>LUMI01000934.1_pt1 | contig 17733 bp, 12 predicted proteins | sample 729681 | NCBI WGS metagenome assembly LUMI01 (sample SAMN03860267, study PRJNA289734) | marine metagenome | biome: seawater column; feature: ocean; material: water; isolation source: Red Sea water column Station 34 - depth 10m | place: Saudi Arabia: Red Sea | collected 2011-10-15 | depth 10 m
GCCGAACACCTCCTCAAATACTGCGCCGGCATCTTTAAGACGATCATAGAGCGGGGTTTTGCGCACCGGCCTGCCGGCCAGCCTGTTGAAGTGCGGAAAGGGGATTTCATGGCGCAGGCAGTAATCCTCTTTCGCCTTGATCACCTGCCAGTCCTTGGTGGCATAGTCGCCGAAACGGCGCGGATCGAACTCGCGCATAGATATGTCGGCGGCGCCATGAACCATCCAGCGGGCCAGCTCGCGGGTCAGGCCCGGGCCCCAGCCGATGCCGATCTGGGTGCCGCAGCAGCACCAGTAATTGGTGACGCCCGGCGCCGGACCGATCAGCGGGTTGCCGTCTGGCGGATGCGAAATCGCGCCATGCACCTCGCGCTTGATGCCCAGCTCGGCGAAGATCGGCATGCGGTCCAGCGCATTCTCGAGCCACGGCATGATCCTGTCGTAATCCGGCTCGAACAGCTCGTTCTCGGCCTCCCACGGGCAGTGGTCGACCCAGACGGTGTTCGGGTTTTCCTTCTCGTAGATTCCGATCAGGCCGGATTTCTGTTCCATCCGGATGTAGCCGGAGACGAGCTTGTCGTCCCTGATCACCGGCAGGTCGTCGTAATCCTTGAATTCCGGCACCGTGTCGGTGACGAAATAATGGTGGGTCATCGAGGTCATGGGAAGCTGCAGGCCGCTCCACTCGCCCATCTGCCGCGCATAGGTGCCGCCGGCATTGACCACGTGCTCGCAAAGAATGTTGCCTTTTTCGGTCTCGACCAGCCATTCGCCGCTCGGCTGCTGGGTGATGTTGGTGGCCCGGCAGCGGCGGATGATCCGCGCGCCCCTGGCCCGTGCTCCGGCAGCAAGCGCCTGGGTGACGCCGGACGGGTCGGCATGGCCGTCTTCCGGCGTGTAGAGGGCGGCCTGCACGCCTTCCAGATTGTAGAACGGGTGGTGGCGGCGGATTTCCTCCGGCCCGACGAGCTCGATCGGAAAGCCGAGGGCGCGGCCGACACTCATCGTGTGGCGCAGCCAGTCGACCTCGTCATCGGTATAGGCAAGGCGGAACGACCCGCAGCCGTGCCAGGTGACGGACACGCCCGTTTCCTCTTCGAGACCGCCGGCGTAGAGGCCGATATTGTAATCGACGCATTTTCCAAGTCCGTAGCTAGAGGTGGAGTGCGTGATCTGCCCGGCGGCATGCCAGGTCGAACCCGAGGTCAGCTCTGCCTTCTCGAGGAGCACGATATCGCTCCAGCCCTCATGTGCCAGATGATAGGCGAGGCCGCATCCCATGACCCCGCCGCCGACAATCACCACCCGTGCGGTGGTGGGAAACTCGCCTGCAGACATTTGTTGTGCATCTTTCCGGTTGTTGCGTGGCCGCGAATCAGTACGCCGCGTGCCCGTGCTTGCTAGAACACGCATCGCATGCGCGAAACGGGCAGAAAGGATTGTTTGCGACAGGATTTTTCTTGTTTCGGACCACCTGTTTCGCACCGCTTGCGCGGCAAGCCGTCCCTGCGCTAAGGGAGACGGGAACACCACTCCGGACGGGAGCGATCACGCCATGGCAACCGACATGAACCCCCTGCTGTCACTCGATGCCCGCTATTACACGGACCCGGCGATTTTCGAGATTGAGTCGCGTGGCCTGTTCGCCTCCAGCTGGCAGTTCGCAGGCCACGTCTCGCAGCTGCAGCGGCCGGGCGACTATTTCACTTTTGAGATGGCGGGTGAATCGCTGTTCTGCGTGATGGACCGCGATGGCGCGATCAATGCTTTCTACAATGTCTGCCAGCATCGCGCCCACCAGCTGGTGCAGGGCAGCGGGCGGGCCAATGTCCTGACATGCCCTTATCACGCCTGGAGTTATGACCTTGGCGGCCAGCTCCGCGCCGGACCGAACATCAAGGCCGTCGAAGGATTCCGCCGCGAGGATATCTGCCTGACAAAAGTGCCGATCGAGAATTTCTGCGGGTTCCTCTTCGTCAATCTGGACCCGGATGCGCGGCCGATGGATGAATGGTTCCCCGGCGTGCGTTCCGAGCTGGCAGCGCATGTGCCGCAGATCGAACAGCTAAGGCCGCTGGAATGGGTTGAAATCCCCGAGACGTGCAACTGGAAGGTGTCGGTCGAGAATTATTCAGAATGCTATCACTGCACGCTGAACCACGAGACCTTCGCCACCGGCATCGTGCGGCCGGAAACCTACGACATCCAGCCGCAGGGCCATTGTCTGCGCCATACCACCGAATGCCAGAATCTGGATGCGATGAGCTATCCCATCGACCTGTCGGCGAATGACTATGCCGGGGTCTATTCCTCGTGGTTCCTGTGGCCGATGTTCTCGTTCCAGGTCTATCCCGGCAATCTTCTGAACACCTATCACTGGCGCGCGGTGGATGCCGACCATGTGATTGTCTGGCGCGGCTGGTACAGCATTGACGGAGTGGAGTCGGAAACCGTGCGGCAGCTTGCCGTGCAGGACCGCGAAACGACCGTCGAGGAAGACATTCATCTGGTCGAGTCTGTGCAGCGCGGGCTGAAAAGCCGCGGTTATCGGCCTGGGCCGCTAGTCATGGACCCGGCCTGCGGCGTCAATTCCGAGCATTCGATTGCCGTGCTGCAATCATGGATGTTGATAGTCTGGAAAATTCAGATGTTATTCGGAAACCGACAGGTTGCGCTGGTCGGACAGGCGCCTCGCGCTGGTCTCGGCAATCTGCTTGCGTGCGTTCTCGATCACTTGCGTCCGGTTCTTGGACAGGCCGGTCACATCGATGATGGTCACGTCTTTCACGCCGATGAATTCGAGAATGTGACGGATGTAGCCTGTCGCATAGTCGACGTCGTTGCCGCCTACCGTGCCGCCGGAGGTGATGATCACGGTCGCCTGCTTGTTGGACAGCAGCCCGCGTGACACATCGTTCTCGTATACGAAAGTGATCTTGTCGCGGCAGATCAGGTCGATCCACGCCTTGAGCGCGGCCGGAACGCTGAAATTATACATCGGGGTCGCGATAACAATGTCGTCGGCGGCCTGAAGCTCGGCAACGAGCGCGTCGGACTGTGCCAGCAGGGCGCGCTGGTCGGGTGTCCGGTGTTCTTCAGTGGTGCGCTCGGCTTCAATCCACGCGGAATTCACAATGCCGATACCGGCGGCCAGATCGCGGTTGGTGACAGTCACGCCATGCTTTCGCGCGCCAAGGGCAGCCACCATCTCGTCCGCCAACATTCGACTGACTGACTTTTGGCGACGCATACTAGCGTCGATCCGGAGGATGGTTCTATTGCGGCCGTTCATAAGACAGCCTTTCGCTTATTTTTCCCGCGCAGTCAACTGGATGAAGGGAGAGCCATGGGAGGGGGGAGGGCCCCCATGGCCCGATTAGAAGGTAATTGTTGCTGACGGCTGCAAAAAGACGCTCGAAGGGAAAATATAATTCTAAATTTAAGAATAATAGTGTATGGTGCGACATTATGAGCCAAATTGAGGAAATCCGTGCGTTCGTCATGGTCGTCGAAACGGGCAGCCTCACTCAGGCTGCGGAACGGCTGGGAATCGCCGTGTCCGCGGTCAGCAGGCGCCTGAAGGACCTTGAACTCCGCCTCGGCGCGCCGCTGATCCAGCGAACTACGCGCCGAATGTACCTCAATGAGGTTGGCCAGGGATTTTACGAACGATGTAAGGCCGTGCTCGATGAGCTCGAGGCAGCTCAGCAAGAGGTACTCAACTCTGGGGGTGGTCTCGGCGGCGTGCTTCGGATCAGCACGCCGCTTTCATTTGGTGTTTCGCACATGTCTTCGGCCATCGCGCAATTCATGCATGCGCATCCCGACGTGCGAATCGACATGGATCTGTCGGACAAGCGGGTCGATCTGGTGGCCGAGGGGTTCGATCTGGCCATCAGGATCGGGGTGCTGTCTGATTCCAGCCTGATCGCCAAGAAAATCTCGACGGTCCGGCACATTCCCTGCGCTTCGCCGGACTTTCTGGCCAGATATCCCGAGATCACCAAGCCGGAGGATCTCGAGAGCGCGCCGGCGCTTGTCTATTCGAACGACAAGACGCCAAACGACTGGCGCTACCGCGGTCCGGACGGCAAACCGGGAGTGCTGCGCGTCACGCCGAGACTGTCCGCCAGCAATGGCGATGTGCTGCGCGAGGCGGCGATTTCCGGCCTTGGCGTGACCAGCCTTCCGAACTTCCTGCATTACGACGCGATCAATAACGGGCTGCTGAAACCTGTGCTGACGGATTACGAATGGACGGAGTATGACGTCTATGCCGTCTATCCGAAGACAACGATCCTGCCGAAGCGCACCCGCGCCTTTGTCGATTTCATCTCGACCCGTTACGGCATGGACCCTTACTGGAACAAGATTCACGCCTGATTTCCGGCAGCCTGTCGATCGCGGGATTTTCCTACATTGTTATGTGCTCTGGAAAAATCTTTTCCGGACACCGGCCTTTATCACCGGATTCGCAACGGTTACCGTTTTAACAGGTCAGGCGTGGCGCAATGCCACGCGACCGCATTCTTTGTGTGATGGCACCCACACAAAGCTCCAACTCATCCTTCAGTTGGAGCACACTAAAAGAGGCGCGAAAGCGCCTCTTTTTTTGTGCCCGCCATAAACCGGCAAATGATATCCAGCAAATGTGAATTGCCCTGAACCGTCAGGCTGGTGCAGCATTCTGCCGAAATCTGGCGAAGCTGGCAGGTCGCGCCCATGCATGAAATCCTCGAACCACGGCATCATATGATCGACTATGTCGAGTTTGCCTCGGCGGACCCGCAGGCCATGTGCGCTTTTTTCGAGGCTACGCTTGGCTGGAGTTTTGAATGGTTCGGTCCCGACTATGTCGCCTTTCACGGCGCCGGGCTGGAGGGTGGCATCTATCGCGCCGACATGGCGAGCCGGTCTGCAGACGGCGGCGCCCTGATCGTGTTCTACAGCCGCGACCTTGAGGCGAGCGAAGCGCTGGTTCTGTCCCACGGGGCGAGCATCATAAAGCCCGTCTTTGACTTTCCCGGCGGGCGCCGGTTCCAGTTTGCCGAGCCCACGGGCAATGAGTTCGCCTTCTGGTCGAACGTCTGACACACCGGTTGTCTGCCGGTCGTCTGCCGGTCGTCTGAATGAACATTTGGCCAGACGGTCAAAGCTGTCCATACTTGGCGGGTAACAGTCCCGGACGAGCCACCCCCCTTTTTTCTTCATGGATTTCCTGTTTACAGCCCTGCAGCGCTTCCGTCTCCTCAGCCTGACGGTTGCCTGGGTTGCAGGCGTGGTTTCCATTCTGCTGGCTGAGCCGTCCGGGCCGGTGGCGGCCGCCGGGGCATACGCATTCGGCCTGTTCATCCTGCTGACTGTGGCGCGCCTTCGCTGGGACTCCCTTGTCATCCTGTCGGTTCTTGCGGGCGCAACATGGTTTCTTGTCGGCGCTGTGCCGGGGCCGGAAGATATTCTGGCAGGCGGTGAGCGTGTCCTGATCTTTGCGGCGCTGATCCCGACCATGGCGCTGGTTCGCGCGACGGCGATGACCATGCCGTCTGTCCATGCCACGCAGCAGCGGCTGGCGCGGCTTCCGGAGAACGCCTTTGCCGGTGGGCAGCAGCTGGCGGCGCATGTGTTCGGCGGCATCATCAATACCGGGGCGTTCGCCCTGCTGTCGGCTGTGTTGCCGTCCAACGCGCCGGAAGCGCGGCGGCGCGCCTCTGCCGAGGCGGTGATCCGCGGCATGGTGTCTTCGTCGGCCTGGTCGCCATTTTTCATCGCCTTTGCCATCGGCCAGACATTTGTCGACCCGGTCTATGCCTGGATGGCGATCGCGATCGGCGCGGTCTCGGCTGCTCTCTTCACAATTGTGACCCTGCTGGTCCTGACCCGCGGGTTTGGTCCGGTCGAGCTTCGCCAGTCGCTCGCCTGTCTCGGGCCGGTGGCCTCGCGTCTGGCCATTGTCCTTGCCAGCGTCCTTGCTGTGGCCCTGCTGTTCGGCCTGACGGCGCTGTCGGCAGTCGTGGTAGTGATGCCGCTTCTGGTGGCGCTGCAGCTTTTCCGGCACCGAGACAAGGCATGGCTGATCCTCTCCCAGACGCGAGACGCCATGCACAGCACGGCCGACGATCTGGTTGTGATCACGGCGGCTATGCTGGTTGCCTTCTTCGCCACGCAGGATGATGGCCTTGCCAGCCTTGTCGCCGGCATCTATCCGGGACAGTTTCCCGGCTGGCTGGCGCTGGTCGCCACGCCGGTCCTGATGATGGCCCTTTCGGTTGTCGGCATTCACCCGGTGATCACCAGCACCGCCTTGCTGGCCACCTTCAGCGGCGGTGGCGCCGATGTGCATCCGGCATTGCTGGTGCAGGCGCATCTGATCGGCTGGGGTGCCGGCACGATGAGCTCCATCGCCTCGCTGTCGGTCCTGACCTGTGCCGGCCTTTATCAGGTGCCCGCCCGCAGGCTTGTTCTCGGCCACAACATGGCCAGCGGTTTCGCCTATGCGGCCGGCTGCGGGGGGCTTCTTGTGCTTGCCAATTTCGCGCTGGGCCATGTCTGACCGACACACCGTCTTGCCTTACCAGGCAAGATTTTGCAGATTTCGAAGTGAAGGGAGAATGTTCCTATGATTTTTCGGCAAATGTTCGATTCTGTTTCCTCGACCTACACCTACCTGCTGGCAAGCCGCGCCGGCGGCGAGGCGCTTTTGATCGACCCGGTGTTCGAGAAAACCGACCGCTATATCAGGCTGCTGGAGGAGCTGGACCTGAAGCTGGTGAAGGTTGTCGACACCCATGTCCATGCCGACCATATTACCGCCATGGGTGCCCTTCGCGACCGCACGAACTGCGTCACGGTGATGGGCGAGCAATCGCCTGTCGATGTGGTGTCGATGCGGGTCTCCGACGGCGAGCGGGTAACCATCGAGGGGATCGACCTGACGGCCATGCACACGCCGGGGCACACCGATGACAGCTACTGTTTCCGCATGGACGACCGGGTATTCACCGGCGACACGCTTCTGATCCGCGGCACCGGCCGGACGGATTTCCAGAACGGCGATGCCGGTCAGCAATATGATTCGCTGTTCGACGGGGTGCTGAAACTGCCCGCAAGCACGCTTGTCTATCCAGCCCATGACTACAAGGGTGACATGGTCTCGACCATCGGCGAGGAACGGGCCAACAATCCGCGCCTGCAGGTCGGATCGCGCGCCGAATATATCGAGCTGATGGCCGGCCTGAACCTGCCGAACCCGAAAATGATGGATGTGGCGGTTCCGGAAAATATCCGGATGGGGCTGAATCTCGACCGCCAGCGCGAAGTTGCGACGGTAACGCCGGAAAGCATCATCATGGACAACGCCGAAGGCATGCTTCTGGTCGATCTCCGCGAGGAGGGCGAACGCGTGAAATCGGGCATCATCCCGGGATCGGTCCATGCCCCCTACCGCTCGACGATGGCTGTGAATATCGCCGGCGGTGACGGCATTCCGACCTGCGCCCATATTCCGGGCGGCTTTGTCGCCTGGACCGAGGCTGGCGGCAATGTCGCACGCGTCTGAGCGATGAGCGGCAAGGGCCTGAAAGTTGCGGTTGTCGGCGGCGGTATTGTGGGTGTCAGCAACGCGCTGGCGCTGCAGAAGGCAGGGCATCAGGTCACGCTGATCGACCGCCGCACTCCGGGCCGCGAGACCTCCTACGGCAATGCAGGCGTGCTGTCGGAATCCTCGGTCGGCGTCCTGAACAGCCCGGGACTGCTGAAATCGCTTCCGAAACTTCTTCTTGGCAAATCCAACAGCGTGCGGTTCTCGCCGACCTTCGTTCTGCGGCGGCTCGGCTGGATGCTGAGCTTCCTGTCCTATTGCACCAGGCGCCGCTGGCGTGCCGCCGGCCATGCGCTGCGGGCATTGCAGGTGATCTCGCTTGACCAGCACAAGGCATGGATCGCCGAGGCCGGGGTCGACAATCTGCTGCGCTATGGCGGCTGGATGAAGGTATTTAGGCGCGGCGAGAGCTACGAGGCCTACAAAGCCGAACTGGAACTCGCCGACGAGGTGGGAACCGAATACAGCATCTTCGACCGCGAGCAGATCCGCCAGATCGAGCCGGGACTGAAGCCGATCTACGAAAAGGCGGTGCTCTATGACAATACCTGCGGCGTCAGCAACCCGGCGGCGCTGACAGACGCCTATGTCAGGCTGTTCACCGAGGCCGGCGGCACGGTCCTGCAGGCATCGGTCACCGGCCTGTCGCGGGATGCCGGCGCCTGGCATGTCGCCTTTGCCGACCGCGACAGCCTCGATGCCGATGGCATCGTGATCGCCGCCGGCCCCTGGTCGTCCGAGATCGCAGGCTGGCTCGGCTATGACCTGCCGCTTGCCTGGGAGCGCGGTTATCACATGCATCTGGAGCCGGGCGAGGGGCCGCAGCTGAACCGCGCCGTGCATGATGTCGATGGCGGATTCGCCATCGTGCCGATGCAGCAGGGCGTGCGCATCACCACCGGGGTGGAAATCGCCGCGCGCGACGCGCCGCCGAATTACAGCCAGGTCACCCGTTCGGTTGAGCTGGCCCGCGACGGCCACGAGATGAAGGGCGAGATCGACGAGACGCCATGGATGGGACGTCGCCCGACGATGGTGGATTCACTTCCCGTGATCGGTCCGGCACCGCGCCATGACCGGCTGTGGTTCAATTTCGGACACCAGCATATCGGCCTGTCGATGGGGCCGGGCTCCGGCCTTGCCATTGCCGCGATGATTGCCGGCGAGGCACCGCCGATCGACATGGCGCCCTTCCGCCCGACAAGGTTCTCGATCTGACCGCTAGAACCCGGCCTCGATGGCGCGGACCAGCGCCGACAGGGTCTCGTTCACCGGTGTCGCGATGCCGTGCCGTGCGCCGACGACCGGCACCATGCCGTTGATCGCATCGATTTCCGAGCGCCGTCCGGCAAGATGATCGAGCCGCATGGACGGGCTGGCATCGGGCATCAATGTGGCGAAATCGGTGACATAGCGGTCGATATCGTCGAAAGAGAAATTCACCCCTTCGGCGAGGCCGCATTGATGTGCCTCGCGCGCGCATGCGAGCGCCAGCTGCCAGGCCTCGTCATTCGCCATGAGCCCGCCGATATTGACGTCAAAGGCGGTGCAGGGTGCGCTGAGCGTGACGTTGCAGACGAACTTTTCCCAGATCAGCTGGGTGATGTCGGGAAAGGCGCGGGCGTTGAAACCGGCGGCCTGCCAGAGAGCCTCGAGCGCCATAAGGCGGTCGGTCATGCCGCCATCCATCTCGCCAAGCCGGATCAGCTTCATCGCATTGTGGTGAGCCTCGCCCGGCCCTTTCAGTGACGCACCGAACCCGTCGGCAACGCCAAGTAGAACATCGCCAACGCCGCTTGCCTTGGTGGCGATGATATAAAGGTCGCAGGCTCCCGCCTCGCCGAGATCGGTGGCGGCACGGATCGAGGTGATGGTGCGATCACCGCTCGCGCCCGACAGGCGCAGGCCTTTGCTGTTGATGGCATCGACATGGTCCTGCCAGCCATCGACGGCCCATATCTCGTGCCCGGCCTCGGCCAGCAGCACCGCATAGACCGACCCCATGGCCCCGGTGCCGACAATGGCGATCTTGCGTGGCTCCGTCATCAGCCGTCCTTTGCCAGAATGAGTTCAGTCGGCGCGAGAATGCCCGCTTCGATATGCGCGGCGAGATTGCGGAACGGGTCCGGTGCCTTGCCGGGTTCTGTCGGCGGCTTGGTCGCCAGGACATGTTTGAAGAAGCCTTCCGCCGCGGCCGTCTCGTCATGCTGTGCGACAAGGGTGAAGCCGGCCGCATCGGCGGCTGCGAGATAGTCCTGTGGTGTCGCGACCGCGCTTACATCTGCGCTGGATGCCCATGGCATCGGGAAGCTCACAGTGCCTTCGCCGACCTGCATCATGTCATAGATGCCGAAAATTCCGCCCGGGACGAGCACCCGCGCCACCTCTGCCAGCAGCCCGGCCTTATCGGCGATGTTCATGCCGACATGAAGCATCATCGCCCGGTCGAACGCGCCATCTTCAAACGGCATGTCGAGGGCGCTGCCATGGTGCAGGGTGACGAGCTGTTCGAGGCCACAGCGCTTGTTGAGCTCGGCTCCGGCGGTGATGAAACCGGCTGTCAGGTCGATTCCGGTCACGGTGCAGCCCGTGCCTGCGGCGACGGCACGGGCCGGACCACCGGCACCGCAGCCGACATCGAGAAGACGCAGCGCCGGGTCCAGCGACAGCCTTCCGGAAAAGCGCTCTGTCGCCGCCAGGCCGCCGACATGAAACTCATCATAGGGCGCCAGGATCCCGGGCGTCAGCTTGCCGGTGTCATGTCCCTCCGCAGCAAGCGTGGCAAAGATCCGTTCGGCAAGGCCGCGCCCGCTGTAATGCTGCTCGACGGCGTCGGGTGAGGTCATGTGGCGTCTCCGGTGGTTGCGCCGGACAGGTTGTGCGGCACATACCCGGAGCATAGCAATCTTGCGCCCGATGATAAGCGGATACTATAACTTGGCATCTTTATACTACCTGAAGTTTCCCATGACATTAGATCCGCTCCTCTCGGCCCCGCAGCCGATCCCCGTGCATGCAATCGCCGCTCTGGTGGCCATGGTTCTTGGCGGGCTCCAGCTCTGGGGCCCCAAGGGCACCCGCAATCATCGGACGCTGGGATATATCTGGGTCGGATTGATGGCGATCGTCGCCTTTTCAGGATTCTTCATCCATGTTCTCAAGCTGGTCGGACCCTTCAGCCCGATCCATCTGCTGTCCGTCCTTACCCTTGCCAGCCTGTGGTATGCCATCCGCGCGGTGCGGCGCGGTGACATCAGGCGGCACCGCCAGACGATGGTGGCGCTGTTCTGGATGGCGCTGATCCTGACCGGTTTCTTCACCTTCTGGCCGGGCCGGGTGATGTATCAGGTGGTGACGGGCGCCTGAACCGGCGCTAGGCTTTCCGGACCATGAAGACGGATCGTGAAGCGCCACAGGCCTCCAGAAGAAAGACCGCCATTGCCGAGACGGGCAGTGACGAGCGCCGACACCGACGCTTTTTTCGACAGCTATCGCCGCGCGCCGGCGCCGCGCCGCGCCGACGGCTTTACACAGCGTGACTTTGCCTTCCGGAACGCGGCCTGGGTGATTTCCGACATGGTCTCGGAACGCGGCGGCGACCGCGGGCTGCGCGAAGGGTTTCAGGCGCTGATCGAGCCCGCCGTGCCAATCGCGCCGGACGCCGCGCCGCTTGGCACCGCGGCCGAGGAGAGCCGGTCGATCAAGGCCGTCGCAAAGCGGTTCGGTGCCGATCTTGTCGGCATTGCAGAGATCGACCTTCGCTGGCATTACGCGACAAGGGTGGATGTGCGCGATTTCAGCAAGGCGCCGAACGAGCTTCCTGACGGCATGACACATGTCATCGTGATGGCGCATGAAATGGCGCCGGAGCTGGTCGCCACCTATCCATCTGCGCTGGCCGGTGCCGCCACCGGCATGGAATATTCGCACGAGGCGGCCATCGCCATCCAGCTGGCAAGCTATATCCGGCATCTCGGATATGACGCTGTCGCCTCGATGAACGATACGGCGCTCGCGGTCCCCTATGCGATTCAGGCCGGCCTTGGCGAATATGGCCGCAATCAGATGGTTCTGACCCCGGAATACGGTCCGCGCGTCAGATTTTCCAAGGTCTTCCCCTCGCTGCCGCTTGCGGCAGACGCGCCGCGCCGCCTTGGTCTGCACGACTATTGCCAGAGCTGCACGCGATGTGCCGATTCCTGTCCGCCGCGGGCGCTTCCTTTCGGTGATCCGGAGGAGGGGGGTGACAGCCCGTCGACCATCCGCGGCGTGCGCAAATGGTCGGCGAATTGCGAGAAATGTTTCGGCTTCTGGGCCAAGCTCAGGAGCGATTGCGCCATCTGCATGCGGGTCTGCCCGTTCAACCGCAGCTATGACCGGTTTGCCGACCGGCTGTGGCGACGGCTTGCGACAGGCCGCTGGCGCGCGCTGGCAAGATGGTGGGCGGAGCGCTGGCCGGCAGAGCGGCACACAGCCTCGGACTGGTGGAAAGGGGCCGGTGACAGTAACGGCGGTGGCGGCTAGAGCCCGAGGTCGCCCGCCATCCTGTCGATGGCGGCGCATTGCCAGGCGACATGGTCGGCCGTCGGCTGCTGCTCGATGAATTTCGGCAGGAACGGATCGGCAAGCTCGCTTTCGATGCCGGCAAGCCCCTCGACCACACGGTGCCCGCAAAAGGGAACATAGGCTTCGGAATAGCCGCCCTCATGGACCGCGACCACGCGGCCGTCGCACAGCCTGTCGGCAGCCTGCATGACCATCGCCGTCATCTCGGCATAGGTCGAGGACAGGCAGGACATGCGCGCCAGCGGGTCGGTATGGGCCGCATCAAGCCCGTTAGCGATGATGATCACATCCGGCCGGAAATCCTCGATCAGCGGCAGCGCCACACGGCGCATGGCGTGGATATAGGCCTCGTGCCCGCATCCCGCCGGCAGCGGCAGGTTGGTGTTGGCACCCGTGCCGGCACCGGAGCCGCGATCCTCCAGCCCGGCATAGCCTGTCGGGAACATGTTGGCCTGGTGGATCGACAAGGTGTGGACGTCCGGATCCTCATAGAAAATAGCCTGCGACCCGTTCCCGTGATGCACATCCCAGTCGAGAATGAAGAACCGTTCCGCCAGCCCGGCCGCGCGCGCGGCGGCGATGGCGATCGGAATATTGGCCAGCAGGCAGAACCCCATGGCGCTGTCGGCGAGGCAATGATGCCCCGGCGGGCGGGTCAGCGCATAGGCGGTGTCATATTCGCCGCGAAGCACGGACAGCAGCGCCTCGCGGGCCAGCCCGGCTGACTGGCAGGCAATCTCGAACGAGCCGTGCCCGAACGGTGCGGAAATACCGAGAATGCCGCCGTGCTTGTCGCTCAGCGCCTTGAACTCGGCAAGATAGCTGGCGTCATGCACCGCGCCGATTTCCGCAGCGCTTGCCGGGTCGGCATCGCGCTGGACAAGCTGTGACAGCAGGCCTGACCGGTCCATCAGGTTGCGCATGCGGCGTTTCGATTCGGGACTCTCCGCATGGCCGCCTGCCGCCATCGGCTGAAGCCAGCCGCCGACCGGGGCGGTCAGCACCGCCTCGCCAGTGGTGTGCCAGAAACAGGCCTCGGAGAGAAAGAAAGCGGATTTGCGCATGCGTCTCTCCCTCGCCGCTGACTAGCCGCCCGCGGCTTGCGGCGCGGCGGGCTTCGTGGTCGCGCGATGCCATGCCAGCAGGCCGAAACCGGCAGCGGCGGCGGCCCCGTAAACAGCAACGTCGCCGGCCAGAAGCATGGCGGCGGCGGCGAGGCGTGCCACCACTTCCCACAATGGCAGCGGGGCGCGGTCGAATCGCGCCAGCGCGCTGGCAAGCAGCACGAGCGCCAGCAGCATCCGCAGGATCAGGACGCCAAGCGCGCCGAGATCGACGGTGCCGTCATAGCCCGGAAGATAGGCCTTGGTGCCGGTCGCCGTCGGGTCGATGAAAGCGGCCTCGATCAGCAGAATGTCCGGATAGAAGGCAAAGACGAACGGGATCACAAACATGACGATGCCGATCCGCACCGCCGCTACCCCGGTCATCATCGGGTCTTCCTTGGTAATGCTGGCAGCGGCAAAGGCGGCCAGCGCCACCGGCGGGGTGATCGCCGAGGCGACCGCGAAATAGAAGATGAACATATGCGCGGTGAACACCGCGATGCCAAGGCCGGCCAGCACCGGCCCCATCAGCAACGCGACGTTGATATAGGCCGGCACCGCCGGCATTCCCATGCCGAGAACGACGGCAAGCATCATGGTCAGCGCCAGCGCAATGAGCTGGAAGAGGAACGAGCCTCCATCCCCGAGATTGAGCGATTTCAGCCAGGTCAGCACATCAAGCGAGATGAACACCGGCAGGCCGGTGAATTTCAGGCAGAAATCGATGATCGAGACGGCGAGGAACATCAGATAGAGGGTCGAGATCAGGATGCCGGCATTCGACAGCGCGTCGATCAGCCGGCGCGGCCGCGCGCGCATCTCCGGATCGAGGAACAGCAGGATCATCAGCAGCATCACTGCCCACCAGCCGGCGCTGCCGGCGTCGCCCGCTGAATTCTGGATGATGCCGAACAGCCAGGGCATCTCCGCAACCTGGCAGCCGGTGTCGGTAAAGACCCGCTCGAGCCCGATCAGGCCGCCGATGAAACCGCATCCGACATCCTCTTTCGATGTCAGCAGCAATGCGAGGATCAGCAGGATCGGCCCGAAGATCATCATCAGGTTCAGGATGTCCTGTTTCCCGAGATGCATATCTTCGGTCAGATCGCCAATCGCCTTGATGTTCTGCTTGCGGGCCTGAAACACCGCGGTCAGGAACAGGCAGAAGAAATAGAACAGCGCCGGGATCGCCGCCGCGATGATGATCTTGGAATAGGGGACCGCTGTCAGCGAGGCGAGAACGAAGGCCGCAACGCCCATCACCGGCGGCATGATCGAGCCGCCCGACGAGGCGGCGGCTTCCATGCCGCCCGCGAAGACTTTCGAGAAACCGCGCCGCGCCATCATCGGGATGGTCAGAACGCCGGTCGACAGCACATTGACGATCGGTCCGCCGGAAATCGTGCCGAACATCGCCGAGGAGACAATGGCGGCATGCGCCGGCCCGCCGGCCAGCTTGCGCGTCCAGCGGAAGGCCAGCTTGATCAGCGACTGTCCCCCGGCGGAGGCGCCGAACAGCGAGCCGAGGATCAGATAGGGGAAGATGGTGTTCATGATGATGTCCATGAACCGGCCCAGAACGCCGCTGGCGTTGTTCACCAGAATGTCATGTACGCGCGGCCGCCCGTCGCTCAGGAGGCGCGGCTCGCCGGCGAGTTTGGTCATCAGATATTTGTTGATGTCGTCAGGACCGTGGAAATACCAGACGAGGACGGTGCCGATGGTGTAGAGCGCGACCAGAAGCGCGACGATGACCAGCGGCAGGCCCCAGACCTTGATGTTGTATCCGAGGAAAATCAGGATCGACACACCCATGATCAGGACCAGCCAGCCGCCGGTGGTGCCGACACATTGCGGGTCCTCGACGGTCGTTGGCGCCGGCAGGCCATACAGTTCCGCCGTCTCGGCCGCGTCCGCAAGGCTTCGGGCGATCAGCCTGTCACGCTCGCCGGTGAACTGGTCGATCAGGCAGATGGCCTCAATCTCGACGACATAGGTCAGCGAGATGCCGAAGGCGGCGACGATGAGCGCCACATCCATGAACAGCCCGAACCGTCGCCACAGTGCCGACCTGTCCTTCCAGGACTGGTACATTGAATGTTTCAGCGCGACGATCAGCATCATCAGCGCCAGCACCATGGGGAAGAACCATTCGCGGGTGAATTTGCGCAGCTTGAACCAGTCCTGGCCGGTCAGGTCGCGCAAGCCCTGGTCGAACCCCGGAATACCGGGGATCGAATTCAACAGGCCGATGACGACAAGGCCGACAGCCAGCCAGTAAAGGAAAGGACCGGTCGCGGTCAGATTGGCCTCTGCCGAAGATGGGGCCGGTTTGTCCGACATGTCGTCCTGCTCCCCCGCAAACAACGGTCGTTAAAAAGGTCTCAAAAAAGAAATGTCCGGGCCGCTGCGTGACAACGGCCCGGATATATTCGGGTCAGGCGCCCCTTACGGCTTGGCGCAGTCAGGAACGGTATAGCCGGCCTCTTCCCAGGCGCGGACCGCACCGGGGTGGTATTTCAGAGGCATCGCGCCGCACATGCCGGTGGTGGCTGTGTCGGCAACCTCGCCGAGCGACACCTGCGGCAGGAACGGGGTCTTGGCCTTGATCGCATCCAGATTGTCGAGAACCGCCTTGGTCAGCTGATAGGCAAGCTCCTCATCCATATCCTTGCGGACAACCTCGCCACCGACGGTGGCGACGCCGCGGAAGCGGTCATCCTCGGACACCACATTGACGCCTTCCGGCTGAACGGCTTCGGACAGCGGAATGTCGACTTTGCCCGAACCGGGGGCCTTCATGTATTTCTGTGTGGCATCGCTCTCGAACGCGGCCTTCGGCATCGACCACATGGTTATGCCGCCCGACGCGACAGCGGCGGTATGGCGCCCGTCCGGGAAGCTGGATGGCAGGACGAAGGCATCAGCCGAACCGTCTGTCATCGTCTTCACGGCCTGGTCCCAGTTCACCTGGACACCCGTATAGTCATCGCCGTCGCCAAGGCCGGTGGCGAGCTTGACCACGCCGCGGGCGTTGGTCAGGGCAGCGCCGCGCGGCGGGCCGTTATAGATGGTCTTGCCGGCGAGATCGTTCCAGCCCTTGACGCTGGAGCTGTTGTAGGCCGACAGCGTGAAGACGCCGAGGCGATAGGTGTAGAGAACCGCAAGGCGGTCGGCATATTCGGCGCCCGTGTCCTTGCCGAGCTTGGCATAGGGGCCGACACCGCGCGACAGCAGGAAGGGCAGGATGAACGGCGCCGCCGAAATATCGGACTTGCCCTCCGCCACATTCTGGATCGAGTTGGTCAGCGTCTGGCCGGTGGCGACCTGAACATTGGCAACGCCGGCAGCGTTGGCGAACTCGCCAAGGGCGAGAACCGTGTTGCCCGGAACGCCGTTGGCGTTGGCTGTTTCGGCAGACAGGTTGACCTGTGCCAGTGCCGGTGTCACGAGGCTGGCGCTGACGGCCAGACCGGCAATGAAGTGAAGTGCTCTCATGGTGCGTTTCCTCCCGTTGGAACTGCCCGGGGATAATCCTTGTGGTTCCCGGCTTATTGCCCGGCCTCACCAGCCGGGTGCAGCAATCATCAAGTGAGCGTTACGCAGTTATGTTGATTAATCAAGCGTCCGTTTGTCATGGAATTGCTTTCATGACCGTCAGGTTGTGCAGCCCCATTCGGGTCCCCAGGCGTTTTGCCAGAAGGCCGGATTTGTGATGTTCGATTTCGCCCTGCCGCCGGACCACAGATCAAAGCCCGGTGCCGCATGCCGGTCGAAATAGGCCTTCAGCTGCGCCGACAGCTCCGACGCGACGGCTGTGCCGTCACCTCCTGCGGCCAGATCATGCCGCTCGCCGGGGTCGCTATCCAGCTCATAAAGCTCGCTTGGCAACGGCGTGCCGCCAGCCCGGTTGAAACGCTCCACATAGAGGTGGCCTGCGGTGCGTATGGCGCGGCTTTCCTCCTGCTCGATGCACAGGGCGTCCCGCACCGGCCGGCCGGGATCATCCAGCGCGATGACCCGGCTGTCATGCCGGTCGGTTTCGATCAGCGCTGCGCCGGCGGCATGAAGAAGCGTGTTGGGAATGTCGATCTGGCTGACCAGCCCGTCATGATCCGCTGTGGCGATGCCCGGGCCTGCCATGACCAGAGGCACATGATAGCTTGGCCGCAGCATGGAAGACGGCCATGCGGCAAGCCCGTGCCCCCAGATGCCGTGATGCCCCAGCGAGAAACCGTGATCGGCCGTGTAGATGACGATGGTGTCTTCAGCCAGCCCGTTTTCGTCGAGCGCCGTCATGATTCGCCCGACCGCGTCATCGATCAGCGATGTCTGGGCGAAATAGTTGCGAAGGCTCGTGGTCTCGTTCGGCAGCAGCAGCGGGCCGGCGAAACGTTCATGCGGCTTGCCGCCGGCCTCGACCACGCGCTGCGTGTAACGCTCGATGACGCGCCTGTTCAGACC
>LUMI01000467.1_pt1 | contig 17729 bp, 39 predicted proteins | sample 729681 | NCBI WGS metagenome assembly LUMI01 (sample SAMN03860267, study PRJNA289734) | marine metagenome | biome: seawater column; feature: ocean; material: water; isolation source: Red Sea water column Station 34 - depth 10m | place: Saudi Arabia: Red Sea | collected 2011-10-15 | depth 10 m
TCTTATGACACACCCACAACAAAAGCTATTAGAGGTCATGGTCAAAGAAGCATTTGATTGTTTCAAACGTGGTGACCATGAAGATGGTAAAGCTTTACTTTATTCTTTCTTCGATAAGTTTGATCCTACTATTTTGCAAGAAACAGCTAAGGATAAAAAATTTATTTATGAATTAATAAAAGCAAAAAATTCTGATAATGAAGTAAATTCTATGTCAGCATTATTCATGCTTGATTACTTAAAAAAATACGGAGTTGAACTATGAATCTAAATCAAGTCAAAGATAAGATCGCAAAGCTATTGCGTCTTCAAACATCTAGCAACGCAGGAGAAGCTGCCAATGCTGCTGCATTTGTAGAAAAATTATGTGCTAAATATAATGTTTCTTCTACAGATTGTAAGGACTATGACCCAGAGAAAGATGAAGTAGTTGAATTTCAGGTGGGTAAAGTTTATCGCAAAGCTAATGTCCCAGAGCAGAATCTAATTCATGGAGTTACTAAATACTTTAATGGTCAAACAATCATTACTTATGTTCCATCAAACTCTATGTTTTATGAGCCACCAAAAAGAGTAATGAATGTAATTGCATCTAAAAGTAATAGGATTCAGATCGAATTGTACCTTGAATATTTAATAGAAACTATGAATAAATTAGCTGATGAAGCTAAAAAATCTGGAGGCTATGGAACAGCAAGAACAACTTACAAAACAAATTGGAAGAAAGGATTTTCTAAAAAAATTGCTGATCGATTAATAGCTATGAAAAATGAGCAGAAAAGAAATGGCAAACCAAATTTAAATGAACCTGCATTAGTTGTACAAAATAGAAATAGGATAGAACAGAAAGCTACGTTAGCGTTCCTTGATGAGCAATATCCAAACAGAACAAGGAGTAGACGAACTCGTTGTAGTGGGGTAGGATATGCAGACGGATCAAGTAAAGCTGAATCCATAGGATTAAACAAACAAACAGGAGCTTCAAAAGAAACATTAGCCTTAACTGGTAATTAATTATTAGTCCTGAGATGACTATAAACTCATCAATTGCACACCATACTCGTTAATTCGATGACAACTACTAACACCAAATCAACTGAACAAACAACACCAAAGCATAATCTCTTTGACATAGCTCAAAAAAGATATGTATCTGGTAACAGTAAATCAGGATTTGATCCAATAGCTGATCAAGACAGCAGACTTATGCAACTGCGTGAACTTAATGCTTTAAGCAAGAAGATCAAAGCAGAGATTGATGGGCTTCGTGATTCATTTAAGGGAGACTTAAGAGCTGCTTTAGAAGATAGCGAAGAGAATCCTAAAGTAAGACACAGCGAAGATGAAAAGATTCATGTGTATTTAAGTATTAGGAAAAAGTATAAGTATTCTGAAAAACTTATTACTAAAAGACAAAAGCTTGATAATCAAATGGCAGATTTGAAAGCTGAAGAAGCTAAGGAGGTTAGAAACAACAAAGCTACCATAATTAGCCAGTCATACACAGTTAGCTTCAAAGGCTAGTAATTCCAGGGGGTTTGGATATTTCCAAATCCCTTTCTATTATTCACTTTACTTTCATAAATACAATGAACGTCAATTCATTTTTATACAAACCAACTATGGGAAAAAATGGTAAGATAATGCCACAAATACAAGGTTGGAATTTCAGAATAGATGAGCTTGCTCCACAAGATCAAATTATTATTGCACAATTAGTTAACCATTTAGCTTCTCATAGAAACTCAGGTGGTTATCAACAACACGCTATGGGTAGATTGAAAGAGATCTCACAAGAAAATCCTTGGCAATCTGATATAGAAGGTTTTGAAAAATTACCTCTTAATTATGGAGAGGAGGTTAATTAATGAAATTTACTATCAAACATGGTTGCTACACCACTCGTTATTACGAAGTAGAAGCTAAAACTAAACGTAAAGCAGAAAATTATTAAACATTTACAAAAAAAGATCTAGAAAAGGAGTGGGATGATGGTGTTGAGTATGGTCGTGAACAAGGAAGATTAGATGTCTTCGAAGATTTACTCAAAATTAAATACGCAACATGGTCTGTTCATTCTGTTAACAATAAAGAATGGAGTTTAGGTAATAAAAAATTAGATCATCCACTTGATCTCAATGTAGATAAACCACTTAAAATTATTTATAACTATCATTGGTATGAATATGATGAGTCAACAAAAAAACTTGAATCTTTTAATGAAGATCTATATGGTCGTGCAAAAAACAACACCATAGGTGAAGTTTGGAAAGGTATTGATAGACTTTACATAAAATATGGGTTGCAAGGCACAGATCATAAATTTATAGAAAGTATAGATATTGAAGGTGATGTTCTTAAATTTTATACAGGGTCTTAATTATGAAAAATTTATCTACTGGTTACACATGGGAAGAGGCTCCAGAAAATCTAAAGAAACCTGCAATAGAACTTGCTAGGGGATTGGACATTACACCGATAGAAGCCTATCAATTAATTCTAGAAAAAATTAAACCAGAATATTTAAAAGAAGCACTTAAATCTACGGAGGTTGATGAGCAGTAATGATTTAACAACAGCTGAACTTAAACAGCTAATTAGTTCAATAGTTTATTTCCAATTAGGAGCAAGAACTAAAGAATTAAAAACGATAAAAATTAAATTAAAAAATCAATTAAAGGAGCGTGAATCTAATGAACCAAGACCAAAGATTTAAACTAATGAATGTTCTTCTTGATGAGGCAGCTGTCTGTCACGACAGAGGAGATCATGAGGATTGTAGAGCATTAACTATACAATCAACACGATTAAGGTTTCATGAGGAGATACAACGCATTAAGCAAGGAGATAAGAAACTCCTTGATCAATTTGTAGAGATGCAACATAGTGAGAATCGAGATGCCAAAATGGTGTCTCGATATATCATCATGGCTCTTATGGAAGATAAGGAATTCTTGGAAATCTACAAACCAATTTTTAGCATACATAAAGATGAGGAGAATTCATGAATCAGGAATCCAACAAATCTATTAACACTCCTCAACAATGGGCTTGCAAATATGATGCATTCCTTTTAAATGAATATGAATTTACTTTAGAGGAACTCAATGAGTTACAAGCAGACAGAATCCGACAAAGCAGACGAGAAACTTCTTAGAAGATTACTTACTGAAGAGATGCCTCTGCAAGATGCAACTGACATCATTACTCATGTGTTTAGTAATTTAATTAGATGGACATATGATGATGCTGTATTTCATCTTACTCAAGTCTTTAACTTTACTGATGAAGAAGCTGATCAACTTTTAAGTAAACACAACATCGTTTGTAATTCAGCACCCGATCTCATTATGAATCCACCACCAAACTTTAATGCAACAGCACCTAATGATGTGAAAGACTTCGCTACTAACCTGTGGCATGCTCGTAAACATCTACTTGATGCAAAGAAACTTATCTCTGCTACTGCCCTAACTCCTCAATAAGTACATTGATGAGCATCTAGACTTTGCAAAACATTACACACCACCACAATCATCATGAAACTAAGACCTGTGCTTCCAGAAAATACTTTTATACTTAATGAGGACTCGTTACCAACACAATCTGATGCAGATCCTTATGGAAAGGTTATGGTATTTAGAAAAGATGTAGGTTGGACTGTTATTCCATTAACAGACGCTGTACAGTTTCTAGCTATGAAACATACTCATTGGACTTTCACTCCCGAAACACCATGACTAAAAAAGAATTTTCTTATATAGTTTTCTCTAATTCTGGAGAGAATGTTGAAGAAATACATGGGGTCTATAAAGATCTCGAAGGTGCTACTTATGGAGCTCGATCAGCATTATCTACTTTGTTTCCTAAACATGGAGATCAAGCAAAGATTATACGATGTGAGATTATCTCCACAGAAGAAGCAAAGAAACAATGTGAAGATGCAAAACCAAAAGACCTCTTCGAAAAAGCAGATTGCGAAGATGGCTACTGTCCTTTACCCACACAACAAGTATCATGACAAATTACAGATCAACTAATGAAGAAAAAGACAAGCGAATAAATGAAGCTGCTGACGAATTAGCTAAAGGTAAAAGAGCTATGGATGTCAGTAAGAAACTGGCAAAGAAATATAGTGTAAGCATTCAACAGGCTAGAGAGTATGTAAGATTAGCAAAACCAGTACTTACAGAATCTATATCTCCGAATGATCGTGCTTATATTTTCTCAAAGGTAATGAGTTGTTTAGAACAAGATCGATTAGATGCAAGAAAAGATGAAAATTTAAAAGATCAAACTAAATCTACAGCTGGAATGGTTAAGATGGTTAGTCTCCTAACCAGCATTGATCAAGTTGGATCTTGGGATAGTGCTTCAGATCAATATTTATTTAAAAATTTCTCAGAAGTTAAAAGAAAATTAAAACATAATGATTTAGATTCATTAGATGATTCTTTACCAGAGGGAGAGATTCCTTTCTAACCTTGGGGCAGGGGAGTTTCATAGTCTCCTTAATCATACTGCCTTGATTAAATAAGATGAACTTGTGGTCTGTGCAGTTCTTTGCCAACTTGTTTAATCACGATACTAGGTTCCCACCGAGGAGTGTCAGTAGACCAAAGGGTTGAGAGTCCCTATTCATGACTGATACTAAGTATGGTGCGTAAGACCCCAACAACTGTAAACCCTATCACACCTTTAAAATGCAGCCATTAAAGTACAAGATTAACGACAGAGTAAAAGAAAGAACATCAAACAAAGTTCATGGAGGTTTTGTTAACAATCAAAGGAAGTATGTATCAGTTAAATCTAAAAGAGGTGTGATAAAAGGAGTTGTTATAAAGAAGAACAGAGTTGGTGCAGACTTACCTCACTATCAAGTACTTTGGGATAACTCATCACGTTTAACAGAAATCCAGGCTCATCGAATCGAGCATGAGGTTGCGTAGTGAAGTGTCCTAAATGCGGTAATAAAGCTAAAGCAAGTGCTACAAAGTTTATAGAATATAGCCACGCTCAAAGGAGAATCAGAACCTGCCAGTGTGGTTTTAAATTTATAACTTACGAAAGAATTGAGCAAGATAAACAAGATCTTGGTCAGCATTCTAAACAAAAGAAAAAAGAATACTATAGAAAAGTACTAGCAGAATTAATTGATGATTTAGAGGGTAGAACATATCTAGAGAAAGAGAAAGACTCTACAATCTGGGAGGGGGTATAACTCCTATAATTAAAAAACTGAATAAAAAAAATGTTATTACTTATCGGATTACTTATAATTGTAGGTATAGCAGGGGTTGTTATCCTGATGAGGATTTATAATCCCCACTAATTTACTTTCGTTTTATCTGTTTTACTTTCGTTTTTTAAATAATCAACCAAGTTAAAATATAATTACGTGCGAAAAACCAAATGAATGAAATAACAGTCTTTATATATTTCATCTGCTTTGCAGTAGTCTTTGGGGCTACCTTTGCCTTTATGTGGAGGATGATGACCATAACTTTAAGAGACTTTGATAGAGTTAAGAATGTTCATCCAGAATTAAAAGATATAAAACCCGGAGAAGAACTTTTAGTATTTCAAGTAAAAGAAGAGAAAGATTAGAATAATAAAATGAGCAAAGTAATTAAAAACAATGATGGTGTAACAGTTGTTGAGGGAACTCCAGCTGCTTCATTAGTTAAAGATAGCGAGAAATTTTTTGCAGCTAAACCTCCAGAGAGAATGGCAGGAGAAAGTGTTTCTCAGCCAAGAAAGATCGATAAAAATAAAATAATGTCAGAAGCTGAATATAATTCACAGAAAACCAAAGAAATAAATGCAGCTATGAAGAGAGGTTTAGCTATAAGTCCTGAGCCTTACAGTAGTTATTTAGAGAGACAACAACCTGGCTATCAAGAAGAAAAAGCAGCTACAATTCAAAGAGAAAGAGAATTAATACAACAAGCTGGTGGTAATCCTAATAGAAATGAAGCTAAGGAAAAAGCTGAATCTAGAAGAAAAAAATTTTTCGAAAGAAAAAGATCAAGAAAAGAAGCGGAAAGAAGTGAAGTAGAACAAGAGGCAACACAAGGTAAATTTATAACTACATTAGGAAGATAAAGAAGACAAAACGTCAAAAGGTGTTTTAATAGAGTAAAGACTTTATGTATGAATTTACATACAATATTCGTTATGAAACTTAAAGAAAAAACAGATTTAAAAAAACATCATGCAACTGTTCTAAAAAAACTTGATGGATTATTAAAAACTATAGATGGATTAAGAGAAGATCCTATATTTATAGATACCATTCATGGGGAACAAGAACTTAGTCTTGACCAAACAATTGAACTTTTTAATGGTATTAGATCTCATTTCGTAGCTCCTGATAGCCCAGAGACTAAAGCACCAGGTTTCGAAACTAACTCTTTTGATGTATCATAAGTAAACACTTTACTTTTATAACAATGCCAAGAGTCAAAATTGAGTACAAAGATCGTAATTCTGGTCAAGACTTTGAATACGAGTATAACTTTGGAACTCCTGTCTATGATGATGATCTTATTCCTTTCCCAGAAGAGCCTAAGATGCCTCCAATAGTTGGATCGTTAACAGATTATTAAATTTTTTTACAACTCTTTTCAAGAACCCTTACCGTTGCTAAGCTTAAGTTCCAGACTCTAGTTATAGCAATGGTTTTTTTATGTACAAATACTTGTGCGATGCAAGTATATCTACCTCATAATAAATTACGCAGATAAAAAATAAAGCAAATGGAAGACGCAAATCAAACAAACAACAAACTAGCTTGGGCAATACTATCAAAAGCTAATGGCAGTCAATTCAAGTGATAAAGGTTACAGGCTATCAAGAAGCAGACAGAACAGTACAAGCAGATCCAGATAAATTTTATAAGTCAGGACCTTTCTGCATAGGTTGAAATTCTTATAGGATACGCTATCTTTTCATAAGATAATTATTGAATTGAATGAGATTTCCAATAACTTCTTATGTGGTTTTTGTCCATAATCAAACAATAGGTGCTCATGCTCCACAGTTTGAAAAGATAGATGATGCAGAAAACTTCGCTAATTCTTTAAGAGCCACAACATCTTTAACTGTCAGTGAACCAATCCCAGTAATTATGACAGAAGAAACCAAAGTGGGACTTACTACTTCCGATTAATAATATTTATGCTATCTTGACTTATAGAATATTTCTAATGTAATGGCAGTAGTTGTAAGCGTTTCTGTCCCTGATGATAATATTTCTAATGTAATGGCAGTAGTTGTAAGCGTTTCTGTCCCTGATGATCTTAAAAAGAAGTGGGATAGATCAAATTTAAAAATTAGTCCATCACAGATATTTCAGATTGCATTAGAAACTCAGCTTGATGGTAAGAATAAACACCTACAACATTGGAGCTCTAGAGCATTATCAGCTGAGAAAAAATTAAAACTATTAGAACAAGTATTAGGAGCAAAAGATATTGATATTAAAAAATTCTCTTATTTCCAAAATGAAGAATGAGGTTACAATATAATTAACACCTCCTCCAACTACATGAAAGTTGTGATTACTCCTTCTTTCCCACAGGCATTCGACTCAGCAGAAATGCTAAGAGTTAATGATGTGTTGGTAGATTTAAAGGAAGAAAGATTAGTACACCCAACAATGAGTATCTCTGAGTTCAAACAAGTATGCTTTGAGAGAGGGTTAAACGAGTATAGAAAAGATTTGAGAGTATTTGATTGTTAGGTAAAGATAGAATAAAGGGATACTTAGTTAGATTTAGTATCAGTAATGGCAAAGGGTGATTTTTTTAGTCCTAATAGAAAAACAAGTAGTAAAGATAAACAAATTGCATCTTCAATGTCTTCTGGTAGTTATGGGGGATATGTAGACGCAGGAGAAAGAAGAGGCTTTGTAAGTAAGGAACAAGCAGAGAGTATGTTAGCTAATCCGGAGAGATATAAGATGCGTCCAAGTGAAATTAAATATTTACGGCAGTCAATGCCATTTACTGATAAAGTACAGTCTAAACCATTTTTCAGTCAAGAGTTAGGTCAAATTGCAAGTGCTACTTCAGATTTAAGTGGTCTTTTGGCTAATAAACAACCTTTATCTCCAATTGGATCAGATACTTATAACAAAGAAGTAGAAGGCTTTATAAAAGAAATGAAAGAAAGTCCTTTTTATCGAAGAAATTTTGATTTAGATACTGGAGAGCGAATAGATAAATATTTTAATCCAATTCCTGGTGAGGCTAAATTTGGTGAAGAAGAAATGAGAAGAGATTATCCTTATCGCAGACAATTTAGATATGACACTTTTGATGGTCCAAACTATACACCGGGAGTTCCATTTGGTCAAAAACCAAAAACAGAAGAAAAAGAAAATATTTTACAAAAGGTAGGTGGATTTTTAGCTAATGTATTTACAGGATCTCAACCAGTAGCAGCTGGTACGTTAGATGCTAATCAACAAGTAGCTCAAGTATCGGAACGTCCGAAACTAAGTTATGTAAATCCTGATGCCAAGACAATGAGTCTTAGTGAAATAAAAGACGCATTTAAACCTAAAAATTTATTCGGTTATAAAGATAAATTTGGAAGATTTGATGACCCTGGTTCTCCATTAGCTAGAGATAGAGCTGAAACAATACAGAGAGTAGCACAGAACTTTAGTTCACCAATAACTGCAGATGCTCGGACTATTGGACAAATAAGAGCAGATCAAGACGCAAGAATGAGAGAAAATGCGAGACTTAGAAATGAATCATTCCAAAGGGGAGAGCGTGTTCAACAGAAATCTGCTGATGTTACCTACGGTACAAATATGCTATCTAATCCAGCTTTTGGATTTAGAGGCAAGATGACTGACGCAGCTAAAGCAAAATATGATCAGAGTGCTAGAGATGCTACAGAGATGGCAAGAACAGATCCATCACTAGGCAATGTGGCTATGCAAACCTTTAACAGAGTTTCAGGTTTCTTTGGAGGTCCTCAAGGATCTTTAGAATCAATTGGTGAGAGACAATTAAGATTAGCTAATAAAGAAATAAATAGACCTAGATATCAAAAAGAAGCTTATGCTCGGAAGATGTTAGGAATAACAAATGATCAATTAAAAGCTAGAAACCTTCAACAAATACGAGCTAATGCTGAAGCAAGAACACGAGCCTTTAATCTTCAAAAAGCAATAAGAGCATCAGAAAGATCAGCTAGACGTTTAGGTGGAAATATAGGCACTGGTAGAGATGGAGGTTTTGGAACAGGCACTCAAGGACAAGGATTGCCAAGTAATCCAAAAGGTTTTAGTGGATATAGTAGAAAGAGTTCTCCTAGCACCGGGACTGGAACATCTCCATCAAGATCAAGAGGTGGAATAAGTAAATCAACCTCAAGAGGACAAGGTGGCGGACCATCAAGTAGATCTAAGGGTGGAGTTTCTAAGGGAGGAACTAAATCAAATACAGGAAGTAAGAAAGCTTCAAGAGGTACGGCTGGGTCAAGCAGTAAAGGTGGTAGCTTCGGTGGTGGGAAGAAATCAAATACAGGTAGTAAGAAAGCTGCAAGACGATGTGATATACGGACTAAAATAGATATAACTTCATTGACTAATCAAAACCTTATAAAGGATGATCTTGCTAAAGTCGCATACTTTGTACAGGAACTTAGAGAAAAATAAATGGAAGTAACAAGAACATTTTTAAGATCTCAAACAGGTAATGTTCCTAAACAAGTTAGGATGGCAGGATCGGTAACACAAACAAAAGGTAAGTACGGTGAAGAATTAAAAGGAAAACTTGGAACTTTAGGTGATGTTCGTAGAGAGGCACCAGTTATTCAAGCTAAAAGAGTTGATCCTATTATCTCTCCAACGGAACAATATACACAAGATGCTATAAAAACAGCATTGGAAAAAGCTAAATTAGCAGTACAAGCTGGTTTAGGTGAAAGCCAAGTTGATGCAACTGCAATCCAAGATGCAATCTCTGGAGGAGGATCAGGAGGTGGTGGTAATAAGGGTTTCTTTAGTGGTAGTGATCTAAGCGGAATGTCTACTCAACAGTTAGTAGATAGAGATAACAGAATGTATGGAGATACATTTCCTGATGGAGCAATTGGTATAGGTTCTAAGTCTACTGATGATTTTTCTAACAATCCAGAGTATCAAAGCACTGCAGGTGATTTTGAAAAAGAACGCCTTGCTAAAGTTATGTCATCTTTACCAAGTGACTATAAACAAACAGAACAAAGAGCATTTGATGATGCAGAAGCTTATAGAAAATTAGTAGCTTCAGGATTAAATAAGACTGTAAGTGGAGAAGATGCTCAAGTTAATGTTGGCTCTGGAAGATTAGGATCATTTGGTCTTGGTACTGCAGGAGAAGGAGCTCCATCGGGTGATGCTTTAAAACCAGGATCATTTGGAATAAGCACTATTAAAAGAGATGATCAGGCAGAGAGAATGGGTGGTCAGGGAGGTCTTGCATTAGGAACTACTACACAAAGACAAGGTGGTACTGTCAAAGATGGTATAAAAGTTGCAAAAAAAGAAAGTCCAGCAGTAAACGCTAGTAGCTTTCTGCAAAAAAATGTTAGAGGTAGTACAAGTTTCGGTGGAACTGGTAAAGATGAAAGTTCAAGACCAACACAAGTAAAACAAACTGTAGCTTCACTACCAAGTAATTATGCAGCTACGGAAAAGGCAGCATTTGATAAAGCAAAAGCATACAAAGCCTCTAAAGCAGACTCGAAAGCAAAAGGTGACGCAGCAGCCAAGGCAACAAATACTCCTTCTAAACCTCCAGCTGGTTCATTTGGTATAAGTGCAGCTGGTAAAAAACAAGCAGAAGCAAATAAAGCGGAGAAAAACAAAGCAACTCCAGCTCAAAAAACTGCTATAAAGAAATCAACTACTGTTAAAAAATCAAGTCCATCAACAACAAAGTCCAGTCCAAGTACAAGTAAATCAAGTCCAAGCTCAAGCAAAAAATCAAACACAGGAAGTAAAAAGTCTTCTAGAGGATCATCAGGTAGAAAGGGTGGTGGATCTAAAGGTGGTGGAGGCTCTAAAGGTGGCGGAGGTTCTAAAGGCGGAGGCGGAACCGGAAGTAAGAAAGGATCTAGAGGTGCTAAAGGAGGAGGATCATCTAAAGGAGGAACCTCTAAGGGAGGAGCAAGAACCAACAGGAGAAGATCAAGGAGAAGGTGCGATATCAGGTGTAAGTTTGATATCTCGTTACTTACAAATCAGAATCTAATCAGAGATGACTTAGCTGATGTAGCATACTTTGTAAAAGATTTACAGGAGATTAATTAAATGCCACATAAAATGGAAAAAGTTATGTCTGAATTTAAAGCAGGCAAACTAAAATCTGGAGGAGATAAAACAGTTACAAAAAGAAAACAGGCAATTGCTATAGGATTAGCAATGGAACAAAAGGCTCACAGAAAAAAATCAAAAAAAGCTTAAAATAATGAAAATTTTATTCTCCATGATCTTAGGATCGTTGCTATGGATTCAAGTACCTCAATGGGATGATGACTGGGAAAAGTGTGCAGTTGATGTTCCTGACGCAGCCTGTCATTGGTATGTAGCAGCACCTGATAATACATTTGGAAAAGGATTTAGTTGGAAAGATGCTCCTTGGTTTGATGCAAATGGTCTAAAAGATGTAGCTAAAATTCAAAAAAATACTGTATTAGAAAGTTTACAGAAGCAAAATACTTAGGCAATATTATAATTTGCAATACATCTAATCTTATCTTTGCATTGTTGTGCTGTGTGATATTGTCCACCATCAAAAATAACTACTCTTCCTTGTTTAGGTGTCACTTTTTGTTTGACAGTATATGTATCTGATTCAGTTCTTTCATTATATATAACAGTATCACCATCACTAGAAACAACATAATATAAAACAACAGTGTGTTCAACTCCTTCATCAAGATCTATATGAGGAGTATCATCTTCTTTGCTCTGTAAATTTAAAGGGAACTGCATAAAAGATCTACCTTGTAATATTTTTCCAGTAGGCATATTTAAATAATGACAAGCATATTGAAGCATCGGTATAAATAAATGATGAAAGTCACTAATAATTTCACTTGAATCATCGTCATCAAGTTCTACATATACGTGCGAAAGACCAGGACGACCTTGATTACCTTCTTCATACGCAGCTGTTACATCATCGATATAATACCAAGGGAAAGAATTATCCCCCATGAGATTATCTTTAATTTTTTCTTGATATTCAAGATCTATAAAATCATCAATAACTAAAATTTCACCCTTACCAATCATGACATCCCTCTTTTGCCCTCCACCATATATTATATATAGTATCTAAAATCTATTTATTTTTCTCTTTTGTTTTCTTTTTTTGTTCTTCAATAAACTTTCTATACACACCAGCAGCTTCAGTTTTCTTAGCTACTTTAGCTCTCTGTTCCATGGCAATGGCAGCTTGAGTTTTGTGGGCGTGAGTTCTATTACTACGTTTAATCTTGGCAACACTTAATGCAGCTGTTCTTTTATCTTTAAATCCAAGACCTTTTATAGTTCCTTTTGGATCTTCATCTGTATAAAGATCACTATGTTTATCACTCTTAGCAGGCTGACCTTTCTTTCTAGGAATACGTGCAGCCATTACTTTTTAAAATATTTATTTATTATATCTATCTGATCTTGATACTTTGCAATCATATTTAACTCCTGTTCAATTGCTTCTACAATATTAGAATGTTCTCCAATACCAGCAGGGTTTGTTAGATAGACTTCCACGTTTGCAACGTGTTTCTGAATGTCACCATGTGCATGAGCTAGTAGTGCTTTAATTAATTGCTCTCTCATTTCATACTCCTTTTTGCTTTCTTTGTTGCCATTCTACGAGCTTTCTTAGCTTTCTCAGTATTCTCTACAAATTGTTTACCTTTTCTACTTTCTCTTTTCTTTTTATCATCTGTCTTTTTTCTTTCAGATTTAGACATGGCAGCCCAAGCTGCTTCAGGTAGATAACGAGAAGTACTTTTTTTACCTTTTTTTATTGCTTTATCAGCCATCTTTCTTTTTCTTATCTACGTTTTGCATTACTTTAAGAATGCCCTCAAGCCTTTCAGCCTGACCTTTGTGAGTTCTAGATGCTTTATGTAACTCACCAATAATTTTTTTAATCTTTGGAGTTTGATGCATAATTAACAATCCGTGATAGGTCCTCCATGTAGCCACGCATCACAAGTACGAGCAGCTGCACATTTAAATTTAAATAACTGACAATATCCTAAGTTAGCTCTGTCCAAAACATCATAAGGATCTGCAGCCATAGTTTCATTAATACCTTTAATCATGCAGTCCATTATCTTATTTGTTTGATCAAATGCTGCACAGTTACCACACCTAGCAGTCTTGACAGTATCTACATCACTGTTCCATAGTTCTGCTTTCTTTTCCCAAAATCCCGGATCAGGTGCATCAGGATTAAGAGGACCATAAGCAAACTTATCTATAGTCCAGTTTCTATTTTTTGCATTCTCTTCAATATCAATAGTCGCAGTAGGGCAAGATTCACTTACCTCTGAAACTTTTTTATTGAGGATGATAGTTACTCTAGGTTTCATATTACTATTCTAATCTTTCTTCTTCTTCTCGTACTCTTTTTTAGTCATCCACTTCTCTTTACCCCAACGCTTAAGATCCTTTTGTTTTTTACCCTTACCTCCCTTATATCCTCCTCCAGCTGCTTTATATTTTTGTGCAACCATTTGTGCTTTTCTAGCAGACCATTGGCCAGGTTTACCACCTTTAGATCCAGCTTTTACCTGATTAAATATTCTTTTTCTCAGGGCAGGTTTAGTGTATTTAGAATCGTCTTGTGCCATTAAAATCTATTTTGTATTGGCTCTTTATTAAGAATAACAGGGGGAATACTATCGGAATAAGATCTTGATACCTCTCTCATGTAGTGAGGATTATTCATTTCAAATTTTGGTATATTCTTTCCTATATATGACACTACAAATTTACATTTATCTGCTTTCTCTGTTTTCTGTGGTTGAAAAGGATCAGCTAATCCTGCTGTTACCATCGAATAATCATTGTACATATTCGAGTATTTAACAGGAAAACTTGGATAATAGCCGAGTCCAGCCATCCTCATTATGGTAAAGACTCAAAAAGATTTTTTCTTCTTTGTATTTCTGGCATATTATTAAATCCGCCAGGAATTGTCTTAATAAAATTTTCATCATACATTTGTCCATCAGGACCCATTATTAATTTACTACCTGTAGGAGTTCTAGGATCATTTTCATTTCCAGGGAAAGGTCCTCTATTTAAAAAATCAACAACTCTTTGTAAAATACCTGTCTTTTCATTTTGAGTCATTCTTTGTTCTGCTTCTTGATCACCTTGACTTCTCTCACCAGTGTCAAATTGCATCCCATTCATGCCTCTCATGTCTGACAATCTTTTTTGCTCTCCATCCATACCTTTACCGCCCATTCCGGTAAACATATCTAGAAAATCTTGTGAACTACCTGGCATTGCTATAAATACTGTTTTCTTAATTCTACGTTAAATAATTATGATAGTATTCCACGTTGCCTTAATTTATCCATGTTCTTTAAATACTTTTCAATATCAGCTTCTCTTTGGTATTTATCACGTAAACCTTTTGGAATTAATTTGTTATACCCTTTTGCGATTAGAAAATCTTGTAAAAAATCTAAATTTTCATTGTCCGACATACCAATATTATCCATCTGAATTTGTTCTTGATTCCTTCTATTCATCTCTTCAAGATTATATTTTTCCATGCTTTCATTTATCCCGACTCCTTTACCAAAATCTATTAAGGGTCTATAAAAAAGTTTGTAGTCAGTATCAAATTCACCCATCTTTTACATACCCTCTATGAAATTCTGTAAAAAACTAGTTGCCATTGGATCAGTATTTGGCTTTTGATAATATTTTCTTTCGATCTCTAATTCATCTTCTTCTTCTTCTTTTTTATCAGCAGGTGCTAGTAATTGATCTATCATCATGCCATCAAATCCGGTATTCATCTGCATAGGACTGTAAACTCTTTCACTCATTCTACTTTGTATACATAAAAAAAGACCCAGAGCACCACCTCTGGGTCAACCACTTTACTTTGCACACACGCACATGGAAAGAACCACGTACCTTTTATACACTAGCGGTAATAAACCTCTAAAGTCAACCTATAGCTGGAGCTGATAGGGCAACTGAAGTAGATTCAGTACATGCTAGATCGAGAGGGAAGTTGTGAGCATTTCTCTCGTGCATAACTTCGAAACCTAAGTTTGCTCTGTTAAGAACGTCAGCCCATGTAGGAACAATCTTACCGTTTGCATCAACAATTGACTGGTTGAAGTTAAAACCATTTAGGTTAAATGCCATTGTGCAAATACCCATTGATGTTAGCCATACGCAAACTACAGGGAATACTGCTAAGAAGAAGTGTAAACTTCTGCTGTTGTTAAATGACGCATATTGGAAGATAAGTCTACCGAAATAGCCATGAGCAGCGACAATGTTGTATGTTTCTTCTTCTTGTCCAAACTTATACCCATAATTTTGAGATTCATTTTCTGTTGTCTCCTTAATTAAAGATGAAGTAACAAGAGAACCATGCATAGCAGAGAATAAAGCTCCACCAAACATACCAGCAACACCAGCCATGTGGAATGGGTGCATAAGTATATTGTGTTCTGCTTGGAACACGAACATGAAGTTGAACGTACCTGATATACCTAAAGGCATACCGTCAGAGAATGATCCCTGACCGAAAGGATATACAAGAAATACAGCGAAGGCTGCTGAAACTGGAGCTGAGTAAGCTACACAGATCCAAGGACGCATGCCTAGTCTGTAACTAAGTTCCCATTGTCGTCCCATGTAAGCTGAGATACCGATAAGGAAGTGGAAGATAACCAATTGATATGGTCCTCCGTTGTAGAGCCACTCATCGAGAGTGCCTGCTTCCCAGATTGGGTAGAAGTGGAGTCCGATTGCGTTTGAGCTTGGAACGACTGCTCCTGAGATGATGTTGTTTCCATATAAGAAAGAACCAGATACTGGCTCACGAATACCGTCGATGTCTACAGGAGGAGCTGCTATGAACGCAATGATAAAGCAAGTCGCAGCTGTAAGTAAGCAAGGAATCATTAAAACACCAAACCAACCAACGTATAGTCTGTTGTCTGTTGATGTAACCCACTCACAGAATGACTGCCAACCGCCTAACAGCTCGGATTGTTTCCGACGCTGTAGAACTGATGTTGCCATAATAGTCCGTTGTAATGAATATAAAAAAAGCCATCCGAGATGACTTAATATAAGTATACAATCGGTATGTCATGAATTGTTGACAAATCTATCACATAAAAAAAGAGGGGCGAACCCCTCAATACTTTAGTGATTACTAGTAATTAGACAGAAGTTTTCTCATTATTGTTATTTGCTTCGTAATGATATACAGCACCACGATAAACATGAGAAACCTTACCAGGTACACGAGTTAGAGTTGCATTCGCGTTGTCGTTCTTTTGGTAAGCAATTCCACGATAAGTTAGTTTTTTCATAGGTTTAACCCCTTATTGACAGTATTCACTATAGCACTTTTGTATCAATAACTACCGTTTGTGAAGATACATTAATTCTTAAGAAATTGTTAAGAATTATAAAGTTTTTAAGGTCGAATACATCAAAATGTTACAAATCCTTGTTATATCAAGGGTTTTCAGCTATATTAATTATATCGAAAAGGGTAACTTTTTCGATTTATATAAACAAAACCACTTAAAAAGCACCATGACAACTGAAGAATTAGATTATCTTTTTGATCTATTAAGAAATAAAAGGTTAGGTTTAGAGGACTTACTTAAACCAAACAAGTATCGAGTCCTTAATTGGAGTGCCGATACTAAAAAACAATGGAGAAAAGATTTAAAACTTGTTAAATCATTGGAAGAAAAATTACTTCATATTCCAACTGTAGATTAATAGACAAAAAGAATCCCCTCTCTGTTGTTCAGGCAAAGAGGGGAAACTTTAGAAGTATTCTAAATAGGAATTCAGAATAATCCACAGAGCTAGGAGGCTGCTGTTGACAAACTTATATTGGCAGTGGATCTAATAATATCTACTCTTTGTTAACAAATAGAAATAAAGAGGAGTCGCACCACCCCCTGTTCCATTAGGCAGTGCGATCGTTTGCTGGATGTAAGAAACAGTAAAAATTACATCCTCCTCAAGGGCTGACACTGTTCTTCTTTGCCCTTGTTCTATAATAGTGTTTATAATGAGAATTTCTACCCCAAGTGTCCCCTCTTCTTAAGCCAAAATGTATTGGTAGAGTCGCTGTTGACTCTGGGGTAATCTCTGTATTAGATACAACACACATAAAAGTAGATAAAGGTGGATCTTTAAACCTTCCAAGTTATAATTTGTATACATCTATAAATACAGAAATTGGTGACGGAGAGTACAAAGTCTACGAATGTCGAGATGATGAAGGAGGTCTTCGACAAATCATTATTGATATCCAATAAAACAGCAGGACAAGATCCAAGAGAAGATTATCGTGGCTGGTTAAGAAGTACTTTATTTGATTTGTTAGAAAGAGCAAAAGATGGAGATGAAAAAGCAGAAATGTTTATAAAAACTTCAATAAATTCTTTAATTCTTTGGTGCGAAATAGAAAATATAA
>LUMI01000428.1_pt1 | contig 17658 bp, 18 predicted proteins | sample 729681 | NCBI WGS metagenome assembly LUMI01 (sample SAMN03860267, study PRJNA289734) | marine metagenome | biome: seawater column; feature: ocean; material: water; isolation source: Red Sea water column Station 34 - depth 10m | place: Saudi Arabia: Red Sea | collected 2011-10-15 | depth 10 m
GGCACTACCGTTAGCGCTAATATCGCGCAAACTATAACAAACGATATCCCTGCCCAACGCAGACCTTTCTTTTCTAAATCCGTAGGCGCGTCCATTGATTGCTTGCCTAAATCTATGGAAGCATCAGCAGGGTCAAATTTACCGAGTCTCGGCTCAACAACCTTTTCGGTGACCAACGCTCCCATTGTGGCTACAACGAAGGTACTGATGAACATGAAGTACCAGTTTACTTCTGGGCCTACCATATAGTCGGGGTCAATCATGTGAGCAGCGGCTTCCGTGATACCCGACAACAGTGGGTCAACAGTTCCAAGCAGTAGGTTGGCGCTATAGCCAGCCGATACACCTGCAAACGCGGCGGCCAGACCCGCTAACGGGTGACGACCTAACGAGTGGAAAATCATCGCTGCCAGTGGAATAAGTACCACGTAGCCAAGCTCTGATGCTGTGTTTGAAATGATACCTGCGAAGACGATAGCAAAGGTCACGGCACGTTTAGAGGCATTCATCACCAATGCGCGCATAGCTGCCGACAAAAGGCCAGAATGTTCTGCTACCGATACACCAAGAAGCGCAACAAGTACGGTACCCAGCGGCGCAAAGCCTGTGAAATTGGTAACCAAGCCTGTCACTATTCGCTGCAAACCTTCTGCGCTCATCAGCGACATGACTTCAATCATACCGTCTTCTTCGCGCCCCTTTGCACCTATTGGGCGAGGGTCAGCTACAGCAATGTCAAAGTAACCAAGTATCCCACTAAGTAACACTATAAAAAGTGAAAGCAGAGCGAACAGCGTTACTGGATGTGGGAGCAGGTTTCCTAACCATTCCACCGTGGTGAGAAATCGCGAGAATAACCCACCTTGTCCGCCCCTATCATCGGCAGACACTGTATTTGTATTTTCCGTTGTCAAAATCTTCCCTCTGTCGTTTATTGACGTCTACCACACCAAGGTTAATGCTGGGAAGGCATCAACCTTGTACATAAATAGTGACGTGTTTTAATAATATTCAGGTGGTATTTTACCCGATTCTGTGAAAATTTGGCAGTAGGTAGGGTAAATGAAGGGTTAAGTCAGTGTATATTTTCCTAAAATTGCCCGGCTACACAGATGAAATATAACTCGCTATATCATACCTTTAGCCTTTTGAAAGGCGTAAAAAAACCAGTCTAAAAAGACTGGTTTTTAAAGCTTCAAATTACGGCTATTTAGTTACCGTTTGACTTGTTCATATACTTGAAGAAGTCGCTATCTGGTGCAATAACCATGACATCTTGTTTGCTGTTAAAGCTTTGCTTATACGCATCCATACTGCGCAGGAAGCTGTAAAAATCAGCGTTCTTTGAGTAAGCGTCAGCGTAAATTTGTGCCGCAATCGCATCACCTTCACCGCGAAGTTGTCGAGCATTACGCTCAGCATCAGCAAGCATTACCGTTACCTTAGCATCGATGTTCGCCTTAATGACTTCGGCTTGCTCTTGACCTTCTGAACGGTGCTCACGAGCTACGGCGGCACGCTCTGCGCGCATACGCTGGAAGATCGAGTTGCTCACCTCAGTAGGTAAGTTAATCTGCTTAACGCGTACGTCTACAATTTCAATACCAAGCTCGTCAGACGATGTAGAAGCTTGTTCCATTGCTTGGTTCATAAGCGCTGAACGCTCACCAGAAACGATTTGTGCAATAGTACGAGTACCAAACTCAGAACGTAGGCCGTTGTTTACTTTTTGCTTCAGTAGCGCTTCTGCTTGCAGCTTGTTGCCACCCGTTGATAGATAGTAACGTGCAAAGTCTTCTATGCGCCACTTAACATAAGAGTCAACAATCAGGTCTTTCTTCTCGCTTGTTACAAAGCGGTCTGGTGATCCATCTAACGTTTGAATTCGCGCATCAAGAACACGGACTGAATCGATAAATGGAAGTTTAAAGTGAAGGCCTGGTTCAAATACTTTTGTATCGCCGGTCGCATCGTCTCTTTGCACTTTACCAAACTGAATAACAATGGCGCGCTCGCCTTCTTTAACTGCAAACAGTGAGCCTGATGCAAGCATTACAAGAAGAACAAATACTGCAATTAACAAATTCTTCATTGTGCTTATCTCCCCTCTCTGTAGCTATCGCCACGCAAGCCCATACTTGGCGAGCTGTTGCGGCTGCGGCCGTTAGCATCAGTTACTGGTGCTTGTAAGCCTTCCAGTGTATTGCGAGTATTCTTGTTATTAGTAGATTGCTGGCGTTCCATAATCTTATCTAAAGGCAAATACATCATGTTATTGCCGCCTTTACTATCAACCATGATCTTGCTGGTATTACCCAACACTTCTTCCATGGTCTCTAGATAAATACGCTCGCGAGTAACTTGAGGAGCACGCTCGTACTGAGGAAGCAACTCTTCAAAACGTGCCACTTCACCCTGCGCTTCTAACGTTACACGCTCTTTGTAGGCTTGCGCTTCTTCATTCATACGATTTACTTGACCACGCGCACGTGGCTCAATTTCTCTCGCATAAGCTTCAGCTTCACGAATGAAGCGCTGTTCATCTTCCTGTGCAGCAATGGCATCATCGAATGCATCTTTAACTTGCTCAGGTGGACGAGCATCACGGAAGTTCATATCGATAATGGAAACACCCATGTTGTAGGGTTCAATGATAGCTTGTAGCTCTTCCCAAACGCGCTGACGCGTTACCTCACGACCGTCAGTCAAAACATCATCCATCTTAGAGTGACCAACAACGTAGCGAATAGCACTATCAAGCGACTGGCTTAAGCTCTGCTCAGGGCTTTCAACGGCAAACGTCCAACGATACGGATCTACAACGCGAAATTGCATTTCCATTTGAACGCTTACCACGTTTTCGTCTTCTGTAAGCATAGAACCTGAAGATGACTGGTCGCGAATTGACTGAACATCTACAGGAATAACTGAATCAATAAACGTTGGTGCCCAACGAAGACCTGGTTCAACCTGCTCGTGATACTCACCAAAACGAAGGACTACGCCGCGCTCTGCTTCACGAATGGTGTAAAAGCCACTAATGAACCAAATTACGACAAGTAAACCTACAAGAATACCAGCACCAATACCGCCTAGGCTTTTGCCTGAGCCGCCACCGTTGCCACCTGACTTTCCAAACTTACCAAATAAGTTTTTAAACACATCGTCCAAATCTGGGGGACCTTGCTCTTTCCCACCGCGATTCTTCCACGGGTCGTTATTATTGCCACCCGGCTCATTCCAAGCCATGCTGATACTCCATAGATTACTGTTATATTTTTGAATTTCGCATGCTCAATGCAGTGACTAGCACTGACTAATGTCGCACAACATACTCTGATATTCCGTTTTCCAGACGCTTTTCAAGCCTGTTCCAGTCAGCGGCGGGCATTCTTACATCAACTACCCAGTCTCCCTGACTGTCGTATTCTTCACTAGCAATACAGTTTAGTTCGAACAACACGCCGCGCAATCGACTTTGTGCAGGCGGAATCTTCAACGTGTAATTCACCATGCTTTTACCTAAACATTCGGTTAAAGCTTGGCTCAATAATTCCGTTCCTTCGCCTGTTTGTGCAGATAGCCACACTCTAACAGGCACGCCTTCGTCGTTTCTTTCTATACGCGGTTGAACGTCGTCTAGTTTATCAATCTTATTACAGATTAGTAATTGTTGAATCTCTCCAGCTTCAATTTCTTCAAGTACATCATTAACTTCATCCATGGTTTCGCGATATTTTGCATCAGCAATATCAACCACATGGAGCAGTAAATCTGCTTCTTGAGTCTCTTGAAGAGTCGCTTTGAACGCAGCAACTAAGTCGTGGGGAAGATGACGAATAAAACCAACCGTGTCGGCCAAAATAGCGGGACCAACATCTTTTAACTCGATTTTACGTAACGTTGGGTCCAGCGTTGCAAACAGCTGATCGGCAGCGTAAACGTGTGAGTCGGTAATGGTGTTAAACAGCGTCGATTTTCCCGCATTCGTATAGCCAACTAAGGATACCGTTGGAATTTCAGCGCGTTTGCGCGAGCGACGACCCTGCTCGCGTTGCTTTTGCACTTTCTCCAATCGACGAAGAATGGCTTTAATACGTCCACGAAGCAATCGACGGTCAGTTTCTAGCTGTGTCTCACCTGGACCGCGAAGACCAATACCACCTTTTTGACGCTCGAGGTGGGTCCATCCTCTGATAAGACGGGTTGAGATATGCCTCAACTGGGCTAGTTCGACCTGGAGCTTACCCTCATGTGTTCTTGCGCGCTGCGCAAAAATGTCGAGAATTAGCCCGGTTCTATCTAACACCCGGCATTTACACACCGCTTCTAAATTTCGCTCCTGAGAAGGAGAAAGCGCGTGGTTGAAAATAACAACGTTAGCATCATGTGCTTTAACCGCTGCTGCTATTTCCTCTGCCTTACCTGATCCGACAAAAAACTTAGCATGAGGCGCACTGCGTGACGTCGTAATAACCTCTACCGCATTCACCCCTGCTGAAGACACAAGCAATTCAAGCTCACCTAAGTCTTCTTTACTGTTCTCGTCGGAAAAATTAACATGAACAAGTACAGCCTGTTCACCGGCTTCATAACGGTCAAACAAGCGCGTTACCTTTTAATTTATTCACCTTTAGTATTTTCAGAATCTCCTGCGCTAGGCATAGTGATAGCGCGTGCTGGAACAACAGTAGAAATTGCGTGCTTATACACCATTTGGCTTACTGTGTTCTTCAGTAAAATTACGAACTGGTCGAAAGATTCAACCTGTCCCTGAAGTTTAATACCGTTTACCAGATAAATTGATACTGGAATACGTTCCTTACGCAAAGCGTTCAAGAATGGGTCTTGTAATGATTGCCCTTTAGCCATTTGATATCCTTAGTTTTTATTATTCGTGATAGGAATTTCACTATCACTGCACGTCTAATATATACCACACTCAAACATTTAAAGTGTGACTTTCGCTGTAATTTTAGTCAAATTATCGTTAGCAAATGTGTCTAGCCATGTAACCTGCTCCCAGCCCCGTAACCACGTAAGCTGACGCTTGGCAAGCTGCCTTGTAGCGATAATGCCTCTCTCACGCATTTCTGCATAACTCAGTTGGCCGTCTAGATACTGCCACATTTGTCTATACCCTACTGAACGTATAGAAGGTAAATCTTCATGAAGATCACTGCGCTCATAGAGTTTTAATACTTCTTGCTCGAAACCTGCTTCCAACATCATGTCGAAGCGAGTCGCGATACGTTCGTGCAACACTGCCCTGTCAGCGGGCGCTATGGCAAATTGTGCAATGTTATAAGGGCACTTTTCACCCTCTTGTTGTTGCCAATGTGTCAACGTCTTGCCGGTACTTCTATACACCTCTAGTGCACGGGTTATTCGCTGAGGATCATTAGGGTGAATTCTCTCACCACTAATTGGGTCTACACCACGTAATTCATCGTGTAATTTAGACCAACCCAAGCGTTGTGCCTGCTGTGTTATTTCATCCCGTACCTTTTCATCTGACTTAGGTAGTGGCGAAATTCCATTTATCAAGGCATTAAAGTACATCATTGTACCGCCAGCCAAAATTGGCACTTTGCCGCGAGATAAAATATCGCCAATCAGCGCATTGGTATCGTTTACAAATTGCGACACCGAATAACTTTCAGCAGGGTCGATAATATCAATTAGGTGATGCACTACACCTGCTTGCTCGTCCTGCGAAGGTTTTGCAGTGCCAATATCCATGCCTTTATATACAAGGGCCGAATCAACACTAATTACTTCACTGTCAACCTTAGCCGCTATATCTAGCGCCAGACCGGTTTTACCCGATGCTGTGGGTCCCATAATTGCAATTACAGGCAATGCAGAATTTATGCCATTGGACACTTTATTCTCCCCATACATCTAGCACTAAATTTAAGGGGCGCACTTTACCAAATTGCTCAATAATTTCCCATTGTTTCGCTTCGCTTTGCTGATCCAACCAGTACCAGAGCGTATTCAATACCTCGTCGTCTAGCACGAGTTCATTTAAAGTCAGTGATTTCATCGCTGCTTCAAGCGAATTTACTTCACCTGCACCTTCAATGGATAAAAAGAATTCAAACCATTTTAACCAAGGTAAATGCCGTGTTCCCGCTGGCACTTGCTGCAAGCGGTATTTACCCGCTACTTTGTTCACCTCAAAATGCGATGCGTTTAGTAACTCAACAAGGTTTTCATCGACGTTTTCTAGTGAGACTGCCACAGGCATCAAAAGCGGTTGACCATGCTCTGCTTTTAAAAATAGTTCGCTTAACCAGATACTTGCAACTTTAGTTGCAAAAAGAAGGTAGATTTTTTCTGACTTTGGGTAAATTCGGCACGAGGGAGAGAGATTAACGTGACCATTCACCCGCTGTTCACCGCTACCACTATCAACAATGGCACTATTTGGCGTCATCAAAGCGTTATAGCTAGATTGATATGCAGCGCTTGGTCCTCGGCTTTGTCCTCTTCCTTGCAACGACGTCGCGCCACCGCTACCACTAAAACTTCCCGCTGATGGCGATTTCGCGTTACCAAGGTATTGACCACGACTTTGCATCGAATTTTGCGAATATGCCCCCGATGGATAATGAGAGTTTTCATTAAATGTGCGATCGTTATCAGGCGTTTGCTCTTGCAAGGGCCTGATATAGTCGTGTTCTACCTGAGATGACATAAAGCCTGAGCCAGAAGGGTGGTTTGCGTCCATTCCTGATAACGGCTGTTCATCGGTCATGGCGTGCAGCGCATCACTCACGGTTTTACAGATAAAGTCGTGTACCAATCTGCCTTGTTGAAACCTCACCTCATGCTTGGCGGGATGAACATTTACATCCACATCTTTAGGGTTAACCGTTAAGTACACCACAAAGCTTGGTTGCTCCACCACACCCCAAACGCTTTCGTACGCTTGGCGAATAGCGTGCATAATAAGCTTATCTCGCATGCCTCTGCCGTTAACAAAACTGAACTGGCAATCATTACTGCTGCGAAGCATGGCCTCATTACCTAGCCAAGCATCAATGTGAAGACCTTCATACTCAGTACTAATATGTACGGCGTTTTGAACAAACTTTTGTCCAACCACAGCGCCAATTCGGGTGGCTAAACTGCCTGCTTTGTCGGCGATAAAGCGCTTTGCTACTTTATCGTTGTGTTTTAAAACAAATGAAACCTTGGGATAGCTCAGTGCTATGCGTTTTATGACTTCTTCAATATGCTGAAATTCGGTTTTTTCGGTGCGTAAAAACTTACGTCTTGCTGGCGTGTTGTAAAACAGATCTGCCACGTCAATTGTGGTGCCAACAGGGTGGGCCGCTGGCTGGATATTTACCGCCATTTCCCTACCCTCACAATAGGCCTGCCACGCCTCACCTTGAGACTCAGTGCGCGATGTCAGTGTTAACCGGCTTACCGAGCTAATACTGGCCAGCGCTTCGCCACGAAAGCCAAGAGAGAGAATTTGTTCTAAGTCATCCAGAGTGGTGATTTTGCTGGTTGCATGGCGACTTAATGCCAGCTGCAGTTCACTTTTGACAATGCCTGACCCATTGTCTTTTATTCGAATGCGTTTGTGGCCACCTTTTTCAATATCGACTTCTATTTTGGTGGCACCAGCATCAAGGCTGTTTTCTAGTAATTCTTTAACCACAGACGCGGGGCGCTCAACCACTTCACCAGCGGCAATCTGGTTTGCAAGTTGGGGAGATAAAAGCTGTATAGGCAAAGGACTACCCTATGATATTAACTATATGGATTCGTGGTGATACGACATGTAAGTGCAATGAGTGCTGAAAAAGCCGATGAAACAAAACCTAGGTTTAGGTTCTCGGAATATTTAGTACCTGCCCTACGCGTACAACATCACTTGAAAGATCATTCGCTGCTTTGATGCTGCTTACTTTTACATTGTAACGCTGTGCTAATAACGAGAGCGACTCGCCGCTTCTTACTTTGTGCGTTCGGTTGTTCGCCCTTTCTTGTGCCCACAGTGTACCATCAGGGGGAACTTGCTTGAAGTAACGCTTAGTCGCATTAAACATGGCATTCGCTAAGCGTTCGCGATGTTTAGACCAGTTCAGATTCTTCTCTTCTTGCGGATTAGAAATGAAACCAACTTCGACCAAAATAGAGGGGATGTCAGGCGCGGTCAAAACTGCAAAACTGGCGGCTTGTGGTTTTCTTTTATGCAGACTGGTCACCTGCTTTAGCTCTTCAACCACTTTATTACCTAAATCGTGGCTGGTCGCCATGCTGTGATCCATCGATAAACCCAGTATGGTTTCAGTAAGATATCGCTCGCTTGATTTATCATTGATCACTTCAGCTGCACCACCGAGTAATTCAGAGTGACGTTCAGATTTCTCTAGCCAGCGGCCTAATTCAGTGTCTGCTCTTCGCATGGATAGTACCCACACCGAACCACCTCGCGGTTGAGGCTGACTAAACGCATCGGCGTGGATGGAAATAAGCAAATCGGCTTTTTTCTCGCGCGCAATTTCAGGACGTCGATTAGGAGAAACATAATAATCATCGCCACGAGTCATGATGGCGCGCATACCTCGCTCCCGGTTTATCATGTCTTCCAGTTTTTTGGCGATACTCAGGGTGATGTGCTTTTCATAGGTACCAGCCGGACCGATTGAACCTGGGTCATGTCCACCATGCCCGGCGTCGATGGCGACGATAATGTCTCGGTCTCGGGCACTGGTAGAATCATCAATAACGACAGAGCCAGTTGATGCCGACGCTGATAACGTTGGCGACGGCTTCGGCGCACTATCCGGCAAATCGACAACCAGCCTGTGTCCGTAAGCACCATCGGGGGTTACTGCAAATAACGAAGGCTTGGTATTTCTATTGAGCTCAACAACCACTCTGGCAGATGATTTGTTTTTCGGTGTGGAGTAGCGCAGCTTTTTAATCAAATCACCGCTGTTTTCAATGCCAGAAAGCTTAGCGGTGTCGCTGGTGTTGTTAAGATCGATGACAAGCCGAAGCGGATTTTTAAGTGTAAAATAGGTGAACTCTGGCGCTGATTTCATATCGAAAACAACGCGCGTATTGTCCGGCGACGGCCATATCCTAACCCCGTCGATGTTATTTTGCGCACCGTGTGCGAATTGCACGACGAAACACAATAATAATACCGAAACTATACTGCGCACCATAATTAGCCTTTCTGTTATTGTTATGCTGCTCTCGTCAACTCCGGAGCGGCTATTTATTCAGTTTTTCTTTCATTTCGCATTTGCGCTAAACGCGCTTGCATTGCTGAAGCAATTTAGCACCGTGGGCACTTTTTGCTTCCAAATTAAACTGCCTACCCGATGGCGTAATATTTATACTAATCACTAAGTCTGGGGATGCCAAGTATTCGCCCCCTTTTTCCGACCATTCAATAAGCGCGATAGCGCCCGAACCAAAGTAATCGCGAATTCCCATGAACTCTAACTCTTCTGGGTCGGCTAAGCGATACAGGTCGAAGTGATAGATATTGACGCCATCCAACTCATAAGGTTCAACCAATGTATAGGTTGGACTTTTAACGCTACCTGAATGACCTAAAGATTGAATGAAATATCGGCTAAATGTCGTTTTCCCTGCACCTAAGTCACCGTTTAAATAAATAACAGCATCGGTAGGGAGTTGACTCGAAACAGCCTGCGCTAAATCTCTGGCAAGCTGCGCAGTATCATCTACTTCATTAGCAAAAAAAGAGGTATGCGGGTAAGACATCAACAATATTCCACAGTAATAGAAAGCCGAATAACACAGTAGATGCCTGCCCGTTCAAGACAAAACCACGCTAACTAGTGGTTTATAAGCGCACGTACTGCGTCAAACAAATCGCTCGCTATCATACCACGTTGACCATACAGTTGGGCAATATCATCGCCAGCCTTAGCATGAAGCACTACACCATATTTCGCTGCAATATCTGTTTCTACACCTTGCGCGAGCAACGCACCCAATATTCCGCTTAATACATCACCGCTTCCTGCGGTAGCCATACCTGGATTACCGTGACGGCAAACCCAGGTTTTCTTTTCATTGTCGATAAGCGTGCCCGCCCCTTTTAGTACACAGACCGCATGGTATCGCTGTGAGCACTGCCTTGCGTAGTTAAAACGGTCGCTTTCTACATCATCAATAGAAACACCGAGTAAACGCGCAGCTTCGCCCGCGTGAGGGGTTAAAATACTGTCAGACAAGGTGTACGCGGTTGACTGCTGACACAACAGATTTAGCGCGTCAGCATCAATGACCACAGGCTTATTTTGGCTTTGACAGTGCTTCATGGTGGTTTCAAATGCGCTTTCTGCCCATTCATCTTGCCCAAGACCCGGTCCAATAACCACACAGGTTGCCCAAGCTAATGCATCTTCCAAATTAAAGTCGGTAACCATGAGTTCAGGTCTGCCTGCACTTACCTGAACGACCGACGACTCATGGGTATACACACGTACCATGCCCGCACCACTTCTCAGTGCGGCTTCACTGGCGAGTCGAATGGCACCTGCTGTTCCGCGGTTACCGCCAATGCACAACAGTCGACCATAAGTCCCTTTATGACTGTTAATCTCCCGTGGCCCCATACCTTTAAAGTGGTCGATATTTAGCATGGTCGCGCTCGCTTTAGCTAATGCTTGGAACGCTTTGCCGATACCCAAGTCCGCATACACTAACTTACCGCAAGATTGTTTACCCGCACCAGTAACAAGCCCCGGCTTAATGCCCACAAAAGTAACGGTGATATCAGCCTGAACACATCGCCCCAGGCTCTGTCCTGTATTTGCATCAAGCCCTGACGGCACATCAACGCTTACCACCGGTGTTGATGACGTATTCACCGCATCAATGATGTCTGCAAACTCATTGCGAATATAGCTATTAATACCTGTACCAAGAAGCGCATCAATCACTACATCAGACTTCTCGAGGAGCGCAGCGTCAAACCCATTGATCCAGCGTACGTTCAGGCTCAACCGCACATAAATGCACTTGTTTACCCGCAAGTTTTGCGTTTATTGCTGCAATGTAGCCGTCACCCGCGTTGTTACCTTGCCCCACCAGCACTAAGTAAACGTCAGAGTTTGGCATAAGCTCAAGACACTGCTTAAATACCACGTCGCCGGCTCGTTGCATCAAGGTGAACATATCGCAGCCCGAGTCCGCGGCGGCTTGTCCCTCATTTTCCCTAACCTGATCGGCCCGAAATAATTTGTATGATAAACTTGACGTTAATTGAGTATCTAGCATGAGCACATGTCCGAATTTAGTTCTATCGACCTTGTTGAATTAACCAACAATATCAAGGCTTGGGGTACAGCGCTAGGCTTTCAGCAGGTTGGCATCAGCGATATTGATCTACATCAGCACGAGGCACACCTTCAGGAATGGTTAGACAATGGGTATCACGGTGACATGGCCTTTATGGAAAGTCATGGGATGAAGCGTGCCCGGCCTGATGAGTTGGTCCCAGGGACATTACGGGTTATCAGCGTTCGCATGAACTACTTACCTCCTGACGCCTCGTTTGCTAAGCATTTAAAAAAGCCAGAAATAGGATACATCAGCCGCTATGCATTGGGCCGTGACTACCACAAAGTGCTGCGCAAACGTCTGAAGCAATTAGGTGAGAAAATCACCGCATCCCTGGCGCATACCCAATATCGCCCGTTTGTAGACTCAGCCCCCGTATTGGAACACGCTATTGCTGAAAAAGCGGGTATTGGCTGGACGGGGAAACACAGCCTGACACTCAACAAAGAAGCCGGCTCTTGGTTCTTCTTAGGTGAGCTGTTCATCAATTTGCCATTACCCACTGACTCACCAATTGAAGAGGGTTGCGGCACCTGCACGGCGTGTCTAACCATCTGCCCGACCAATGCAATTGTTGCGCCTTATAAAGTAGATGCCCGTCGCTGTATTTCCTATCTCACCATTGAATCAGACAAAGATATTCCCGAGGGTTTACGCCCCATGATGGGCAATCGCATTTATGGCTGTGACGATTGCCAACTTGTTTGCCCTTGGAATCGCTTTGCCGATGTCACCAGTGAAGAAGATTTCCACCCACGACAAGTGCTTCACGGCCAAAGTCTCAATGCGCTTTTCGGCTGGTCTGAAGAAACCTTTTTACGCAATACGGAAGGCTCTCCCATCAGGCGGATTGGCTTTGAGAAGTGGCAGCGTAATATTGCCGTTGCGTTAGGAAACGCTCCGTATGATGAACAAAGCATTCTGCTTTTGAAAGAAAGACGAGGGAGCGTGAGTGACTTGGTGGACAGACATATTGATTGGGCCCTTAAGCGGCAACAAGAGAAACAACAAGCGTCTGATGCAAAAAACAGGCAGCAAGCGCGGCTCATTCGCGTAATTGAGAAAGGCTTACCAAGAGACGCTTAACGCAGTACACGCTTGAATAAGGCATACCGAGAATTCATTTAGTTTAGCTATATAGGTTTTTAGGGTTAACCCGCCGAAGCAAACTGACTGTTTAAATCGGCCTGAGTGCTATTCCGATAACGCATACGAGCATTTGGCGAATGGGATGCGGCGAAAGAAACGTTAAGTTTCAGGCCTCGTTGTGCCACTTGCGTGGTTATGATGGGCGAGCCGAATTCCCACCACGGCTCCTGTTCCAATGCTTCAATAACTCGCGACAGCTCAGTTTCAGAACCGTCATACTCACCCGTTATTTCACAATGTCCGTTCTCACATTTTACCGAGTCTAAAACAAAGCGCTCGTTGTTAGGCGGCAGCGCAAAAAACGTATTGAGTGAGCCTTCGGTTTTCGTGTAGAAAATCTCTGGCGCCATGATTTGGGCATTCTCATTAACGGGGGCAGCATTCATCACGCCGTTTTTCGCAACGCTTGTATCCAAGAGCACCGCACCTGCATCATTTGATACCAACTTGGCAGCGGGTTTAATAACTTTCAGCTCACTCGTTTCCGTGGCACGAGAGCGCGCTAACACATTGGTTAACCGCTCTTTTTCTGCATTTGATTCACTGAGTTGGTGTTGATAGCCTGAAAATTTATACCCTGCTATCAATGCAAACGCTATCAGCAACAACACAAGCCACGTTTTCATTTTACTTCCTTTATCGAAGTCGCTTACTTGTGATATTGCTTACTAAGTTCATGTACCGCATTAACGAACACACCTGCATTCTCAGGTGGTACGTCTAGATGGATACCGTGACCTAAATTAAATACGTGACCGCTACCTTCACCGTAACCTTTTAGAATGGACGCCACTTCTTGCTCAATTCTTTTCGGTTGAGCATACAGCATTGATGGATCCATATTACCTTGAAGTGCAACTTTATCGCCAATGCGCGCACGCGCTTCTTTAATGTCGATAGTCCAGTCTAAACCTACTGCGTCGCAGCCTGTCGCCGCAATCGATTCTAGCCACATGCCACCGTTTTTGGTGAACAAGGTAACAGGTACTTTACGACCTTCATTTTCACGGGTCAGCCCACTTACAATGCGCTCCATGTACTGAAGCGAGAATTCTTTGTAGTCACGAGGAGATAACACGCCACCCCAAGTATCAAATACCATGACTGACTGCGCGCCCGCAGCGATTTGAGCATTTAAATACTCAGTAACAGAGTCAGCCAGTTTTGCTAGTAACGCATGAAGCGTTGCTGGCTCAGCAAATGCCATTTTTTTGATTTTGGTAAAGGCTTTACTTGAACCACCTTCAACCATGTAAGTCGCGAGAGTCCAAGGGCTTCCAGAAAAACCAATGAGCGGTACTTCACCTTTAAGCTCGCGCCGAATTGTGCGAACGGCATTCATTACGTACTGTAATTCACCTTCTGGATCAGGAAGGCCGATTTTATCCACATCCGCTTTACACGTGATTGGATTTTTAAAGCGAGGGCCTTCACCTGTTTCAAAGTAAAGACCGAGGCCCATCGCATCTGGAATGGTTAAAATATCCGAAAAGAGAATTGCAGCGTCGAGAGGAAAACGACGTAAAGGTTGTAGCGTCACCTCACATGCAAGTTCTGCATTCTTGCACAACGACATAAAATCGCCTGCTACTGCACGAGTCGCTTTGTACTCTGGGAGGTAGCGCCCGGCTTGTCGCATCATCCATACAGGTGTGACATCAACCGGCTGCTTAAGTAACGCACGTAAGTAACGATCGTTCTTTAACGCGGGCTTATCAACACTGGGGAAATTTTGCGACATATAACTCACCTAAATAACTGAAGATATTTGAGCGCGAAAGTATACCAGCATTCTTACCCAAGGTGTGCTAAAACCTGTATTAAAAAATCAACGTTTTAACGACAAATCGGTGCAGTGTCGATTATTGAAGACAAACAATACTTGAACATTAGGTCAAAAAGACGCTTGCACTTAAAGTGAGTGTTTGCTAATACTATAATCGTTAAAGAAAAGAAGCCCTACATGGGACCGTGCTAAACTTATTGAAACCCTGCTTCGGCAGGGTTTTTTATTTGTCGCCAATTAGAGACACCGTTTCAGCAATTAATTGTCCCGCAATAGACACTTTCGGTGGAATAGTCGGCAGCGCATCTATATCAAACCATTGCGCATCATCTATCTCGTTTTCCTGACAACGAATTTCCCCTTCGTCATACTCGGCAACAAACCCGACCATTAAGGAATGTGGAAATGGCCATGGCTGACTATTGTAATAGCGCAAGTTTTTAACCTTAACGCCAACTTCTTCGAAAACTTCTCTGTGTACCGCTTGCTCCAGACTTTCACCACTTTCTACAAAGCCTGCAAGGGTTGAATACATATTGGATTCTCGGTGGCGAACGCCTTTCGCAAGAAGAATTTTCTCGGTGTTATGAATAGAGACAATGATACAAGGCGAAACTCTTGGGTAGGTGCGATGATTGCAGCGGTGACAATGCATTGCCATTTCCCAATCAACACGTTCGGTTTTCGCGCCGCATTGCCCGCAAAATTGATGAGTACGCAAGAAATGGATGTATTGCCAGGCTCGCCCAATAACGGAAAAGGCAATATCGTATTCGGCAAAAAGAAGCTGCCTAAGCGATACCCGTTCCCAACCGGGCTCGTCAACATGCTCAGCGCCCAAATCAACAACATACACGGGCAGGTCTCTATGCGCCGTCTCATTGAGCGGCGGAAGTTGATGAATTTCATCGACATAAGATGCTAAGAAAGGAATATCACTCAGGTAAGCAACAGGGATAGACTCAGCCGATTCTTGTACTACAATTTTGCCGCGACTAAACACTACCCACAGGGCTTGCTGAGCAGCTAGTTTCGCCTCATCCAACTTTATCATCATTGCACATCACTCCTGTTCTTTAATGCTTCATACTACACTAAATACTAAGCGTGTAGATCGCCACCATACATTTTGAAACGAACTTTTTCGCGCAAAATTTGTGTCGCTAGTGCACAGTGTTATACTGAAACTTATTGTCGCTAAACGGGTAACACATCAAAATGTTGCAACAGTTAGAAAGCGTTAAATCAAAATGGGGCGGGAAAAGCCAGGTTATTGACCGCTGGTTAATGGACAGACAGTCACTGTTAGTTTCTTTCTGTGAACTAGCAGGTATCAACAAGCGAAGCGAGTGTTTACCTGACCCAGATGAAATAGACAACTTTTGCAGCGCATTACTCGATTATTTGTCGGTAGGACACTTTGAGGTTTTCGATATGTTGGTTGAAAACGACAATGAAGGCCTTGCACTACGAGATAAACTTTCCCCCAGAATGACAAAAACCACTGACGCAGCACTCGCATTTAATGATACGTTTGCACAAGCAGTAACGCCCGAGCAGGCAGCTGAATTTGACTCAGCGCTAGCCAAGCTTGGTGAGACATTAGAAGAGCGTTTTGCCTTGGAAGATGAGTTAATAGCTCATGTACACACTAAAAAACGTGATCCAGAAGTGACGCTTTAATATAACAATGAAAGTCGAGTTTACGGTTATCATCAATGAACAAAACCACACTTATTCATAAGGCACGGGCTTATTGCGAGCAACGCGGCGCCAGATTCACACCGCTTAGAGAAAAGGTGTACGAAATTCTTGTTTCAAAGCACGGTCCTATGGGTGCTTATGAACTACTCGACTCTCTGAAAGAAACAGAGTCTAGTGCTAAACCTGCAACAGTCTATCGCGCCCTTGATTTTCTTCTCGATTTTGGGTTCATTCACCGTCTAGAGTCTACCAATGCGTTTGTAGCCTGCTATCATTTTGGCTGTAACCACCCTGTTCAGTTTCTAATTTGTGACAGCTGTGGTGATGTTGCTGAAATTCAATCTGAAGGTCTTCAAGAAACCCTTGATAGCCAAGCAAAGCAACACGGATTTAAAGTATCGAAACAAACTATAGAGGCCCATGGATTATGTGCCGATTGTCAACAAACGGAAGATCACGCTGCCCAGGAGAGTGTACATGAATGCTGATTTTGTGAACCCGTTTATTGCTGGTCTTTTGAACGTGCTTGAAACCATGGCTCAAACTAAATTGACCCCGGGCAAGCCCAAGCGCAAACAAAGCGATATCGCAAAAGGTGACGTGTCTGGTTTGATAGGTATGGTTGGTCCTGATGTTCGAGGCTCTATGTCTATCACGTTCGATGAGTCGCTTGCGCTTACTATCATGGAAAGAATGGTAGGGGAGCGTCCGGAGAAACTCGACGCTGAAGTGGGTGACATGGTTGGCGAGGTTACCAATATGATTTGCGGCAATGCTAAACGAGACCTTGCAGAACGTGGATATGAGTTTGGCATGGCAACGCCAATCGTTGTATCAGGAAAGCAACACACAATCAGCCATCAGGTGGATGGCGCTAAAATTATTCTTCCTTTCATGTGCGACGAAGGATTAGCGCATTTGGAAATCTGTTTTGACAAATAATTTCTGGCAGTCTGAAAAAATTACACTCGACAGCTACCCGAGAGGATTTCACCTGATAACACAACAGGTGGAATCTGCCCTCCCCAGTATTCGTCATGTTGAAGTTGGCCTTCTACATTTATGGCTTCAGCATACTAGTGCAAGTTTGACAATAAACGAAAATGCTGACCCGACGGTGAGGCACGATATGGAGGCTTTCTTCAACCATAGTGTAAAAGAAGAGCTTTCTTTTTTCAGGCATACTTATGAAGGTAAAGATGATATGCCTGCTCACTTAAAATCGAGTATACTGGGCTGTCAACTTACAATTCCTGTCCAACAAGGCAAACTTGCACTTGGCACATGGCAGGGTATCATGCTCGGTGAACATCGAGATCATGGTGGAAGACGAACAATTATTGCCACATTACAAGGGATAGCAGAACAACCCACATTATAAATGGCACAATTTGTGCTTGCATTGTTTGCTAAGCACAACACAAAATTATCAAAAATTGATAATCACTCAACGTTAAACAGGATGTGACTATGAAACAACACTTTAAAATGGCAGCGCTATCTCTTGCTGTAATTTCTTCGACTAATGCATTTGCACAAGACTCTTCTGAGCCAGCGTATAAAAGTTGGTTTGGTGGCTCAGCGATGTATTACAACACTGACGAGTCTAGACCTTTCAGTGACGGCGTTGCAGACGACAACGGCATAGGCCTAACAGTTGAATACGG
>LUMI01000301.1_pt3 | contig 17575 bp, 11 predicted proteins | sample 729681 | NCBI WGS metagenome assembly LUMI01 (sample SAMN03860267, study PRJNA289734) | marine metagenome | biome: seawater column; feature: ocean; material: water; isolation source: Red Sea water column Station 34 - depth 10m | place: Saudi Arabia: Red Sea | collected 2011-10-15 | depth 10 m
CAATAACATTTGGTGTAAATGCTGGTTTAAATCAACCAGCACAAATAGTAACAGCAGTAACCGCTAATGTACAAGATAGTTCTTACACTTTTATCTTACATGACCAATCAGTCTGTACGATGACTGTAAATGAAGGCGCTGGTGGTGGTGTTGGTGCTACTACACCATTCTTTTTAGGTGAAGATGACGCTCCTAATAGTAAAACTTTAGTTGCTAACTCTGTTAATGTTGGTGTCGGACAAGGTGTGAATGTAGCAAAAGCCACACAGATTACAATTGTTGGTAATGATACAGGTGCTACAACTTCTATAACCGTAACAAATAATGTAACGTTAGCTTCAATAGCACTTACATCTTAATTAAGGAGTAGACGATGGCAATTTATAAAGATTTCAACATACAACCTGAAAACAGTTTGGTTTCAAGCGATGTGGTAACAAATGTAAAAGATACTGTATCTTCAGGAATGTGGGCTGATGGTGCTGGAAGTATTACAACATTTTTTACCTCATCTGCTCAATCAGCATCTTCAGCTGTTTACTACTTAGATGTATATTCCAAAAATCCTCAATCGGATTCAACTGCTAAACCTCAATTCTCTGTTGCTTATGGACATTTCAATGGAAGTGGTTCAGCTGGCGCAGTAGGAACTGATGGATTGAGAGCTTCTGCTACTATATATAGACAATTAGCAAACACTCTTTTAGGACCAAATGAGGAAAAGTTCACATTTGCTGGTAGTGGAGCAAACGTTACGCCTGAATATATTTACGCTATATCAGTTGCCAGACAACAACTTCGTGAAAAGATGGATCCAGGTAATTGGGAAATTCATATTAGTGGTAGTGGTAATAATAAGTATAAATTTATTGATGATAGTGCGGCTACTACGAATCCAACTGTAAATCAGGGTGGTAGAGTTTTCAATGTGGTAAGTGGTTCTATTGCTAGTGGTACTGCAGTAACAAAAACCGCAGCAGCATCTCAAGGTGGTGGAGCGTATGGATTATTCTATCCAGATTTGGGTATAATAATTTTTAATGGCCCAGCACTAAATGCTTCAGCTTCTTTAAGTACTGATACAACTTCTAACTCTGAAAAAGGTAATACAAGAGAGTTCTACGAAGACATAAGAGTTGCTAGTTATTTTGCAGCTAGAAGAGAGGAAGTAATAACCTCACAACATTACTTCTGTAGAGTTCCAAATAAAGAGTTCAACTTTAGCTCTAATCCAACTTTTACCTCTGGTTCGAATGGTGATTTTACTGTAGGAACTTTCTTTAAGAATCCGAAAAGTTTTATCACTCAGGTAGGATTGTATAATGATAACAATGAGTTGTTAGCAGTTGCTAAGTTGAGTAAACCTTTACAAAAATCTTATTCGAAAGAAGCTATAATCAAAGTTAAGTTAGATTTCTAAACTTGGGAGACATAGGTCATGTTTAAAAGGCTAGACCCAAGAGATATTAATATAACACCATTCAAAGCTTACAAAGAATTTACTGTAACAAATGTAGATTCTGGTAGTGGTGTTTATGGTTTTAGAGCAATAAGTTCAAGCGCTCATAATTTCAATCCTGATACAGCACCGAAAACTACATTTGATTCTGCTAGTTTTTATCAGATGCCAAGTTGGTTTATGGTTAACCAAATGTACTACAGAGATACACAAAATAATTTCAACAACTTTGGACAAAACAATGGCAAGCAATATAGATTGTTACATCAATCAGCTTCTATCATAACTGTATCTAAAGATTTATATGATGAGAGAATAAAACCAAACTCTGTAACATTGACAGATGACAGTACTTCTGCTACAGTCACAATCAAAGATGATGGAAATGGAAATTTATACGATAATGCTTTTTCTTCGAGCTTTGCTCAGTTTGCTTCAGGTGGTTTTTCTGATTCTGAAATAGTTAAATCGACAGGAAGTTTCGTTGGAAATATATTTTATGAGCATGGTTTATTAGTTTTTACCAATACAGGTTCAAGATTTAAGGACATCGGAACTGGTACAGGTACTGATGGTTATTCTTTGAGATATAAAGCACAAACTACAATTAGAGAACATTCATATACTTGTGTCATTGGTGCAGGAGAAATGAACTCTACTAATAATATCTCTGTTACATCCGATAGAAGTGGTAGTATTAGTGTTTCAGGTTCTGAAAGTTGGAAGCTTTTTCCACCAGGTCATGCGACTGCTAAATCAGGTTCATACAAATTTAAATATGAAGCAACTAATACTTACAATAATGTCGTAACTCATTCTGCATTTCAACCATATGTAACTAAAGTTGGACTCTATAATGATTTTAATGAATTGTTGGCTATAGGACAATTATCCCATCCAATCAAAAACGAAGAAGAATTAGCTTTGGCTATAAATGTGAGGTTTGACGCGTAATGGGAAAGTTTAAAAAAATGATGGAAAGTTCATTTCTTTTAGAAAGAATAGATTATTTAGATACAGCACAAACTTTGATAAAGCAGTATGGTTTAAAATCTAAAGTCAAAATGGGTAGAGGTAAAGACTTCGGTGAATATGTACCTGAAACCGACACAGTTACTATAAGACCATCCTATCCAAATGTAAAAGAATTTCTCATGACAGTTTTGCATGAGATAGGACATGCTTTAGATGCTAAAAGATTAGGTGTAAAGAAGTATATAAAAAAGTATACACAGGCTGGAACGATGGCTGCATACGATGGTTTAGATCCTCACGATGATAATAAGTGGGAAGAAAAGGCTGAAAGATTTGCAAAAAAAGAATTACCTAAATGGTTGTAAAAAAAATTGTATAATAAATAATTTCTTTATATATATTATTAATGTTGACATTTGATTTTGGTTATGAAAAAATTCTATAAGGTTTTTTTGACAATACCTTTTTGCCCTGAATTATATAATCTCAATTAAATATTAACAAGTAAACAAGTAATAAGTACTAAGTATGAAATCAAGAAGTGCCAAGAATAAAGGCAAAAGACTTCAAAACTCTGTAAGAGATCTTTTGTTAGAAACATTCAATCAGTTAGAACCCGATGACATTCGTTCAGCAATTATGGGAGAATCTGGAGAAGATATTAAGTTATCACCAGCAGCTCGAAAACTCATTCCTTATTCATTTGAATGTAAGAATCAAGAAAAATTAAATATATGGGATTCATTAAACCAGGCAGAAGAAAATAGTGGTGATTACGATCCTGTATTGATATTTAAAAGAAACAGAAGTAAAACATACGCAGTTATTAATATAGAAAAGTTTATAGAATTAATTAATGAAAATAATAAATCTTCTAAATAGAGTTATAGGAAATCACGGAAGACAACTAAAAAAATCCAATGAGTATATGTATTGGTCTCCGTTTATTTCACATCATAAACCAAAACTCCAAATAAATACACAAACTCAGAAATGGCATTGTTGGGTATCAAATCAAGGTGGACACAATCTATTTCAATTATTTAAAAAGTTAAAAGCTAGTAAAGAACACTTTGATGAACTTGTAGAGTTAGTCGGCGATAGAAAGTATACAAAAAGGAATGTAAAAGAAGATAAGAAGATTGTAAGGTTGCCAAATGAATTTAAACCTCTTTGGAAGAATGGAAGTAGTATAATAAAGAAGCACTCTATAGTCTATTTGGCAAATAGAAATATAAAAATGGCTGATATCATAAGATATGGTATAGGGTATTGTGAAGAGGGAGTTTATTCCAACAGAGTAATCATACCATCTTACAGTTCTAATGGTGAGCTAAATTATTTTGTTGGTAGAGATATTTATGATGGTGGTATGAAGTATAAGAATCCACCTGTGTCTAAAGATGTAATTGGTTTTGATTTATTTATAAATTGGAATGAACCAATTATTTTATGTGAAGGAGTATTTGATGCTATAGCAATAAGAAGAAATGCAATACCACTTTTTGGTAAAACGATACCGAAGTCGCTAATGAAAAAAATATATGAAAAACAAGTTAAACAGATATATATATTATTAGATAGTGATGCTATTATGGATTCGATAAAGATTACGGATGATTTGATGAAAAATGGCATAAATGTCTATTATGTTAATCTATCGGATGAAGATCCTTCTGATATGGGATTTAGAAAAGTTATTAATCGCATAAAAGAAACTAAGCAAACCTCTTTTTCTGATTTGATGAGGATGAGACTAAATGGCAAAACAAAAAGATATATGGAAATTTAATGATGATGAGTGGAAAGTTCATGTCAAAGATACTAATATTCTTGAAAAACTTAGTGACACTTTCGGTTTGGATAGCTCTACTATATACTACGAAAATGGTAGACTTTCTGAAGAAACAGCTTGGGATGTAGTTGTCCCAAATAGTAAAATTAAAGAAGTTAAAAAATTCTTAAAGGATAATACTTGATTAAAGAAAATGTTGTTAAAGTACCTTTTCGTAAATTAAAATACATACATCATATTTCGGATATTCAAATCCGCAATCTAAAGCGACATAAAGAATATGAGGAAGTATTTGAACGTACATACGAAGAAGTAAGAAAACATAAAAATAATGCCGTAGTCTATATCGGTGGTGATATAGCACACTCTAAAACTGAAATGTCGCCTGAGTTAGTCGACCAGCTTTCAAGATTATTTAAAAATCTATCCGACATATGTCCTACAATTCTAATTGCAGGAAATCACGATTGTAATTTAAATAATCTTTCTAGAATGGATGTTCTTTCTCCGATAGTAAATAATCTACAACACCCTAATTTGCATTATTTAAAGCGTAGTGGTGTCTACAAATGCGCTGATGTAAGGTTTGTTGTATGGGATGTTTGGGAAAAAGAAGATGACTATATTGAGGCTAAAGATGTAGAGGGTGATACTAAGATAGTTCTCTTTCATGGAACAGTAGATAAATCAGAAACGGATTTAGGATTTCATCTACCATCAGATGTGAAAATATCTAAGTTCAAAGGTTACGATTTGGGATTGCTTGGCGACATCCACAAAAGACAGCATCTCAATAAAAAAGAAACCATATCTTATTGTGGTTCTCTGGTTCAACAAAATCATGGAGAAGGTTTGAGCCACGGTTACTTATTGTGGGATGTTCCAAAGAGAAAATCAGAGTATATAGAAATACCGAATGACTACGGCTACTACACTATTGATATCGATAGTGGAAAAGTACCAGATTGTCCTGATATACCGAAAAAAGCTAGGTTGAGAGTAAGAGTATCTAACACCAAGCCATCTGAACTTAAAAAAGCTATGAGTCTAATACACAGTAAGTATGGAATAAAAGAAGTAACAGTCACAAAAACAGATTCTATATTTTCTAATGAAAAGGTGAGAGGACAAAGAATTACAGTTGGTAATATCAGAGACTCAGACTATCAATACGGATTGATAGAAGAACACCTGAAACAAAATCATTTCATAGATGATGAAACCTTACTTGATATCAAGAAAATAAATGAAGAACTGAATAGCAGACTACCAGAGGATAATGTAAACAGAGGTGTGGTTTGGCATTTGAAAAAGTTTGAGTTCGACAATATGTTTAGTTATGGTGAAAACAATGTAGTTGACTTCACAAAACTAAATGGTATTATTGGTATGTTTGCTCCAAATGCTAGTGGGAAATCTTCTTTGTTAGATGCTATTTCATTTTGTTTATTTGATACATCTTCTCGTGCATATAAAGCAGTAAATGTTCTTAACAATAAAAAAAACGACTTCTATTGTAAAGCAACATTAGAAGTTGAAGGTGTTGATTACTTTATAGAAAGATTTGGTAAGAGACACAAGAATGGGCATGTAAAAGTAAATGTTGACTTCTATAGTTATGACGATACTGGTGAAAAAATATCATTCAATGGTGACCAAAGAAGAACCACACAGGTAAATATTCGTAAACTTATCGGTACATATGAAGATTTTGTTATGACCGCTCTTTCTTTACAAGCAAACTCAACTGTTTTTATCGATAAAACACAAAAAGAAAGAAAAGAGTTATTAGCTCAATTTATGGGTATAGGTATATTCGACCAATTGTATACTTTAGCTAGTGATGAAATACACGATGTACAAGCTTTGTTGAAATCTTTTAGGGATAACGATTACGATAAAGATTTAGCTTCTATCAAAGAAAGTTTATCAACTTTCAGAAAAGACTCAAAGGAATTAACAATTTCTAAAAAAGAAATGGTAGAAAGCAAAAAAGAAGCTGATAAGAAAATAATCACATTGACAAAAAAGCTTAAAAAAGTTGATGATACTTTAGAAAGTTTGGATGATTTAGAGGAAAGAAAAATTTCTCTGAATAATAATCTAAACTCAACAGATGAAAAGTTTGGAAAACTTAAAACACTTTCCGAACAATATAAAGTAGAAGAAACAGAATTGACTGAAAAAATAAATATATTTAAGGGAAATCAGGTTGATAAAAAGTTTGCTCAATTTGAACAATATAGTTTGGATAAAAGAAACAATCAGGTCGAGATAGATAAGTTGAAGATTGAGGTACAGAATAAATTAGATAAAATAGAAAAACTTGGCAATTTAGAATATGACGCTAATTGTTCTTACTGTATGGATAATCCTTTTACTTTAGATGCAATACAAACGAAAAAAAGATTAACAGAGGATAAAAAACTTGCTGATAAATTTGTTAGAAAATCTGATGAATTAGAAAGAACCATAAATGAACTATCACATATAACTAAACACAAATCTCAAATGGATGAATGTATTTCTAGTTTTAACCTATTGACATCTAACATTAGTAAAGTTGATAGTGAACAGAAATTAACACAAGAAAAGAAAAAGAATCTTATCGCCCAACTAGCGATTATCGAAGATAAAATAAATCTTTATCATACTCAAGAAAAAGATATACTGTTCAATAAAGAATTGTACAATTCAATAGATGTAGAACAAAATAAATCTGATAGGTTAGAGATTGATATAGATGATGTGGATAAAAAACTTCAAACTGTAAATGGTGAGATAAAAGTATTGGAAACTAATCGTAGAAATATAATGTCTAGTATAAAAAAAGTAGAAGAGTTAGAGGGTAAATACTCGGCTTATCAATATTACATGGATGCTATAAAAAGAGATGGTATACCTTACGAACTTATCTCAAAAGCTCTTCCAACTATTGAGGGTGCTGTAAATGATATATTAGCACAGATAGTCGATTTCTCTATGATATTAGAAATGGATGGTAAAAATGTAAACTGTTTTATTGTTTACGATGATGATAATGTATGGCCTCTCGAACTAAGTAGTGGTATGGAAAGATTTATCTCATCTTTAGCTATGAGAGTAGGATTGATAAATGTATCTAATTTACCAGCAGCTAACTTTTTAGCAATCGATGAGGGTTGGGGAACAATGGATAGTGATAATCTAAACTCAGTTTACAATCTGTTTCAATTTCTAAAATCTCAGTTTCAATTTACGATGATTGTTTCTCATATAGATTCTATGAGAGATGCAGTCGATACATTACTGGAAATAAAAAAGGAGAATAAATTCTCTAACGTCTCCTTTGACTAGTCAGAAGATTCTTAGGTTTTACATCTCCACGTTTCAAACGAAGTATATGTTGATTCAGGACTGCGCTCATTGTAGTGCTTTCTTCCCTAACATATATTCTAAACCAGTCCATTAGGCTCTCTTCTATAGTAAATGAATATTTCTTTTTCATACCGATATTCTCCATACTTAATACATATAATAAATATGATAATTAATAATTTTTATATTTATTACTAACATCAACTATTAGGAAAATCATTAATGAGCATCGTTAAAAGATTCAATAAATTACTTGGACTTGAAAAAATAGATGTGTTAGTAGATGAAAGAGATACATCTAGGCATATTATAATAACCGATATGCCAGAAAGTCTTCCGCAGGGTAAAAGTTCTTTTCTGATAGAGGTTTCTCCTTATATGAGAGAAGGAGTTGAATTACAAATAGACTTCATAGACTCTAAAGGTAATTCAATATATGTTGAACCTGTTCAAAACTATTTAGAGGGAACATCAAGAACTGTATCCGTAGAAGTTTATAATACGGTAGCACCTGGTCCTGCGACTATGATTATAGTTGGTGAGTTAGATAGAATACCTTTAGAGCCAGGAAGTTACAGCGATACTGAGGAAGTACCTGAAGAATTCAAAGGTGTATATAATGTAAGACTAACTCGTGAAGTTATTGTAAATACAGCAGAAGTCAATACTCAACCTATTAAATTTTATTCATCACCTAAACTTACAGCAGTAGAGAAAAGATTTGGAACTATGGTGAGAGAGGTAGTTTCAGGACCAACCTTATCCTCTACATTTGCCGTTACAGGTGATTCCACACCTAATGGAAATGAACCTTTTGATATTTTTCAATCACCAGAAGATGAATCACAATCACAAGGTGCCGGTGTTACAGAAGTCAATACTGAAAAACAACCAGATCCTCCTAAAGGTGATATAAAAGGTGACGAAGCAGAAAAGGAAAAAAGAAAACAATCTACAAAGAAAAGAAGTGTTAGGGGCAGTAGTAGATTTAAAAGGTCAAAAAGGATTAGAAGAAGAAGATCGCCTGTTGATTTCGAATATATGTTTACAATAGATGATGATAATCACGAATTTACAACAGAACAGATAGGTGGAACAATAACATTTTCTAATATAGATACATCAATCTATTCATCTGAAGATTTATCCAATGCTAAATTAGATACTCCTACTTTCAACGTAGTCACAGATTCAAATGATGTAAATTTTCCAACGCACTACACAGCATCAATTGCTGATTTAGAGAACAATAAGACTGCTTATGTAAACACACCTTTTACGAGACAGGATAGTAATGGTGATTACAGAATACTAAGAATGAAAGCTACAGGAAAAGTTGAGTTCACACGTGAACCATCAGCTTCTTACAGTATATCAAATATAGTTTCTTACGCCGATATAACAATAGGCAATCTTAGAACTTTTTCTGGCGAAGTATTCAAAGCAAAGGTCTATGTAAGAAGTGAAGGTTCTTTCGATGATTTCAAATTGTTAGCAGAAGTACCTGTAGAATCACCTGAATTAATGATAAATCCAAACTCTGTTGGTATTGGAGAGCGTACAGGTTACTTTATATCACAGGCTGATAAAAACACATATTGGGATACATTTGCTGGTACTAATGGATTAAGCGCAACTGGTTCGATAGCTACATCTTCTTTTGATAATTCAACAATGTTGGATTCCATAATGATTTCTGGTAGTACATCGGTCTTTACTGATAACATCAGATTTCAATTAAAGGATGCTTACAAATTTCAGTTGGAAAAAAATATAGATTACGACTTATCTTTTAAAGCTGTAGGTAAAAAGGATTTAGATAATAGAGCATTACTTCTCGTTTATGTCTCTGGTTCATCAATGAAACAAGCTACAGATTTATTCACAGATGAAAAAACTGAGACAGAGGTTGAAGAATCATCTAAGTATGGTAAGAGGATGGGTGTTTTAGAGGTTGAAGAGAGAGATGACACAGAGAAAGACTTTCAAAGAGTAACTCACAATTTTAATTCTACGTTGACAGGAGATGCAGTAGTTCAATTTAGGGTTATAGCCGGACAATGGAATTTATCAGATATATCCTTAGTACCATCAACAGATACAGGATTCTCACCATCTTTTGTACATTTTCAACAAGAGCTACCACCTGAACTTACACATAAGAGACCTGAGACATTAGAATTCCTAACAGAGTTTTACGATATAAATAATAATTTAGCTGACGAGATATCTGTGACAACTGGCTCTGTCTTCACAGGTGGAAATATGGTTATAACTGGTGATGATAATAATATGTCAGGAGATTTATTTATCGGTGGAGATACAACTGCTAGTGGTATGCACTTTGGTGGTGTATCGTCTACTTTGCCTGAGACTGGAACCTCAGGCGCAGATGGTTCTGGTTTTATGAGGTCTGTTGGTTACTTAGGATTTAAATCAGCATCAAATGCTTCATTAGGTGGTAAGCCAGGATTTATGATTTACAGTGGTTCTGTTTTACCGAATAGTGGGGATAATTACAAAGGTGTTGGTTTAGAATTAGTAGGACAAAGTGGTTCACTTAGATTCAGAACCAATCCAAGTTTATTTGATGTTAGAGCTGATTCTTTTTTTGTTGGTAGAACAAACTCTCAGTTCATAAGTGGTTCGGAAGATAAAATTGAAATAAGCTCATCTAACTTCCATTTATCATCAAGCGGTGATGTCGATATGACAGGAACTATAACTGCTAATGCTGGTGTGATTGGTGGGTTCACAATAAAAGACAATAGTCTAAGAGCCGGCGCTGGTAATAGTTCCGTAACAATGAGTGGCGCAAATCAATTAATCAGAATGGGAAGTGGTTCACAATTCGATATATCTGCAATAGATGGTGTATTATTTGGTAAAGATACAGATGGTAAGTATAAATTTGCTATCGGTAAAGGAAACTCTTATATATTCTTCGATGGTTCTTCTGTTAATATAAGGTCTCAAGACGTTAATGTTACTGCTTCAGTATTTACGGTTGATGTTGATGTATTCAAACTATCTGCTAATAATCTTTTTGTAAGTTCTAGTGATGGTGGTTTTATATCAGCTGGTAATCCAAGACCAAGTGGAATCGGTGGAACTAACAAAGGATTCTTTGTTCAGGGTAATAATCCTAGCGATAGTAAGACAAAATTTCTAATAGGAGCTGCTACGGCTTCACATATATCGTTTGATGGTAATAATATTTTTATGAGTTCATCAGCTTTCTTCTTAGGAGGACCTGGACAATTCGTTAGTGGTTCTTTGGGTAACATAGAGATAAGTTCATCGAACTTTCATTTAACAAATGCTGGTGATGTTGTAATGCAAGGTACAGTCACTGCGACAGCTGGTGCATTGGGTGGATTCTCTATAGGTGGTGGTGCTATATCATCTAATAATTTTTTCATAAGTGGTTCTGCTACTGGAAATCAGTTTTTTATATCATCATCTAACTTCAATGTAAAGGCCAGTGGTCATGTGACTGCTTCAGCCTTAGATTTGACTGGTGGTTCTGTGGGTGGTTTGAATGTTGCTAGTGGGGTTATATCAGTAGGGGAAATACTAAAACTCAAAGATAGTGGACAGATAACGGGTTCGAAAGTTTTATTTACAGGTGGTAAGATTGGTGGATTTAGTTTGAGTTCTAGTGAACTTACAGCAACTAATTTTAGGTTAGATGCCACCGATGCGGTTCTTTCACTCGGAACTGGTACAGATGGATTCAATAATGCTAGTAGAATTTTCTTAGATGGTGATAATTCAAGATTATCAATAGGTACAGCTTTCAAATTTGAAAGCAATACACTAACTGTTTCAGGTAGTGCAATTACTCTGAAAACACCTGATTTCTTTTTAGGAAAAACATCTACAAACTTTATAAGTGGTTCGGATGGTAATATAGAAATAAGTTCCTCAAAATTTCACTTAACAAGACAAGGTAATGTAACAGGTTCGGCAATATTGTTAGGTAATAAAGCATCCGGGCAGTTCCTACAATTTGTTGGAAATACACTAACAGTTCAAGGTGCTATTACTGCTGATAGTATTGCAGTTCCATCAGCAGCAACAACACCAAGCTCTTCTATAACTTCAACTGGTTTACTAACAACAGTTTCAGCTTCTATCGGTGGGTTTGATATAACTTCTAATGAAATAAAAGACTCTGATGGAAATTTAAGACTGAAAGCAAGTGGTCAGATTACTGGTTCAAAAGCATTACTTACAGGTGGAAAGATTGGTGGATTTACAATAGGATAAGACTACAAGCTGGCACAAATGATAACTTTATTGCTATAGGAGATAAATTTGAAGGTTTTGTAGATGAGGGAAGCGGTACTGAAGGTATATTAATTGGATCAGATAGCGGTAATCCTCAGGCAGAGTTTGTAAAATCTACCGATAATTATTTTATTTTCGATGGTAGTAGTGGTATTGATATTAAAACGGATACTCTGAAAGCTAGTGGTAGTAGTATTATATTAGAGGCCCCACGATTCTTTTTAGGAAAAACAACCACTAACTTTATTAGTGGTTCAAACGGTAATATACAAATAAGTTCATCAAATTTTCATCTAACGGCTGGTGGTGATGTAACAATGTCAGGTGAAATCAAAGCATCTGGCGGTACGGTTGGTGGTTGGACAATAGGTTCATCAACTTTATCAGGTGGTAGTGTGGTATTGAATTCTGGTGGTTCAATCAAAGTCGGTTCATTGGGTAATGCTACAACTACAGGCAATGCAAATAGTGGTTTCTTTGCTGATAACGATGGTAATGTGTTGATAAAAGGTAACACTGCTAGTAATAATTTTTTAAAGGTTACTGGAGATGGTGGTATTGAGATAAAAGCAGAAACCTTTGATTTAGACGCAACTACAATAATATTAGATAGTGCAACAAATAGTGGAAAAGTAGCACTTGGAGCAACACCACCAACTGCACATAATAGTGGTAATGGTGTTTATTTCGATGGAACAGGAAAAGCACTTATAGGAAGTTCAACAGGATCGAGAATACAATTCGATGGTGTAAGTCTCAATATGAGTTCTTCACAATTTTTTATGGGTGCTACAGGTAGTGCTTTCATCAGCGGTTCGGATGGAAAACTTGAGATAAGTTCCTCTAAATTTCATGTCAAATCAGATGGGTCAGCAATAATTAGCGGTACGGTAACAGCTGATGCTGGTGCGATTGGTGGTTGGGTATTGTCAGCAAATAGATTAGCAGATAGTACAGATGAAATAAGGTTAGATAGTAATGCAAAAGCAATAAGTATAAAAAATCACACATACGGACAATCTGGCATACAACTACAATATAATAGTAGTAATAATACAGGAAGATTCTATGCTGGTGATGGTTCTGACAAACATATAAAATTTGATGGTTCTGATGTAGATATAAAATCTGAAAAGTTTGAATTGGACGCTACAGATTTAGAAATTTCATCCGCACAAAAATCTATGAGTTTAGGTGAGGGTAAGATAAGACTTGTAGGTGGTTCAACATCTACAATTACTATTGGGGCTTCTAACTCAATAACACTAAGTGATGACGGATCGGATAGATTTATGGCAATCGGTAAAAGCAATTTTACACAATTCGACCAATCTACTGCTGGTTTGATATTAGGAACTGATAACGGAACAACAAAGTTTGAATTAGCTGCTAATGCAAGTAACTACATATCGTTCAATGGTTCTGCTTTTGATATAAAAACAGAAACATTTAAATTAGATACAACAAAGTTAGATATTGATTCATCGACTGCTAGAATAGAGGTTCTTACTTCAGGTAGTGTTTCTTATCAATCAGATTGGTCATCTGGTACTGATGGGTGGATTGGTGGTTTAGTTTCTGCAGGAAATCAAGATGGTATAACTGATGGAAGTACAACTAAAAATAATGTTTTAAGATTAATACCTGATGTCGGTACAGGCCTTCATGAATACAAAGAATTTCCAACTATAGCTGGTGAAACATACACAATTTCTATAACCTATTTAATAGGTAATGGTTCTGGTGGTTCTAATAGTCACATAGACGGTTTTAGATTAGCAATTAACGACACTAGTGATAGAGGTGGTGGAACTTTCGATCCAGGTGTGACTGGAACTTGGACTACAACTCAAATAGAATATGCCGCTCCAGCTACAAGAGATGATAATCAGTTAAGAATTTATCCTACAGATGGGAGTTCTTTTACCTTTGGTGGTGGTCATGGAGCACTTGATGATAGAGTTTACATATCAAATGTTACGATAACACCGAACAGAGTAAGAGTCAGAATAGGTGAAGTTGATTCTACCGCAGCAGATCATTTTGGTTTAGTAATATTCGATGGAACCGGCACCTCTGCTTCTGATGAGATAGTTCACTTTAGTGATGCAAAAAATCAGATAGCTAGTTGGTCACTAAGCACAACTCAAATTACAAGTAACAATTTAGTTATCTCAAATTACAAGTAACAATTTAGTTATCGATTCATCAGGTACAATTCAATCATCTGATTTTGCCAGTAATGTAAAAGGTTGGAGAATTTCAGCAGCCAACAATGGTGAGGCTGAATTTGAGAACATAAGAATCAGAGGAACTCTATCTACTGCGGTATTTGAAAAGGAAACCGTAAATGCAGTGGGTGGGCAATTATACATCGCTAACTCAACTGCTCTCACAGGTTCATCAACTTTAGCCGCTACAGCAACAACTATGAGTGTTGTGAATGTAAGTGGGTTCTCAGCTAATGAAATACTATCTGCTAAAAAAGTTGGTAGTACAGGATTTGCTACTGAGTATATGTTGGTTGAAAGTGCATCAAGAGATGTACCATCAAGCGAAACTGATTTTAGTGGAAAACTTTATGTCGTTAGAGGTTATCAAAGTGGTAGTGCTGGTTCATCTGGCTCTTTAGGAGATTCCTCAAACATTTCACAATCTTTTGAACCAGGTCAGGTTATAGTATCAACAGGAGTAAGTGGTAGTGGTTTCATAAGATTGAATGCAAATCCAAACGATACAACAACACCTTATATCGATATCGTTGAAAGAACCGGTAGTGGTGTTTACGATGTTGCTCTAAAAGCTAGATTAGGTGATTTGAGTGGATTGAGTAGTGGTTTATTGTTTGGAAACGCATCACCTGGTTTTGGTTTATTCACAGAAAACGTATTCCTACAAGGTGCTATAACTGCTACAACAGGTTCGTTTACAGGAATAGTACATATAAAAACCGATAATTCAAATCAGATTAAGTTAGGTACTAATGTTAACAACACACTTGACGGAATCTATGTAAATAATAATAATTTTTGGTACACCAGCGGACATTTCAGAACTGGTTTTGATGGTGACAATTTTATACATCAGTCAGGTTCATCCCTCACAATAAAATCCGAAACATTTGATTTAAAGGGTGGAACAAAACTCATATTAGAAAGCACAACACCGAAATTGGTGTTGGGTACAAATGCCTCTTCCATAACCGCCACAAACAATACAGGTGTCTATATGGATGGTGCTGGTAACTTTAGAGTCGGTGAAGATCAGGGAAGTGGTGATAATTTTATTTACTTCAATGGAACTACCATACAGATGAAATCAACGGTATTTGATTTGGTTGCTGGTTCTACTCTTGTTATCAATAGTTCTACACCTAAGATTGCATTGGGTAATAGTGCCACAGGACAAGATTTAACAACCGGCACTGGTATTTTTATGAATGGTAGTGGACACTTCAGAGCTGGTAAAGCAGGTCATGGTAGAATTGAGTGGGATGGTACTAATCTGATAATTAGTTCTTCAAAATTTTTACTCGGTGATTCAAACACACAATTCATTAGTGGTTCAGGTGGTAGCTTAGAAATCAGTTCATCTGCTTTCCATCTGAATCCTTCGACAAATACAATGAAGATAAGTGGTTCGGTTGTTGCTTCAGAAGGAACTATTGGTGGTTGGAATCTAACGACATCTACATTAGCTAATGGTTCGAATATAGTTTTGGATTCAACTAATAAAAGAATATCCATAAATGATGCCACTTTTGGTAACGATGGATTACAGATGGAACACACAACTGGTGGTGCTAAATTTTATGTAGGTGATGGTTCAACAAAATTCTTTAAGTTTGATGGAACAAATGTAGATATACAAACTGAAAAATTCAATGCTAGTGGAAGTGAAATACTACTAGGTGCACCAAGCTTTAGATTGGGTAGTACAGGAAACTTCATTAGTGGTAGTGGTGGTTCATTGGTTATACAAAGTTCAGGCACAACAACACTAAGTGGAAGTGCAGTAAACATACTAACACCATCATTCTTTATGGGAGCAACAGGTAGTGCTTTTGTAAGTGGTAGTGGTGGTAAGTTGGAAATTAGTTCATCAAAGTTTCATATCAAATCAAGTGGTGATGTGATAGTTAGAAAAATTAGTGCTACAGATGGAACAATAGGACAATTTAATATAGGAACTAACACATTATCGGCTACAAATTTTGAACTCAATCCAGGTAGTTCAGCGATGTCACTTGGTAGTGGTAATACGATATTTAAAGTCAATGCAAATGCATCTACAGCTATAGCAACCAGAGGTTTACATTTAGGACATGCTAATTTTGCTGATGCACCATTCAATGTAAATATGGAAGGTAAGTTGACTGCTTCAGCAGCTCTGGTAACTGGTAGTGATGTTAGAATCGGAGTTAGTGATTTTAGAGTTAAAACGCCAGATTTTGAAATAGATACATCAACAGGTAAGGGATTTTTAAAGTTCGGTGAAAACGCAGGATTAGATTCTGGTGCTGGTATGTTTGTATCAGAATCAGGACAATTTGCTCTTAGAGATACCGATGGAAATGAAATAAGAATCGGTTCACCTCTAACTATTAAGTCAAAAAATATTGATATAAATACAGACGCTTTTCAGATATCATCAACCGAATCCTCAATGTCATTCGGTAAGGTTCTACCAACAGGTATCACAAGCGGAAGAGGAATGTATGTAACTGGTAGTGGTGAATTTATGATGGGTGATGCTACTGCTAGTAGGATATCGTTTGATGGTACAAAACTGATTGTCTCATCTTCTGATTTCCTAATAGGAAGTAAAGCTACCGCTTTCGTAAGTGGAGCTGCTGGTTCGATAGAGATAAGTTCCTCAAGATTTCATTTAGAAAGGGCTGGTAAGGTAAGTTTGGGTGATCCAACCAATGAACATGCAGTTATCGACACAACAGGCTTTCAAATCAAAGATGGTACAACCGTAAAAGGTAAATTCGTAACCGGCGGTATAACGATAGGTTCAGATGCAGCAGGACAGATTTCTATGTCGAGCACCGATGTGTCAGTTGGTAATACATCTGGACAGCACGCAGTCGTATCAGGCACAGGTTTAACAGTAAAGAATAGTTCAACAACTTTAGCTAGTTTCTCTTCCGATATCACATTGGGTGAGGTTGCTTCAGGTAAACGAAATGTATTCATTGATGAAAACGTTGGAGTTAAAATTAGAAACCATAATACTGATATTGCCTCATTCGGCGATGATGTAACATTAACTGGTGGAACGATTACTTTGAACGATGGTACACGAAATAGACTTGTATTCAGTTCATCTGATATCGATATGTTTGATGAGGCTGGAACTAATGTATTGAATATAGATACTGGTGTTGTCACACTTGCTTCATCAGCAGCAGATAAATTAGTAATTGATAGTTCAGGATTTACCTTAACTGAGAACAGTCAAGTCAGAGCAATATTTGGTGCTACAACTGTAATTGGTAGTTCCGGTGCTGCCGTAACCACAACATCTACGGATGATTGTATTAGAATCGCCAGTGGTACTGTAAGTATTTTTCAAGATAGCACTCATAAGGCTACAGTAGATTCGAATGGATTGAAAGTATTCGATGGTGATGCTAGCACTCCAGTAGCTACTTTTGCAGCCACAACCGTCATAGGAAGTTCAACTGATAA
>LUMI01000179.1_pt1 | contig 17525 bp, 11 predicted proteins | sample 729681 | NCBI WGS metagenome assembly LUMI01 (sample SAMN03860267, study PRJNA289734) | marine metagenome | biome: seawater column; feature: ocean; material: water; isolation source: Red Sea water column Station 34 - depth 10m | place: Saudi Arabia: Red Sea | collected 2011-10-15 | depth 10 m
AGAACACAGGCCAGAGAGGAAATAGATGGTGCAAAGGTGAAGAGGGAATTACGCGAGAAGGGCATTGCGATATACGAGACTCATGAGAAGTACCTATCAGAAGAAGCCCCAGATGCATACAAGGACATTGACGATGTCATCAGACTTACCGATAGGGCCGGTCTCGCACGCCCAGTTGCCAGGCTCAGGCCCCTGATTGTGATCAAGGGATAGCCTACTTCGAAACGAAAATCAACTCGATGTCGTCGTAGTCTTCCATGATGTACTCTTCGAACTTGTCATTGCTATCTCCGTTGACTGTGAGGGATATGTCAAATTCCTCCCAGTCTGAGACTCCGTTCCTGTTGATATCGAACTTCTTGTCATCGGGACCCATAAGTTTTGGCCCTCCCTCCCTATCCCAGATTTCGAAGAAAGCGCCCAGTGGGACGTTCATTTTCGACGGAGTCTCGATGTGGAGCTTCGTGAATCCCGAATCAGATGCATCGTGGACGTGGATCCACCTCATTCCTTCTCTGCACCCTGTCTGGTCAATCCCCGTATTGGGCTCAATTGGAATTTGCTGGCCATCGACGATTACCTTCAGATTCGGGTGGTAGTGTTCGGATATCCCCACGTCTGCATGGTCCAACCCCCCCAAGCAACCATCCGAAACATCCCAGTCAGGATCGGGATCGAAGACCTCTGGCTGATATACTGCCACCGCGAAAAAGCCGATGGTAAGGACTGCTGCAATGGAAATCAGCCATTGCTCGGCGCTCAAGGAAGGCATTTGCATGAGGGTTCGGAGTTAGGCATTTCTCTTGAACTATGGGGGCAGAGGTGCCTACATCGAGTAACCGAGGCTTGGAAGAGGTGTAAGCGGCTGGGCTGAGCCCGATTGGACCCCGTCCGCCTCCTCCATAATTATGGTCAGTAGTGTGTTCACTAGCGCTCTTAGCTCCTCGAGCTCCTGCTTCAATTCATCCATTCTGGCTATCTCTGTCATATTGGCATCCCATCCGAGGGATCACTCCCTCTCATCAGAGATTTGCAAGTATGGCCTATAAACAAGTTAGTTCGTTTTCTACGAAATGGGTACTTTGCGGCACCCCTGGAATTTCGTCGGCCCTACTCCTCATGTTCCTCGTAGTCCTCGTAGTCCTCGTACTCCTCGTCGTAGTATTCGCTATCTCCCGCAGATCTTCGGATTACGTAGAATGCGGCACCCATCAGGGAAACCAGAATTAGGAGGGACCCTGCAATCAAGACAAACTCGCCCCCAGACTGGCCGCCTTCGGATAATGGTGAGACCTGTATGTCGCTGATCTCCACGTTCATGTAATTATCATTGCCATAGTCCCCATCTACTACCAGCACTAGCAAAGGCTGTCCTGCTTCTGAGGGGCTGTATTCAAACTCGGCCTTGACACTGGAGCTTCCAGGGGGAAGATACAACTCTACTGGGCCGTTGATAAGTGTGGATATGGATGGTTGGAAGGTACCGTCTATCCTCTGCTCGTAGAGGCCTACGCTGATCGTGCCCTCGTTCTTTCCTGGGTTCTCCCAGTAGGTTACTACCGTGATCTTGTCACCAACTAGTGGATTCTTTGTGGGAGTTACCACGGAGCGGGTATACTGCCCGTCGAACTCAACTAGCCTGATCGTGGGAGTCCTCGGTGAGTCGGGGCCACCTAGACCTGCTACCTGGTTTCCTGCCTTGTCTGTGGAGGTTATCCAGAACGAGACCTTGTCGCCGTCACTAATTTCGAACTCCAAGGAAGGTGAGAAGTCTAACTCCCCCCGATATACGTGAACGTCGTCTACACTTGAGAACCAAGGGACTTCGCCGCTGTCCTCAGTACCTGGGATAATCTGGCCGTTCCTCTGGAATGCCCATGAGACCTGAAGAGGTCCGAAGTTCATCCCTATCTCCTCCATGATGGTAATCGTAACGGCGACTGAGTCCATGTTGTTGGTCTCGATCACCGTGAGCGAAGAGTCCGGATATGCTTCAACGTTGAACAATGCCGTGGGCGGCTTTGTGTCCACTGTTACGGAGGCTCGCGAGTCCTCGACCGAGTGAGCGTTGCCCGGTACTCCGATTAATGAGGTCTTGAGAGCTGTCGTTGGCTCTATGGGTTGGAAATTTGGCAGGGTCATCTCTACTGTGAAGTTGCCATTGGCATCCACAGCACCCAAGGACTCGTAGTTCCCGCTCCCGTATGTCATCGAAAGCACTGCGGTTAGATCCTGGTTTACCTCGGAAATCCTAATCCCGGATCCTTCGTGGTGGACAGAACCGCTAACTGAGAAGGTGTCCCCTTGTCCGAGGTAGAGGGATGTCCCTAACGCTGGAATTATCGGCTCCGATAGGTCCTCCGCTGCGTTTGGAATAGCGGAAACCCTGTTGTCTAGGCGCCATGATAGAGAACTGAGGACTTCTGACTCTATCTGATCCAGTCCGTCCTCCACCAATACTCTGGGCTTGCAGTCGAAGTCTTGCTCTGTGAATGGCATGTCCCACGAAATCTTGAACCTGACGCTCAACTCGGTTACAGTACTGGTGATGGCCTCGGTGCTGGCACCAATAACCTCCAACATGCTACTGCTGGGGCTTAGCAGGGTGGAGGTGAATGGTTCGTAGGAGAATACCCCGTATTCGCTTCCGTAGCCGCAGAGGAATACAGAAATGTTGTCAATAGTTCTGAATCCGTTCGGTTCGTCCAGCCTCACCTTGAATGTGTGCTCGATTCCCGGTACCAAGAAGTAGTCGATACTGTCTTGTGTAAGCCTGTCCAGTGAGAACGTTGAGCCGCCTCCGGAACCGGTCCCGAGACCTGCGCCTGCGAATTCGACCATTACGTCCTCCGCCACGACTACAGATGCCCATGAGTTGGTTGCACCGGGGCCCCCTCCTGTGGAGCCATCCTGGTAGCTAAGGCCAACCCAATCCGTACCCTCGACATAGAGGTGGATAAGATCGTTATCCATCGAGGAGACGTCTATCCCCATGAACTGGACTTGCTGCTCCCCTGTTAGTCCGACGCTGAGCTCCCTAGTCTGGGACTGGTACTCTGATTCATCGGCAATTCCGTCAGAATTCTGGTCATCTACCCCCTCCCTCCAGTATCTCAGAGTGAGAGACTCCCCTCTGGCCTGGCCTTCACTGATTGTAATGTAAGGGGAGAAAGTTGTCGGCGGGACTACCATGCCGTCAACAAACTGCAGACCGACAGGAGTCTGGACTTGCATCCTACTCGCCACAGGGGGGCTATTGTCTACCACGATGTCCACCATTGGGGGCACTCCAGTAGTGTCTTCTGCTCCGTTAGTTGAGGATGAGGGGCCTACTCTCAACATTATGGGAGAGAGAGTCATGGAAGAAAACCCAGTGGGGGATTGAATTAATCCTGAGAATGATCCCTGATTACCTACCTGTAGAGGGTATATGGATCCCGAGAGGTTCAAAGCTACGGAAAAATCGCTTGCTTGAGGCCTCCGATTCTCATTGTCCTGGAATCGAACTGTTCCCGATATATTCAGCGGCCCCCCTTCTTGGATGGGGAACGGGTAGAATAGGGTATCATAGGTATTGGAAATTACCCTGTCAAACTGGTCTCTTATCTCGAAGTAATCTATCTGTAGATCGTTCTCTACGGCATTCTCACCGGAACGACCGCTCTCGGACGTAGCAGGCCAAATCGTTTCTCCGTTTACATCGTTTGCTCGGGCCTCCCACTGTATGCTGTCTACATCGTCCCAGTTCCAATTAACTTTGAACTTCCAGTGGACTTCGATATCGACGTAACCGTCGCTATGCAGAGACTCTGTGACATAGCTCGCACCCGCGCTCAAAGGAGCTATACTGTCTCCCGAGTTCTGTGAGAATTGCACGTCCCCCGAACCTGCCCCCCAGAGGCCGTCGGGACTATTCTCGACCCGGAAGCCGATAGATTGGCCATCCGAGGATGTGCCAACTAAGGTGATATCTGCGAGTTGAGAGTTGTCATAGAGATGGTGGTGACTTGTGACGATTTCGATTATCTCACCGTCTGGGTAGAACGTATTAGGGACTGAGAAATCCCTGTTTACGAACATGAAGTCGTAGACTATCGAACCATCCAAGGAGAGTGCCCCGTAGTCCGAGGTATAACTCAGTGGGATGTCAGTCTCGTCTTCGAAGTCGACATCGGATATCCCATCCAGGTATCCTTCGATTCCTGGCCCCAGGCCAGACACGTTCTCAAAGAATAGGTATCCAATGCCCATAGAAGAAATATGTACTGTTTGGGCGGAGTTGGATGACACGGATATTGGTACCTCGAGCCAATCCCTGCCGTTCTGAGCGTCAGTGTGGGTGGGGTTGAGATAACCTATTCCAGAAATCTGTGCCTGGCTGAGTATGCTTGTGAAGGCTGAGTTCCCAGATCCGCCTGAAATAGAGGAGCCTGCTACTGAGACAGTGACTGGGGATTCGAAGCCGTCATCGTCCGGAGAAATGCTCACGAATCCAGAATTGACTGTTGCAGATTCGGGAATCAGTACGGTAAGACCCTGGGGATTAGTACCGTCCAGAGCTAGAGAGGCGCTTCGGGAGTATGAGTCATCGAGATTCATCCATGACTGCCATCCTAGGTTTCCGTACGCCAGTTGGCCCGAATCATCAATCATCGGGAATTGCCACTCATCAGAGCCGTCATCCAGGACATCCAGATGAGGGTTTGAAGGCGGGTTGGAGAACGATGAGCTGATTCTCAGAACGTCTATCCACCCGTTAGTGGGAAGGTTTACTGATGCAGAGAAACCCACTTGTTGGGAAGGGAACTGTATGGTCCCTCCCTTGCTTGCGGTCCCGAGAGAATTGCCTAGTTTATCGTAAATTGTTACGGAAACTGTGCTGGAAATGTTTCCGTTGATTGTTACGCTCTTGATGGGGCGAGGAGAGAAGACGAACTCAGATGATATCGTCCCCGTTATTGCAGTGGCGTTTAGCAACCCGTCTACGACCTCAATTCCGGCGCTATACTCCCATCCATTTTGCCCCGAGTCTGCGTTTAGTACTCTCTTTCCACCAATATGCACCTTCTCCAAGCTTGGAGTCTGCTCTGGGTTATCCGAGCCCATGTGGACTTTCAGTCTGACCTGCGGGTACTGTTCGGCGTCTACCCCTGCAAGGCTGAATGGGAATGAGATGTTGGAGAAACCCGGGACCTGTGCCCCAGTGCTAGCCTCCAATAGCGAGCCTCGAATCCAACCATCCTCGCCTGCATGGCCCTCGATGTCGACAAAACCTAGGTTGAATTTCCTGTCGGAGTCCAACGAAATGGATGGGCTTAGCCAGCTTCCAGGGATGCCGTAGTTTGAGATTTGTACTCCAGCGTTGTCTATGAACCATCCAGCAAGGCCGTAGTAACCATCTGATCCAAATGCGAATTTGAATTTTACAGAGTCCCCCTTGTAGGCATCTAGGTTTGCCCTGAGATTAGTCATCTGACTGGTCGAAGTCCATGTCCCAGACCAAGCAGTACCAGTACAGTGGTCCATCGTAAAAATCCCCATTCCCTGTAGGTTGTGGCCCGCGAAAGAAGAGGCAGTGCCAGAATACCATCCTGGGTCGAAGTATTGCCATGCCCCATTGTTAACTTTGATGAATACCGCGCCACCGTCCCATCCTGCCTCTGAACATGACCAATGGTCAAACGTCAGATATGAGGTTCCATTGAGAGGAATGTCATAGCTAGGAGAAATCAGTCGTGCCTCATCAATTCCGTTCTCATAATTTCCTGAGAAACCTACTCCGTATGCGTATGGGAAAGAGGCGGTCAATGGGGGTCCAGAGTTTGATGAGAGCTTGTTCAATGTGAATTTACACTTGTCATTGCTGCATGTGCCAGATGTCGATCGCGTCCATCCTGGCGCTTCGGAGACCGTCGGGGAGTTAGCAGTCGAGTCTTCGAATCCGATCATTTCGGATTGGACTCCCTTGGTTACGAGTCTGTAAATCCAGTCATCTGGGGCGGGGTTGCCTTGAGAATCCGGCATCCCATAGTGGGACATAGTTGAGGATGAGGAGAAGTCATCGATGAACATGGTACTTCCATCGTAATCCACCACTCTGAACTGGGATATGGTCAGCCCCTCCCTTGTATCCGGAGTCCCTCCTCCGTAATTGAATGAAGAACTGGTATCAACGACTATTCTGATATCAACGCTGGACTGATCCTGGAAACCGGACGGGATGTCGAATGAGACCAGTCTAAATTCGCCGCTCTGATCTCCGTATGTCTGTCCGTTGTCGGCAGTATATCCATTTCCGGGAATGGGGCCCGATCTAGCCGAGCAATCCGAAGAAGTACTGCTGGTGCTTGATGAGATGTCTGCCCATGTATTGCCGTTCAATGAAAGTTCTATGCAAGCATTGTCGCTGGAACCACCCTCTAGATCCCACTCCATGTTGAACTCGATCTTTGACGAGGAGTTCGTGCCGGTTAGGTCGATGTTCCTCTCGAGCACTCCGTAAGCATTTGAGTTGTACGTGCAAGAAGAAGCGGTCGTGGTGTAGCATCCGTGATGCCAGACGTCCAGATCCACGCCCTCATTGGTGGTCTCGATTTGATCTATGAACCATCCCGGCCTCTCATTTGTTGAGTCTGGATGGGTCCAGATTACGAATCGGAATTGGATATTATCCGCCTGGTCAATTCCTGAAAGAGAGGATAGTGAGAAGTTACTGGTAACCCACCCACTATGAGAGTCGGAAGCAAATACCGGCACAGGTGATGAGGCCCCGTTGGGAACGGGAGCATCGGTCGATAGAGTGCTGGGGTACCCGCCTTGTGGCTCTATGTACGACCAATTTCCCCAATTTGAGTCGGACTGGAGCCTGTATTCGACCCAAGTTCCATCCCCTCCACCAGATGCTGTGCTATCTAGGTGGTACCAGTGATCGAAGGTCAGATAGTATGCACTGATATACTGATTATTTGGCACTGTTTGTGCTGGAACGACTAGATGCCCAAATGTTCCTGCAGGCACCGGTTCACCAGGCATGGTCCCGGCTGAAACCAGACCCTGGGGGGAGGATGATGGGACAATCCCGTGGGCGAGGGTCTGCTCCTCTCCGAAAATTGTCCCGTTTAGATCAAGGAAGGTAGTAGCACTCCAGAGTTTGTTCTCGTGACAAATGAAGACTGTTTCCGATATCTCCGTAGAGTCAAGGTTTCTGTTCTCATTCAAGTCTAGGCCGGCTAGTATTTTGAAACCAGAATGGGTACAGTTGGCCCCGCTAGATTCTGGCAAAATGTCCACTTCATATTCGTAATAGTCACCGAGAACTGCTGAAATATCTCCATCGGCACCATTGGTGTCACTAATGACAATTGTCGGAGAAGAAGTGTAGTTCGAACCGCCATCTGTCACTGTCGCGGAGTGGATTACTCCGGTGGAGTAGACATTTGCTGTCAGAGACTCACCAGTACCGTTTGCGACGCCCACCGCGATAACATCTGTTGACTGGTAACCCGAACCCGCAGAATCAATATTTATCGAGGTGATTGTCCCACTGGAATCTACTGACCCTACTGATGCCTGCGCCCCTGTGCCGTCGCACTGGCATTGGATCTGAACCTGATCGGTGGTATCGAAACCGGAACCACCGTTATCGATTGTGATGCTCTCAATTCCTGAGCTTACGGTGTATGTTCCAGAGAATCCAGACCCCCCTCCCCCAGTAGCAGTTAGGTTGCCTGGTGAGTACCCCGTTCCGGAATCGTCTATTGAAAGTGAAGTGATGACATCGTCATTTGCGAATGACTCACAAAATACTAGAGTATCAATCAACTCATCGGAGTCTAAGACCTGGTTGAAATTATTATCCAAACCGTGTTGGACGTATTCTCCAGCAGAGCCAGAGCATCCTGAGAGGTTTGTGGAGGAGGATTTGACGAAGACCCGCCTCCAACCAGGGGAGTATGTGTAGTCAGAATTCAGAGTAACTTCAATTTCCCCGACATCGAATGTGCTGACATTTGAACGGGTCCCGTCATCCTTTAGGACCAATTCCCCATCATCATTCATCTCGACACCGAACATGTTTCCAGAGCCGAAACTATCCTCGTCCCAAACGATACCGGAATCTGAGGATGAAGGCAGTGGGGAGTTGGTCACATGCACCCATCCGTCCATGACAGTTGCATTCGTGGGTACGGTGAATCCGTCCACTACCGTAGGGGTTCCATCGCTGTTAATCATCGATGGACCGGACCAATTGGAAACCCCTGCATATGAGACGGGGGATAGCACCATTAGTAGTGTCATTGCTATTGCTAGTCTTGCGCGTTCGCCGGGCATGCTTTGGCTGTAGCTTATGTTAGTTATGAATCAATCTACGCCATAGACATGGGGTGGCATTCTGACTGGAGCCACTGGGGGGAATTGAACCCCCGACCTTCGCCTTACCAAGGCGACGCTATACCTCTAAGCCACAGTGGCAGTGAAACAACGACCGAAGTGGTTGGTTTAATCGTGGCGACTAGGGAGTGGAGATTTTTTGAAACGTCATTGTGAAAACCTGAGGGCCTGTGGGCCTGCCCAGCCGAGGTCGCATAGCCCGGTATTGCGCGGGCCTGGAAAGCCCGTGGGATTTTTCCCTCGCGAGTTCAAATCTCGCCCTCGGCGCCAAAATATGCGTAATTAACTCCATTCACCATGTCCGAAGGATGGAATTCTTATTCAATGCCACTAGCCTAAGAATATCATGGAGATGCGGAGTGACGGTAATTCAGAAGCCGAGGGGGTTGCTCTCATGGAAAGGCTGAGCGATCGCCAATCAAGAGGTATCTTCTCGAATTTCGACAGTCGTTTGCAAATTCTAGATGATGTGTTTTCAGAGATTAGCTACAGCTTCGATCTAATCAGGAAATACTGGGGAGCCAAGGAACTGGTAATGATGGCTTTTTGCGTCTCTGGTTTTATCCTAGGTACCTGGGACATCGGAATTGGAGAAATTTCGAGCGGTGGAGACTACGATCGTTGGGGGATCATGGGGGATGAAAGTGGATTCTTGCACATGAAAGATCTAGCTCTGATTGTGTCACTACTTTCCTTGATTTGTTGGTTCAGTTTCGTGGTAATGCTCTGGAATAGTTACCCCATAATGAGGGAAAATATGCTTTATCTTTTGATTGGAATGGGGTTCATACTATTCGGTTTCATCAGGGCACATGCAGAGAACCCGGATTTTCCCACGGGAGCAGGGTTAAGCAGTTGGACTTGGGTAATAATTGCAAATCTGATAATGCTTTTCCTGTCCACTTTCGTAGTTAGGCGCGCTGTTGTAGAGACTCGGGACATTCATGTCCAAAGAAAGCATGCACACCCGGATCCAAGGGTGGTTGATAGAGCATGGAAAGATCATAGCTTATTCGCGTGGAGCATTGCTATCGCAATATGGATTATTTTCTTGAATATCAGTTTCTGGAGTAGCACTCACTCAATCGCACCTAGTCCAGGAGATCTAGATTTCAGTTTCTCGCTTGTCCTAATTCATGTTTTGACTGGAATAATTGCTACATTTCTCTTGTTGACTATAGTCTGGTTTCCCGAGTTCATGCTTGGTGCAACAGAAGTCAGAATTCAGTCATCTAGAGCACGAGAGGTCTCGGGGGAAGAAGTCCGGGCTAAGAAGGTCGAGCAGGGGAAGTGTCCCGTGTGCAATCAGAAAACTAGCGCTACTATGGATGAGGAAGGGAATATCACGATCCCGTGTGAGATTGAAGGATGTAGAGGCAAGGGGATAGTGGGTTCGGACTGTAAAGAATGTGACAGTAAGATACCAACTAGACTAGTATGCGTTAATTGCGGATCGAACACACCCGTCGGGGGTCATTTTGGAAGGGTTGAGGCTTGGTGAAGGAATCCTCTTCCTTGTTGCGTGCCGGTGATGACGAGGAGTCAGTTGAGTCATCGGGAAAAGATGCAATTTCGTCGGTGATTGCGGTTAGTATGTCGTTGATTGTAATTTTTGCATCCTCAATCACAATTATCTACCTCTGGAAAGGAGAAGATGGTTTCGTAATTGAAAGGCCATCATCTGCATTGCTATCTTGGCAAATGGAATACATGGACCTAATCGGAGCGAACAATGATTCACTAACTGAACTAGACGGAGAGGGAGTGGTTGTCTGTGTGGTGGATTCAGGTGTCGATTTAGACCATCCCGATTTACGAGGAGTTGAGTTGAGAGGATGGAGAGACTCAATCAATGGAATTGAAGAGCCATATGATGACGAGGGGCATGGCACTGCAATGACGGGCATAATTGTCTCCGACGGAGGCTTGGATGGGGTCGCAAAGGGAGTTGATTTACTAGTTGCAAAGGCGATAGATGATGAGGGGCAGGGGACCGATGGAACCGTCTCTGATTCTGTTGACTGGTGCGTACAGCAAGGTGCGGACATCATCTCTCTAAGCTTGGGAGGAAGCCAGAGTTTCGGTTCTGACTTCTTCACCACAGATGAGTTGGAACAATCAGTTGACGATGCTCTTGATAGTGGAGTATTCGTGGTTTCTTCTGCCGGTAATGACGGAGAGGATGACGACGGGGATGTAGGCTCTCCGGGTTCGGTCGAGGACGTAATTTGCGTTGGTGGAATCACGCGTTCTGGAAGTATCTGGTCAGGTAGCTCCGAAGGAGATAATGATGGCAGACTGTGGCCAAACCCCATTCTACCTAGAAGCGATCCGGATAAGAAGCCAGAGATTGTAGGTCCGGGACACGAAGTACCTGTCCTCATGGCTTCGGGAGTGAGCAACTCTGAATGGTGGGGTTGGTCCAGCGGAACATCGGCAGCAACTGCCTGGGTAAGTGGTTCTCTCGCACTTTTGTTGCAAGATAATCCGGATCTCCAGAGAGAGAATTCTACCGGTAGGCAGGCAATAGAAGGAGTGAAGGATGCTATTGCTCAGTCTTCACAAAAGAAGGAGGGGCAGGAGAGTCATGATGATCACTATGGGTATGGTCACCTTAGGATTGATTTGCTAATCTCATATTTTGATGATTGAGGCTAGAATTTTTTGAGTAAAGCGACGAGAGTGCCTCCCGTCAAGTCAGTAAAACCCACCAAATGCTCTTCGTTGACCTCCCTCACTAGCTCAATCCACCTGTTAAATGAACGAACCTTCATCTGAGCGGGTGTGAGTTCAGCTCCGGAAACAATTTCTCCCACGTCGCCTGTGGGGACGGTTGGCTCTAGGAGAAGAACTAGCCCTCCGGGAGAAACCAACTCAAAGACAGATTTCGCTGCATCGGCACGGTCATCTTCTGGTAAATCGACGACTACCAAGTCTAGAGGCATTGGTAAATCAGAATTCAATGCTGATTCGTCAATAGAGACGTTTGAAGCCCTGGAGGAAATTGTCTCAGCGATCACTTCTTGCCAATTCATGGAAACTACCTGTGCCCAGTCTCCCGCTTCATACCTCCTTATTAGTCGTTCAATGATTACGCAGAACCTTTTTCCTGGCTCAATAATCCTAAGAGATTCTGGACGATTTGTTTGTATTTTCTCATTCTCCGAATTGATGGGCGACCATAGATCGAAGAGCCATGCAGATAGATGGCCTATGCCCCCTCCTATGATAACGGCATTCTTCGGACTTATTCTCGAGCACACGTCTCTGATTCTGGCTCTTATTGAGCGAGGGAGCAGTGGAATGTCCATGTGCAGCATTTGCTCTCCAATGCTTGATGCCACCTCTGGTTCAGACTGATCCCTCTCTTGGTCCTCTGAAAGAAGAATGGCCATGATATCAGAATCTGACCTCATTGGCAAACCTGGACTTCTTTCGCCTACCTCCACGTGTTACTCTGGCAACCACTACACTTCAATCATGCTCTAGGATGGTTTGAAGACTATGCAACCTCACCATCTATCATGGAGGCTGCCGCAGACACCTCGCTCGCAGAGTGTCCCCAATGCCAGGAAGTTGTAGACCATACCATCATCAAAAGAAAAAAAATAGGTTTGGGAGAAGATATATTGGTGAAGTGTGAAGAGTGTCAAGCTGTTCATACGATAGTTATCAGACCGCCTAAGGCGACTTCTATCAACACCACATTATCTGACGGAAGGGAGAGTTTCAATGAAGAAATTGAGGTTGACAGGGATGAAGATATTTCTGTCGGAGACATGTTCGAACACAATGAAATCACATGGAAGGTAACTAGAATTGATAATTCTCAATCTCGACCACAAGAAAATCTTCCAGCGACAGAGATATCGTCTATGTGGGCTGCAAGATCTGACAGAACCATAGTTGGAGTGACAATGACCGATGGAGAATTTAGTGAGTCTGGGAAAATAGAATGTGAACCTGATCGAGTTTTCTCATGTGGTTCGATTATTAAATTCGCGGATTCAAAGTGGAGAGTCAGGGCCATTCACACGGGAAAAGGAAGAACCCTCAATGGAAGTAGGATGGCCTATGAGATACGCAGGATATACCTACATCCTCAAGATAATGTGGGAAGGTGAAATTCGGCCCCTCTAACAGAGATTATTTTTCTTCTTCATTTTCAAATTCAATTAAGTTCGCGGATCTTAGTCGAATCAAGGAAACGGTAAGCATCCCTACTAGTACAACTACGATCATGGATAAAACCGGCACTAGAGCAGAATTAACTGAACCACCGGGTCCACTAGTGAATACGGGTTCAGAACCAAGAACGAAGACCTGGGCAACTAAGTTTGTAGATGCTTCATCATCAAGAATGGCCCGCATCATTACAGTCTGATTTCCTTCGATTTGATTACCAGGAAGATATTGGAGCCGATCAACCAACATAGTGTGGCTGATCTCAAAGTTTGTTTCGCCTTCGAGGAAATCTGGGTGACTCATCCAATTGTCCCTCATATCCCAAGTTCTCCATTGGACCTCCATCGGAGACCCTTGTACCGACACAGAGAATGACTCTCCCGGATGTAGGTTTATCCTGTTCTCTTCTGAAAGGTCGGAGTCGACACTTAGATTGATATCGGTATTTAGCCCATATACATAGCTTGCAGCCTCTAAAAGAGCTGGGAGTCCCTCGACATGCCCATGACCATAGACATTGTTCTGCCTATTTTTAGGAATCAGGTCCTCCGGGCACGGCTCATTTGCAAGCAGGTAGTGGCATTGCCTGTAGGTCGAGGTTTCCTGCATTATATTCCTGATATCAAACGGTGAAAGATCAGGGTTGGCCTGATACATTAGTGCCGCTAGTCCTGCTGCCCCGGGGGTAGCCATGCTGGTTCCTGAGTAAGCTACGTAGCCATCTCCTGAATTTGCCTCGGGGGCCATAACACTGGACCCAACAAATGCGATATTCGGTTTCACCCTTCCCTCTTCGGTAGGGCCTTGACTGGAATAAACCGCGATCGAAGTGTCCTTGTCCAGAGCTCCTACGGTGATGACGTCCTCTGCAGAGCCTGGAGTGCCGATCTGGGCGCTAACCGCGCTGTTTCCAGCTGCAATGAATAGTGCTACTCCTGACCTGACCATCTCATTTGCCATTCTATTGACGCTTTCTTCCTCGCTGGATGTCCATTCTATCAGGCCAAATCCCCCAAGGCTCATACTAGCTGCTCTTATGTTGAAATCATGCCTCTTATCTACCGTCCATTCCATCCCTGCCATCACGGTGGCGAAGGATCCGGAGCCGCCCTCATCCAAGACCTTGACCCCTACCAGTTGAGCCTGTGGGGCCACTCCGATGTTAACGAAATCTGGTGCACCGGTTCCTGCGGTAATTCCAGCACAATGCGTACCATGTCCTTGGTCGTCATATGCTTTAATTTCGGTTCCGTTCGTCTTATCGGGGTTGTTTACCGCATCATAGAATGCGATAACCTTCGAGTCGTTGGTGGAATTGTCATCATCCAGATCGTCGAGCCCTACATGATCAGAGTCTATTCCAGTATCGATGATAGAAACCACACTCCCCTCTCCAGTGTAACCTGTGTCCTCCCAAATCATTGGAATTCCATGTATATCATTCACATCGCTCATCTGCGTGGTTAGAATCCCGTCTAGCTCGATAAGTACTACCCCGGGAAGACGAGAGGCTTCGATTAAATCTTCCACACCTATCCTTCCTGCTATGCTATCTATCAGATGATAGCGGAACTGAGTCTGGAAATCTACCTCCCTCTCCAACATTTCTTGATCCTGAGATGTCGGAGTATGATCAAAGTCTACAATCACGCCGATGGTATTTTCTGCGTCCACCCAATCATACAATTCGCTGTCAATTGCCAACCAAATGGCATCATGTATCTTGTCGCCATCCCTATCCATAGAGGTTGACTCCCACCATGGTAACTCTTGATGCTCCCCTGTCCCTATACTAGACGAAGAGAGGGGGGCAAAGGCCAAGATAGTCAGAACTGCAATCGCCGCGACCCTCATGTCCCCCATGGTAGAGCATCAAGACTTCAATCAGACGGTTAAGCGTGCAAGGATTTGTCATACATTCAGGATTGTCCTGGGAAGCAATAGGGACAATACTCGCCAACGAGATAATTGTCCGATTTCTGCTCTTCCACGGATAGTGGTTCCCTACACTTGAAGCACATCTCGATAGTAGTCTCTGAAAGTTTGTGATCAATTGCTACACGCTGATCGAAGACGAAGCAGTCCCCGTTCCAATGTGAGCCACCGCACTCTTCGAAGTATCCAAGTACCCCGCCTTCAAGTTGCTTTACATCAGAAAAACCTGCATTCAGCATTACTGCAGAGGCTTTCTCACATCTTATCCCACCAGTGCAATACATAACCACCTGCTTGGATTTGTACTCATCGGGAAGAGAGTTGATAGCTGCTGGAAACTCCCTAAACGAAGAGATCCCGAGGTCTATCGCTCCTTCGAATGAGCCGATTCTGACCTCGTAATCGTTCCTTGTATCTAGTACCAAGATATCTTGCCTTTCATCTAATAGTTGTTTGAAGTCGCTTGGTTTGATGTGAGGTCCTGTGAATATAGAAGGTTTGATTTCTTGCAAACCAAGAGAAATTATCTCATTCTTTCTCTTCACCAGCATTCTCCTGAAAGGCTGGTAATCTGTGTAACTGGACTTTATTGGAATGCCAGTGAAACGAACGTCTGACTCGAGGAAATCGATGAAATCGCTGACTCTATTCTCGGGACCAGCGAGGAAGAAATTTATCCCGTTCGGACTCAGGAGTACGGTCCCCCTTAGCTCCAAATTAGTACAAAACTCTAGGAATGATTCTCGGAGCTCGTCTCTATCTGGTAGGTCGATGAAACGATATCCGGCGATATTCAGTATCTCCCCGCTCACGCCACTAGGGAGTTCTATTTAGGGTAAGAACGCTGTTATTACCTTCTATTTGTCCAAGGAAAAAACAGAGACTTGGTAACGTGTACAGCTACGTCTGGATTCTCTCTGAGTCTCCTCATCCCATACTCGTACCACTTTCTCCCATATGGAAGGTAAATCCTCGTCCTATGTCCCTTTTCTGCCAGAGATCTACGAACGTTGCCTCTTACTCCCAAAAGAAATTGAAACTCATATCCGGGCCCTTTACCTTTGGCCCTTGACACGGGATTATCATGACGAGGGTCATCCTTACCAGGGCCTAAACCTCTCGACTCCAAGGACTTTAGAGCATGATCAATTACTGGCAAATCATGAGATGCGATTGCAGTGTAGGCTCCGTTTTCTAGCATCATATCTAGCGCTTTATTCGTTCCTTCAACGATGCCTTGATAGGAAGTATGGGCAATTTCACGAGGTTCCAAGTAGATCCCCTTACAAATTCTGAAATCTGCCTTCGGACCTAGAGTTTCGCATATTTGGGAAATATCGGATGGGGTTCTGAACATCCTTCCTTGGAGAACTAAGCCGATATTCTCTAGGCCACGGGCTTGCATATCGAGAGTAGCATCAATTGTAGCTTGAGTGGCTCTACTGTCCTCCATATCCAATCTTACAAAAATTCCATTCTCGGATGCCTTGCGTACTATTCGCTCGATATTTTTGTAAGCTGATTTTTGATCTATCAGTAGACCCAATGCTGTTGGCTTGATGGAGATATTGGCATCTATTCCACTTCCTACGATTGAGTCCAGTACTCTCTCATACTCATCAATGAACCATGATGACTCCTCGATGGAGTTAATCTCCTCGCCTAGAACATCTACTGTGAAGCATGCTTCTTCGGATGACAATTTTGTCATCAATTCGAGAGCCTGCTCCAGGTTCTCTCCTGCCATGTACCTCTTTGCCACCCATCGGACGACAAAGCGAGGTGCGAAAGGCAAGAGTGCCACAATAGTCCTTCCGAAGATTCCCATGACTACCACAACTAGACCAGTGACTTGACAATTACGGGGGGAGAATTTCCTTTCCCCTTCTCACCGGGACGTCTAGTTCCGAAAGGAGGGAGGATAATGCCTGTCTTTGCCACCCCTTGAAGGATTTCCTGTCTAGGTGAGCGAAGACATGCCCTCCAGGGAATGCCGCTCTGGTAGAATCTACAGCAGTACGAACAGAATGCTCCCAAGGGCCTGAGGGGGGAGATTCCCCATGGCCATCGAAGACTATGGCATAGTTTGCCAAGATATGCCCTACCCAAACTTCTGTCTCGGAAATGATTGCTTTGTGCCTAGGCGCATAATGCCCACCCCCTAGCCCTATCATGACATCTCCCTCTCCCTGCCATTCTCTTTGTTGGGCATCCTCGGACATTCCCAAGCAGATTGAAATCGTCTGTGCCCAAACGCGTGCAGCTCTTGAGTCGGCCCATCTTTCCTCGTCTGATCCTATTTCGAGATACAAGGTCGGACTATCCAACAGCGGACCGTGGTGTGTTGCCTCTAACGTAATGTCATATTCTTCATCAAGACTTGCTTCTATGGCGATCCTCCTCATTGTCCTAAACATATCCCCGAATCTTGTTGATGGGGGGACTGCTTTACCCTTGAACCCTCCAGAACGGGCCCTCTCACCGTGCGGAGTTTCCCCCGGAACTCCAATTGCGTGTAGCGTGAGTGCCGGGACTTCGGATGCGGAGGCGTGCTTGGAGAGAACAAGGACCTCGTCGACGGGGAAGCCTGTGTTTTCCCTGTGTTCTTTGTCTATTCCATCCGCCAGAATATGCAGATTGTCAATAAGGAGAATCTGCACTTCGAATTCTTCATGAATAGTTACCAAACCATGCGGAAAATCCTGTTCCTCGCCCCATCCCTCAATCTTGAGCACCTCGGATAAAATGTTCATCGAAGCAGTATCCTTTGTTGAGGATAAGAGTAGGGTTCCCACGAAAGCGGGACAGGGGGGTGGTTCAAAACTCTCGGGTTCAAATTCAATAGTTACTTGTCCCATAGTACGCCCCGGGGTACCAATGGTCGATGAGAAAAGTAGGCAAGCCTGGAGATTCATCGATTGGATAACTAGGCCAATGGAAACGGGAGAAATAGGATTTTCACCATCTGGAGTTGCAAGAGGAGATGAAATTCATGTCCTTACTGGCACACAAGG
>LUMI01000537.1_pt1 | contig 17498 bp, 16 predicted proteins | sample 729681 | NCBI WGS metagenome assembly LUMI01 (sample SAMN03860267, study PRJNA289734) | marine metagenome | biome: seawater column; feature: ocean; material: water; isolation source: Red Sea water column Station 34 - depth 10m | place: Saudi Arabia: Red Sea | collected 2011-10-15 | depth 10 m
TGCTTAAGATATTTTTTTCCATTACCTCTAATTCTTTCTTAAAACCTTTTATTGAATTTAAAATTTCCTTTTTATTTAGATCAAAAATATCACTCCACATTTCTGGGTCACTTGAAGAAATTCTAGTGAAGTCTTTTAGTCCACCTCCCATAAGGACTTTATTCTTTATATTTGAGGATTTTTCGATATATCTCATTAAGCTAAAACTAATTACATGAGGTAAGTGGCTTGTAGCTGCTAATATTTTATCGTGAGAGTTTAAGTCCATTTTTATGCAATTAGAGCCTAAAGATTCCCATAATTTTTGGGCCTTTGTAATTGAATTTTTTGACGTCATTTTCAACGGGGAAAGAATACAAATTTTGTTTTCAAAAAGTTTTATGTCAGATGCATCTATCCCACTTCCTTCGTTCCCTGCAATTGGATGAGAAAGAATAGCATTTTCAATTTTATTGATAAAAGCATTCTTTTTTATCTTATTTTTAGAGCTAGATGTCTCAGTAAATAGAACAGCATTTTTAATGAGATCTTTATTTTCGTTAACTAATTTATTGGTAACAATTGGAGGAGTTGAGAAAATAACTGAATAGGGTTTTGAGAGATCTAAATCTGAGAATGTTCCTTTAATAATTTTATTTTTTATTGCATAAGTGATTGTTTTTTTACTTAAATCCTCTGCATAGATTCTAATTCCCTGTCTGCAAAGAGATTTGGCTATAGATCCTCCAATATGACCTAAGCCGAATATTAGTATTTGTTCTTTCAATTCCTTGAACCTTTAATCTTTTTTGTAGCTTCAATAAAAGCATCGTTTTCAAATTCCTGACCAATGCTTACTCTTACAAATCTATCCATATTGTATGATTTGAGAGATCTCAATATGATTCCTTCATTTAAGAAGGCTTCAAAGGTTTCATCAGAATCTATACCCAAACTAAAAGAAAAGAAATTACCCTGAGTGGGCAGATATTCAATATTTTCTTTATTAAAGAATTGCATTAATTTATTTTTTTCTCTTTGGTTTAAATCGACAGATTTTCTTAAATGCTCCTTATCATTTAAAGAAGCAATACCCGCCTCAAGGGCAAAAGAACTAACATTGAATGGCTGTCTAACACGATTTAAATAATCTGCAATTTTTTGAGATGAGATGCAGTAACCAAGTCTATAAGCCGCAAGACCGTGAGCCTTTGAAAAACTCCTGGAAATTATCAAATTTTGATACTTATCGATTAAATCAAAAGGTAATTTGTATTGTTCATCTTCAATATATTCAAAGTAAGCCTGATCAAGAAAGATAATTAAATCATTCGGTAAATCATTTAACATTGCTTCAATTTCAGAGAATGTATTTGCTGATCCCGTGGGATTATTTGGCGATGCTATGAAAACTACTTTAGATTTTTTATCAACGAAATTAATTACCGAAGTTAAGTCTTGATAATAATTCTCAGTCACAGGCAATTCTCTTAAATCTGCTCCCGTAGCTAGGATGGCAAGGGGATATATTGCAAATCCATGATTAAAATAAAGTGCATTATCTCCATTAGTTAAAAAAGCTCTCGCTGAAAACTCAATCAAATCATTGGATCCGTTTCCTAACGTAATACAATCAAGTGGAACTTTTTCTAACTTTGAGATTTCTTGTTTTAGTTTTGTGCCATTTCCATCAGGATATCTATGCGCTTCCTCAACAATATGACTAATTGCTTTGGTAGCTAATTTACTAGGACCTATAGGATTCTCGTTGCTTGCAAGCTTTATCAGCTTTTCTTTGCTTATGTTGAGGCTATCGGATGATTTTCCGGGTTGATAGGGAGTTATCTTATTTTATGCTTACGCTAGTTTTATCCTCTTTTGTAGCTGAGACGTCATGATTTCCGACAATGATAAACCTTGTTTTATTATTTTTATAATCTTGAATATTTCGCTTTAAAACTTTCATGTCGTACTTTTTTGCAGCCTCAATAGAAGCTATAGAAGCGGAATAATTTGTTCTTTTTGACTGCAATACTCCTTGAGAATTACTTGCCACATCTTTTCTTATAACTTTGGGTAAATTTTTATTCAACCAAGATTGGGACTGTGCAAAAGCCTGACTGTGCGCGAAGATAGTTTTAATACTTGAAAGAGCAATGTTTTTCTTTGATAAAAGGCTTAAATTAATTGGAATGCTTATCTCGCTGCAAATCTTAAGATTACTTTCAATGATTTCATCTAAAGTCGAATTAACAAGGCCTTCAGTTGAATTTTCAATTGGCAAAACTCCGTAATATTCTGAATTATCTTCAACAGAATCTATAATTTCTCGGATAGATCCGCAGGAAACGAAATTTGTAGAAGACCCGAAATGTTTTTTTGCAGCTTTTTCTGAAAATGAACCTTCAGGCCCCAAATATGCAACCTTAATTTCAAATGCTGTTGAAAAACAGGCCGATATAATATCCTGAAAAATTGTTTGGATTTTATTATCCTCTAGCGGTGAGTTATTCAAAGATTGTAAACGCCTAATAATTTCTTTCTCTCTATCTGGACGATAAAAAGGGCCTTTCGATGTATTTTTTTTTAAATTCTCAGCATCAATGACCAAAGAGACCCTTTCTTCAAGTAAAGAGAGCATCTGGTCATCGATTAAATCAATTTTCTTACGAATTAAACCTAGTGATTTTTCCAATTTTGAGTCAGCCATACTTATTTGCAAATACATCCATAAAAGAAACTAGAGCATCTATAGCTTCTTCTGGCACAGCATTGTATATGCTAGCTCTCATCCCTCCAACTGATCTATGACCAGCAAGATTCAGTAAACCTTCTTTTTCACTATTTTTGAGAAATGAATCATTTAGAGAATCATCGTTCAATAAGAATGGAACATTCATGATAGACCTACTCTCGATAGATACATCGTTGTAGTAAAAGTCACTGTTGTCTATGTAATCATATAGTTTTTTTGCTTTTCTCAGATTAATTTCTTCAATTGATTCAAGGCCACCATTCCTTTTAAGCCAAGAAAAAACTTTACCTGAAAGATACCAAGCAAATGTTGGAGGCGTGTTGTACATTGATTCTGAATCTGCATATGTCTGATAACTCATTAAAGCGGGAAGATCATCTCTTTTTTGAATTAAGTCTTTTCGAATAATTACAATTGCTAACCCAGCTGGGCCAATATTTTTTTGAGCGCCCGCATAAATGAGTCCAAACTTTTTTACATCTAGTGGCTCAGAGAGTATGTTGGAAGAACAGTCCGAAACTATTACTTTTTCTGGTAAATTATCTAACGACCTACATGCAACTCCTTCAATTGTCTCATTCATCACCATATGTATGTAGGAGGAATCATCTGAAATATTCCAATCATTTATTGAAGGATATTTTTTGAATGAAATATCTTTTGAAGATGCGGCTATATTAACGTCATGAAATTTCTTAGCTTCAGCTATAGCTTTTTTAGACCACGATCCGACTTCTAAATAATCTACTTTTTGGTTCTTATTTCCGAGATTCATTGGAATCATTGAAAATTGTAGACTGGCACCTCCTTGAATAAATAAAACATCGTACTCATCAGGTATAGATAATAAATCAATGAAATCCTGTTTTGCTTGCTCCGCTATGGATACAAACTCTTTGCTTCTATGGCTCATTTCCATAACCGCTAAACCATGATTTTTATAATCTAAAGTTTCTTCTTGCAACTCCTTTAAGACTTCTTCAGGAAGAGCAGCTGGACCTGCACAAAAATTAAATGCCCTAGTCATCTGTATCTTCAATTATAGAAGCCAGTCCCACAAGCTTTTCTGAGTCTTTAAGTTTTATAACAGTTACTCCTTGAGTATTTCTTCCAATAACATTAATTTGATCAACTTTGGTTCTAACTAAAGTACCTTTATTACTTATCAACATTATTTCTTGGTCTTCGATAACCTGGTTTGCGCCAATAAGTAATCCATTCCTATCAGAGGTTTGCATTGCAATAACACCTTTTGCTCCTCTCCTAGTTTTTCTGAAGTCATCGACGTTTGTTCTTTTCCCATAACCGTTTTCAGAAACAGTGAAGATTGTATTTTCTTTCTCGGGAACAAGAAGAGATATGACCTGATCATCTTTCCCTAAATTGATTCCTTTAACTCCCCTAGCAGCCCTTCCCATTGATCTAGCTTCCTTTTCATCAAAAAAAACTGCTTTACCAGATTGAGAAACTAGCATGATGAATTTTTCTCCATCGGTTAAAGTTGAGCCTACTAATTCATCATCAGGATCAAGTTTTATAGCTTTTTTTCCAACTTTCCATTGTCTTTTAAATTCATCTAAAGAAGTTTTCTTTACCACACCTTTTTTCGTTGCCATAAAAACAAATCCTGGCTCTTCAAACGATTCAACATTCAATAAACTCGTTATTCTCTCTCCTTCATCTAAATTTATTAAGTTTATTAGCGGCCTACCTTTGGCAACTCTTGATGCTGCAGGGATTTGATAAACCTTAAGCCAATATACTTTTCCTAAATTAGAAAAACATAAAAGCGTTGAATGAGTATTTGCAACTATAAGCTGCTCTACAAAATCCTCATCTTTAACAGATGCAGCCGTTTTACCTACACCGCCTCTTCGTTGAGATCTGTAAACTTCAAGAGACTGAGTTTTTGCATAACCTAGGTGGGAGATAGTCACAACCATATCTTCCTGCTTGATCAAATCCTCATCTGTCAGATCTAACTTATCCTCGATAGGAGTCTTTCTAGCATCTCCATACTCTTCTTTAATCTCATTTAGCTCTGTTTTGATAACGCTTATGAGCTTATTTTTATCAGAAAGAATTTCTTGTAATTTTTTTATCTGATCTAATATTTCAGCATACTCTTCTTTTAATGATTCCTGTTCAAGCCCAGTAAGTCTTTGAAGTCTGAGATCTAATATTGCCTGTGCCTGATGATCCGATAGTTGGTATTTATTTCCGGACAATCCAAAATCATTTTTTTTACTTCCGGATATATCAGCGCCAGATGCTTTTAGAAGCTTAACCACATTAGAGGCTTTCCATGATTTTGATAACAATTTTTTCTTAGCTTCTTGTCCATCCTTTGATTTTTTAATCAAATCTATAACGGGATCTATGTTTTCTAAAGCTACGGTAAGGCCCTCGAGAACATGAGATCTATTTTTTGCTTTTTCTAGATCAAATTTGGTTCTTCTGGTAACTACCTCTTTCCTATGATCAATAAATACTTCAAGAATTTGTTTTAAATTTAAAAGTTTTGGGACGTTGTTTATTAATGCTACGTTATTGATACCGTAAACATTTTCCAAAGGAGTTAATGCATATAAGTTATTAAGAATAACTTCTGGAGATTGACCAGATCTAATTTCAATTACTATTCTGACGCCATCTTTATTAGACTCGTCTCTTATTTCAGAAATTCCCTCAATTCTTTTTTCTTTGGAAAGTTCAGCAATTTTTTCTACCAATCTTGATTTATCTACTTGGTATGGAATTTCAGAAACTATGATTTTGCTACGATCTTTCTTGTCAGTTTCTATATCGGCTTTTGCTCTGAGATAGACTCTGCCCTTGCCAGTTTTTGCTGCTTCTATCAGGCCAGCTCTTCCATTGATGAACCCGCCGGTTGGAAAATCTGGACCAGGAATAATCTCTAAAAGGGAATCAATATCAGCATCCGGGTTATCAATAAGCAACAGGCATGCTTCTATAGACTCAGTTAAATTATGAGGAAGCATGTTTGTAGCCATGCCTACTGCAATTCCAGAAGAGCCGTTAACAAGAAGATTTGGGATTTTTGTTGGAAGAACTTCGGGCATTAACTCAGTGCCGTCATAATTTTCCACAAAATTAACTGTATCTTTATTTAAATCTGCAAGTAGTTCATGAGCAATTTTTGAAAGTCTGACTTCGGTATATCTCATTGCTGCTGGCGGATCTCCATCCATAGATCCAAAATTTCCTTGGCCATCAACTAAGGTATAACGAAGAGCAAAGTCTTGCGCCATTCTAACAAGCGTGTGATAGACGGCAGCGTCTCCATGAGGATGATATTTACCTATGACGTTACCAACTATTCTTGCTGACTTTTTATAAGCCCTATTCCAATCATTGCCTTCTACATTCATGGCAAATAATGTTCTTCTATGAACTGGCTTAAGCCCATCTCTAGCATCAGGCAATGCTCTTCCTACAATTACGCTCATTGCGTAATCCATATAGGAAGATTTGAGCTCTTCCTCAATACTTATAGTGGAATCTTTATCGTCAAAAATGTCTGTCATTCAATGAAATGATACTCAGAAAAATCAATAGAAAATAAGCTCAAAATACCATGTAAATTATAGCATTTCTGACGTATTTTTAGGGGTTTATTTTATGACTTAAACTCAGAAACTAAGCCACTTACAGACTCTTTTGCATCACCAAAAAGCATACGAGTATTTTGTTTAAAAAATAAACTATTTTCTATTCCTGCGAAACCAGAAGCCATGGATCTTTTTAGGACAAAGACTGTTTTAGCTCTATCAACCTCTATGACGGGCATGCCATATATAGGGCTTGATTCGTCCTCTCTAGCATCAGGATTCACAACATCATTTGCACCAATGACAATGCATACATCTATGGTATCCATAATAGGATTTACATCTTGAGGCTCAACAAGAACATCGTATGAAACATTTGCTTCTGCTAACAGTACATTCATATGTCCTGGCATCCTGCCAGCAACTGGATGAATTGCATATTTAACTTCACAACCATTATCTTGAAGCAACTCTCCTAACTCCCTTACAGAGTGTTGTGCTTGAGAAACAGCCATCCCATAACCAGGAACGATAAGAACCGATGAAGCAGCCTCTAATATGAGGTAAGAATCTGCAATGTTGATAGGCTTTACATCGCCTTGAACCTTTCCTTCACCCGAAGACGAGGAGGAGTCAGTCGCACCAAAACCTCCAAAAAGAACATTAAGCAATGATCTGTTCATTGCCTTACACATTATATTAGTAAGGATCAATCCGCTCGCCCCTACTAATGAACCAGCAACAATCAATACATTGTTCCCTATTACAAATCCTGCTGCACATGCAGCAAGGCCAGAATAACTGTTAAGAAGAGCAATGATTACAGGCATATCAGCACCACCTATAGGTATGGCTAATAAAATTCCTAGTAAAAGAGATAATACTATTAGAAGAATTAATGCATATTGCGGGTTAATCCAATCAAAACCAAAAAGAATTTCAGCAAAGAAAATACCCGAACAAAACTGAAAAAGTAATAGAAGAAGTAATAAAATTACTAATCCAGTGAGGATTTTTTGACCGATAAACAAATAAGGTTTGCCGGGCATAATTTCTGAAAGTTTCCCAAACGCTATTAAGCTTCCTGAGAAAGTTACCCCTCCGATGATAGTTGCTATTCCTATTGCAATCATTGCAACTAGATTAGAAGTTGTTAAAGCAAATAATTCTGCAGAGGCAACCAGAAGGCTTGATGCTCCACCGAAACCATTCAATAAAGCAACTAATTCGGGCATTGATGTCATTTTTATTCTTATTGCGGCAATTGCTCCAACTGCCCCGCCTCCAATAAGACCTATTAAGATAAATTGAAATGAAACTATTTCTTTGCTTAATAAAGTTACTACCACAGCAAGAAGCATTCCTAAAGAAGATACAAAATTCCCTCTTTGAGCAGTATCGGGTGAGCTCAACATTTTCAAACCAAAGATAAATAAGACCGAAGCTAAGATGTAACTTAGGTTAATAAAAGTATTATTTTGAAAGACTTCTAAAATCATTTTTTCTTAAACATTCTAAGCATTCTATTTGTAACTAGATATCCGCCAACAACATTTAGACTTGCCAAGAAAACAGCTATTGTGCCTAAGGCAATAGTAATGCTTGAAGAGTCGCCCCCCGAAGATAATATTGCTCCAACAAGGGTGATTCCAGAAATTGCATTAGCACCTGACATCAAAGGAGTATGAAGAGTAAACAGTAGCAGCATCATTTCCATTAAATTAACTCCTTAGAATTTCTGATATGAAATTACCATCTTTTGTGACTATGCAGCTTTTTAAAATTTCATCTGATTCATCTAATTGGAGTTTTTTTGCATCTTTATCCCAAAACTCTTCAATTAAATTATAGATATTGCTTGCATATACTTGAGTGGAATGTTCCGGAACATACCCTGGAAGATTTTCATGCCCTATTATTTTCACCCCATTTTTTTCGACAGTCTCACCTAAGACAGAACCTTCGACATTTCCACCTGAGGTGACAGCCATATCAACGATAACACTTCCTGGCTGCATGCTAGAGATCATATCTTCAGATAAAATTCTGGGAGCTGGCTTACCAAAAACTTGTGCCGTAGTTATTACAATATCTGAGTATCCACAAACCTTTTTCATTCCTTCTCTTTGTAACTCTAATTGTTTCTCTGTTAATTCTTTTGCATAGCCTTGATCAGTCTCTTCAGTTTCACCGATATCTATTTTTATAAATCTTGCTCCTAAAGACTTCACTTGTTCTTCAACTGCTGGTCTGGTATCAAATGCTTCAACGCGAGCTCCAAGTCTTTTTGCAGTTGCCATGGCTTGAAGTCCCGCAACTCCAACACCAATTACAAAAACTCTTGCGGGAGAAATTGTTCCTGCAGCTGTCATCATCATTGGCATTGCTTTATTCATTTCAGATGAGGCCAACATTACTGCTGAATACCCTGCTAAATTAGCTTGAGATGATAATGCATCCATTTTTTGAGCTCTTGTGATTCTTGGAATTAATTCCATACTGATAGAAATGATCTTTCTTTGTTTTAGCTTCTCTAAAAATTCTTTCTCATTGAACACATCAAGAAAACTTATAGTTAAAGTATTTTCAGAAACTGAATCCAAGTCTGATAAAGGCAAATGATTTACTGAGGAAATAATTTCTGAATTAGATAAACCCTCTGACCTAGATTCGTTTTTGCATCCTATATCTTCTAAATCTTGATCTGCGATATCTATCTTTTGAGTGACTCCTGATTCAAACGAAACTTCTATTCCAAGATCGATCAACCTCTTAGCAGAAGCAAGATCCAGAGCAGATCTCGTTTCTTTTTCAGATTCCTTTGGAAAGAATATTTTCATTTCAAGTTTTAAATAAAAATAAGAATTAATTTTAAACAAAGTATTAAGCTTAATATAAATGAAGCTTTAACTTTTTTTTACAATGTAATTCAATATACTGAACTCAGATTGTCAGAAATATGAATATCGATCAAGCAGAAAAAGATAAGTTTAATAAAATAGCAGAAGAGTGGTGGGATCCTTCTGGAAAATTTGCACCTCTACATAAAATTAATCCTCTACGTTCAAATTATATTAATGACAAAAAAAACGTAAATAATTTAGAGGTTCTTGATGTTGCTTGTGGTGGCGGATTATTAACAGAAGCTTTGTACGATTTTGGAGCGCAAGTCACAGGAGTTGATATATCAGAAGTCGCAATAGAAACAGCGAAACTTCATGCTTCAAAAAGCAACAAAGATATAAGCTATATTCTTGGGGAAGCTGAAAGCTTGCTTGTTGAAAAGAAAGCTTTTGATATCGTTTCTTGCCTTGAAGCAATAGAACATGTTCCCGATCCTGAATTGCTCGTTAAAACTTGCTCAGATTTATGTAAACCGGGCGGCGAAGTGTTTTTTTCAACTATCAATAGAAATCCAAAATCCTTTCTTTTTGCAATTATTGGTGCTGAATACATTCTTAATTTATTACCCAAAGGCACTCATGATTTTAATAAGTTCATAAAACCATCAGAACTTCATGGTTTTATGACAAGGTCGGGGTTGGAAGTTAAAGAAATCATAGGAATGAGCTACAACCCACTTTCAGGCAACTATTGGTTAGGTGATGATGTTACAGTTAACTATTTAGTTCATGCTCATAAACCACAGTGATATAGACCTGTACCTCTTTGATTTGGATGGCACCATTCTGGATACTGCTAAAGAATTTCATGTGTCTCTTAATTTTTTGCTTCAGCAAAAGAAGTTAATTAAAAAAGAATTTTCATCTGTACGACAAATTGTTTCTGAGGGTGCTGGAGCCTTGATTTCACTTGGATTCTCAATTTCAGATAATGATGCCAATTTCGAAATTCTAAGAAAAGAGCTTATTGAGGAGTACGAAAAAATATGTACTGACTCCAAAACATTTGGAGGCTTTGAAGAACTCATAAAATTCATCAAAGATAATAATAAAAAGTGGGGGATAGTTACAAATAAACCTAAATTCCTCACTGATAAAATCTCAAATTTTTATAAATGGGATGAAGTAGCAGATATAGTTATCTCTCCAGAAGATGCTGAGAACAGACGAAAACCCGATCCAAGCGGTATAAATTTAGCCATGAAGAAGTTAAATTGTTCTCCTGAAAATACTCTTTTTTTTGGAGACCATTTCAAAGATTTCGAGGCCTCCAAACGTGCGAAAACCCCATTTATATTTGCAGAATATGGCTATCATAATAATTCCATTAAAGATAAGGATTTAAACGAGGTTGTTAAAATTAGATCCCTAAGAGAGATTCTTGATTAAGTTATCAATTTCTTTTTGGCTCAGTTCCTTATAGGAGCCCTGCTTTAACGTAGAGGGTAAAAAAATATTTGCGTATCTTACTCTCTTCAGGCGACTTACTTCGTAGCCCAATGCATTCCATAACTTTCTGACTTCTCTATTTTTTCCCTCTTGTATAACAAGAGCAAACCAAGAGTGGGATTTGGTTATCCTGCCTTCAACTAAATCATTGAATTTCATTCTATTTCCATCAATTTGAATACCTTTTTTTAATTTTTCTATATCAGCTGGCTCAACTTCTCCCCTTATACGAGCAATGTATTCTCTATCAAGCATTGATGAGGGATGCATTAGTTGATTGGCAACTTGCCCATTATTTGTAAGCAAAAGAAGGCCTGAGGTGTTTAAGTCCAATCTACCTACTGATATCCATCTGAAGTTTTTTTCAGGTGGCAACAAATCAAATATTTTTTTCTTAGGGCTTTTTTCTGATCTAGTGCATTCAAACCCTTCAGGTTTATTCAAAGCTAATATTCTTAACTTATTATTAACATTTAGAGTAATTTTTTTTCCATCAAGAAAAATTTGATCTTCTCTTGAAATTTTCTCTCCAAGCTTGGCGAGTCTGTCGCCAACAAAGATTCTTTTTTCTTGAATGAACTTTTCTATCTGCCGTCGAGATGCGATGCCTGAATCGGAAAGAACCTTTTGGATTCTTTCTTTCACTGGATTATCTCATTTCCCTCAATGGAATTTTGGTCTGGATCCTCCAAAGGTAATGGCATGGTAGATTCAGTAGAAATATTTATTTCAGGTAAAGAAGGCAAATCCGATAGTTTCTTGAGCCCTAAGTCATCAAGAAACTCTTTTGTGGTACCTAGCAAACTTGGTTTTCCAGGAACATCTCTAATACCGACAACTTTAATCCATCCCTTTTCAAATAAATTCTTAATTAAATTACTGCTTACTGAAACTCCTCTAACTTCCTCTATCTCGCTTCTTGTTATGGGCTGCTTGTAGGCTATCAAAGTTATCGTCTCCATTAACGCTCTGGAATATCTTTGATTCTTCTCTTGCCAAATTTTAGCAATGTAAGGGGCATAAGCTTGATCAACCTGAAGTCTAAATCCACTTGCAACCCTAGATAAAGTAAAAGAATTATTTTGAGAATTTTGCTCAATCAAATCTAAAGCATCTTTAAATTCTGAATGAGATGGTTTTTCTTCTTCGTCGAAAAGGTTAGTGATCTCTTTTTCGCTTAAAGGTCTGCCAGACGATAGAAGTATCGCCTCAATAATTTTTGAAAGTGTGATCGTATTCATTTAGTGGACGCCTGTAATTTTTTTTGAAAGATGGATTTTTCCAAAAGGTTCATTTTGAATCCCCTTTATTAGTGAATCTTTAAGTAACTCCATAATTGCTAACAAGACAACTGCAACGCCCATCTTTCCTTCTGACTTCTTTATCAAATCATTGAAAGCTATCAAGTCACTTTGTTGGAGTAATTCAAGAATTTCGGTCATCCTTTCTCTTGTAGAAAGTTCTTCAAAATCAATAACATGACTTTTATTAAGACTTATTCTTTCTTTAAGCTCATTAAAAATAAGCACTAAGTCTTCTCCTGTAATTTTTGGTTTTTCTTTTGATGCTTCAAATTCAGGTTTTGCTGCACTAGCGAGATAAAAATCTCTGTTTACCATTGGAATATCGTTTAAGCTTTCAGATGCTTTTTTATATCTCTCGTATTCTTGAAGTCTTCTAATTAATTCTGATCTCGGATCGTCTTCTATCTCATCATCTTCAGATAGTGAAGGTAGCAAAATCCTAGATTTTATTTCTGCAAGATAAGCAGACATGACTAGGTATTCACCAGCCAAATCAAACTGAAGCTCTTCCATGAGGTTTATATATGAAATATATTGATCAGTGATCAAAGAAACATCAATGTTGGCAATATCAAGGTTCTGCTTTTTAATAAAATACAAAAGGAGGTCTAACGGGCCTTCAAATGAATCTAAAAATATTCTTAGAGAATTAGGTGGGATGTATAAATCTTCGGGAAGGTCAGATATATTCTCGCCTTGCAATTTTAGAGGCAATTCTTGTTGTTCAGCTTTATTGATGTCTTTTATTATATCCACAGCTGTTTTGAGCGAATTATAGCTTAATTGCCTTCAAAAGCACAAAATGTAGTGATTTTTTCTTACTATAACCCTATATATTGGGTTTCCATAAATTGGTAATAGGATATCTTCTACCCTTGTCAAAATTTCTGTCGGATATTTTCACTCCCAATGGAGCCTGCCTTCTTTTGTACTCATTGAAATCAATAAGTCCGATTATTTTTTCTACAGTCTTCTCATCAAAACCTTCTTGAATTATCTCTTTTACGGAAAAATCCTTTTCTACGTAGAGCTCTATTATTGGATCCAATATTTCATAATCTGGCAGGGAATCAGAATCTTTTTGATCTGGAGCTAGTTCAGCGCTTGGGGGTCTTGTAATGATTCTTTCTGGAATCACTTCATTTAATCCATTTCTATATTTTGATAGTTCGTAAACCAATGTCTTTGACACATCTTTTAAAACTGCAAATCCTCCCGCAGTATCGCCGTATAACGTCGAGTAGCCAACTGCAGTTTCACTTTTATTTCCCGTTGTGAGAACTAATAAACCGTCTTTATTTGAAATTGCCATCAGAGTCACTCCTCTGATTCTTGACTGCAAATTTTCTTCGGTTTTATCAATTTTTTTATTGTTAAAAATTTCAGAAAGCTTGCTCATGTGAGCGTCATAAACCTTCTCTATTGGGATTTCTTGATGATTGATTTTTAAATTCTTTGCCAAAAGCGCAGCATCGTTGATGCTAATGTCTGCAGTATATTTAAAAGGCATCATTATCGTTCTAACTTTTTCTGAACCAAGAGCATCTGTTGCAATCGTTGCTGTCAAAGCAGAGTCAATACCGCCGGATGAACCAATTAGCACTCCTTTGAAGTTATTTTTTTCTACGTAGTCTTTTGTAGCCAGAACTAAAGAATCATAAAGATCTTTCAATCTGTTTGATGTTTTTTCTTTGATTGAACTATTATTTATATCTTCATGATTAAATTGAATAGAGTCAGTCGCAAAGCTTTTAAGTTCAATAGTCACATCCCCTTGCTTATTGATTACAGAGGAAGTGCCATCAAAAACCAGTTCATCTTGTCCTCCTGTCTGATTTACGTAAATCAAAGGAATGTTTAACTTTTCAGAGATCTTGGCAAAAACATTGCCTCTCTCTTCTTTCTTGCTGGTGGTGAATGGCGAAGCACTCAGATTTATGAGAAGGTCTAGATTATTTTCTTTTTGCAAATCTATAAATCCTTCATCCCAAATGTCTTCGCAAATTGAAAGTCCTACTTTGAGATCATTTAATTGAAAGAAGTTCTTGGAGCTGCCATTAGAAAAATATCTCTTTTCATCAAATTCAATATAGTTTGGAAGAACATGTTTATCATAGATTTGAATGATTCCAGACTCATCGATTAAAGCAGCAGAATTGTATCTTTTGCCATCTTTTTTTGTTGGCAGTCCAATTAAAACTTTTGATTTTTTTATTGATGATGACAAATTTTCAACACTTTTTTGTGCAGAAATAAGAAAATCTTCTCTCAATAATAAATCTTCAGGAGGATAACCTGTAATGAATAGCTCGCTAAATACAATGAGATCTGAACCAGATGATTCAAATTTCATAATGTAATCTTTCGCTATAGAAGTATTACCTTCAATATCACCAACAACGGGATTTTCCTGTACTAGAGAAATTTTCACTGTATATTTAGATTAAAACCTTTAAATTGAAGAGATTATATATAAAATGCTTTCACTTAAAGAATTATGCAATATTTAACAGACAATACTAGGATTAAAGGGCTTTTGGAGGTCACACCTCCAATCAAGCTAATTGATAAGTTACCCCTGTCTTCAAAAGCATCAAAGCTGGTTTACGAATCAAGGAATGAACTATCCTCAATTCTTAAGCAAGAGGATGATCGTTTATTAGTTGTAGTAGGTCCTTGTTCCATTCATGACCCAAAGGCTGCCATAGAATATGCAAAAAAATTAAAGCCGCTTGCTGATGATCTATCGAAAGAACTCAAAATAGTCATGAGGGTTTATTTTGAAAAACCTAGAACCACAATTGGATGGAAGGGTTTGATAAACGATCCAGACATTGATAACAGCTTCAACATAAATAAAGGACTAAAAACTGCCAGAAAACTTCTTTTAGAAATAAATGAATTAGGATTGCCTGCAGGTACAGAATACCTCGATATTATCACTCCGCAATATATCTCAGATTTAATATCTTGGGGAGCTATTGGAGCTAGAACCACTGAGAGTCAGATTCATAGAGAGTTAGCTTCTGGGTTATCTTGTCCTGTTGGTTTTAAAAACAGCACTAATGGCTCAGTAAAAGTAGCCGTTGATGCACTAAAGGCTGCTAGTCATTCACACATCTTCTTATCCATTACCAAAGAAGGTAAGTCGGCTATCTTCAACTCGGCGGGCAATGAAGATTGTCACGTGATCCTTAGAGGAGGAAGTGAGCCTAATTACAAAGACAAAGACATAAAAGAAACATCAAAAATACTTAAAGAAAATGGATTAATAGATTCTGTCATGGTTGATATGAGTCATGGGAATAGCAGCAAACAGTTCAAAAAACAGTTGATTGTAAATCAAGACCTTTGTAACCAGATATCATCTGGATCTAAAAATATCATTGGAGTCATGATTGAAAGCAATTTAATTGAGGGAAACCAAAGCTCCGATAATAAAAATAAACTCGAATACGGACAAAGTATCACCGACGCTTGCGTTGGCTGGGAAGATACAGAAATTATGCTGAATTTGCTTTCAAGTGCTGTCAAAAATAGAAGACAGAATATGAAGGTTTCAGCATAAATGTCAGGGAAAAAATACTCTTTCTCAAAAGAAATTGCAGAATCTCTTGGAATTACTGAAGCAATCATCCTAGACTTTTTCCAAAACAATCGAGAAAACTTTTCCTTGAGTATTCTGAAGGATGAATTTAGGTTCTTGGATGTTTCGCAAATAGAAAATTCTTATCAAAAACTTGATAATTTAGGCCTTTTCAACAATATTTCTGCTAAGGACAATGCTTCCAATTCAGATGAGTCCATGAATTTTTATCCTAGTGAAGATTTAGTTAAACAAGCATGCAATTTAGGAATCGAAGAGGATTTCTTAGGAGATCAGATTCCAAGTTTTAATTTATTCTGGAAAGGAAAAGATTTAAAGCCGCATTTAAAGGAGGCAAAATTTCTTCAATACGCTTTAAAAAATTGGAGAGAAAAGGAAAAAATTGAATATCAAGAATCGAAGAAAGTTCTCATAGATAAGAACTGGCAGCCCTCAGAGGATGCCAGGTCAATTCTTAAAGGTTTAGAAATAAGTGATTCTTTCATTGAAAGCCTGCTGCCGGAGTTTATTTTATTTTGGAAAGAAAAAAGGATTAAATCCAACTCTTGGAATTCCACTTTTTTAAATCATGCAAAAAAACAGTGGGCTAGAAAAAACTTTAAGCTTGATAGTGATAAAGAAGATCAACCTATGTCAAAAGATTGGCTACCCAGTGAGGATTGCATAAAGGTTTTGGAGGTAACAAATATTCCAGTTGATTTCATAGAATCAAAAATACCTGAATTTAGACTTTATTGGATTGACGCGGGAGAAACTTCGCCAAACTGGAACAATAAATTTATAAACTTTACAAAGAATTCTTGGGAAAAGGATTCAAAAAAAAGTTCCAACATATTGGAAAGGCTTGCTAATACCGAATGGGCGAAAAAATAAAAATTCCAAATAATCATATTTATGGATCATCAGATTATCTTCAAAAAAGTGGAATTCCAAGAAATGTTAATGATTTAGATAAACATGATTTAATTTGTTTTGGAGCTGGATTACCTTCTCCTGTTTCTAATATTGATTGGATATTAAAAATTGGAAAAGAAGGAACAAAAAGACGACCTAAATTTAGAGTAAATAGTATTTACGCGATGTCACTTGCAATTGAAAAAGGTGGAGGTTTAGCATCTTTACCTGATTATATGGTTGCAGATAAACCTCAACTTGTACGCGTTCTACCTAACTTAGAAGGTCCATCATATCAAACATACTTTGTTTATTCTGAATCTTTTAAAAACGATAGAAGACTTGAAGTTTTTAGGGATTTTTTATTTAATGAAGCTAAAGATTGGCATTATTAGTCTTTGACTTAATTTTTTATTTTTGTATACCGTATCTACATTATGGGATATCCAAAAAAACATAGAGGTAGACGTAAAAGAGGTTCTAAATATAGAAGAAACAAAAAGCGTCAAAAGAAGAAATAATTAATAGTTTCAGCTTCTTTTTTAAATAATAATTCATTCTATATATAATAAATGTTTAAATTTTTTACTGAACCAAAATGGTACGTCTGGGCCTATGTAGGCTCTGTAGTCATTCTTACTTCTATATGGGTTCAAGTTCAAATTGATGTACAGATTAACGAATGGTTTGGTGAATTTTATGACATGATCCAAAAAGCACTGGGGACACCAAATGCTATAACTATGCAAGAATACATGGGTGCTTTATTTAGTTTTGCTCAACTTGCTGCTATTTCAATTGCATTAGGACTAGCAATTTCATTCCTAACTTCCCATTTTCTTTTTAGATGGAGAACAGCAATGGTTGAGTGGTACCATAGTGTTTATGATCAAGCGAGAACTATCGAAGGTGCAAGTCAAAGGGTTCAGGAGGATACCATAAAGTTTAGTAGAATTATGGAAGGTCTTGGAACAAGCCTCATTGAATCTGTTCTTGTCCTTGTCGAGTTCTTTCCTCTGTTAATGACTCTATCAG
>LUMI01000757.1_pt1 | contig 17492 bp, 21 predicted proteins | sample 729681 | NCBI WGS metagenome assembly LUMI01 (sample SAMN03860267, study PRJNA289734) | marine metagenome | biome: seawater column; feature: ocean; material: water; isolation source: Red Sea water column Station 34 - depth 10m | place: Saudi Arabia: Red Sea | collected 2011-10-15 | depth 10 m
AAGTGCAATTTCTGCGACTGGTTTCGAGAAAACGGGTGAAGTTGCAATAACATGAATACCTTTATCAAAGCAATAATTATAATCCATATTATCTAGAAAGTTACTTTCGACGTTTATTACTGCTTTCAACTTTTTTGCTTTCATTAACAAAAATTTAGGAAGATCAGGCTGTCCAATTATAAATTTCGCTTTATGAATATTATTAATATAAAATTTTTGTTTATTTGTTTTTGGTGCAAAAATAAGCTTAAATTTATTTTTTAACTCATTTAATTTTGATTTTGAAAAAATAAGCTGCATAGTTCTTGGATACGGATCAACAATTGCAATATCTTTCATGATCTATAAGAGAATTTTTTTTACTTCTTCTTCTGTAAATCTTTTTGGCTTTTCACACTTAGTTTTTATTTTTTGAGGTACTCCAGTTGTTGCAGCTTTCATAGTAGATTCAATTATATCTAAAACATGAAGAGATAGCTCTCCTGAACATCGATGTTTTTTCTTTTTTTCTATTGAATATAACATCTCAGACATTCCAACACTTCTATAGTTTGCATTTGTTGGTGACTCATTGGATCTACCACTTGCAGATGTAATATTTATTTTTCCTAAATGCATTTTATCGGTTTTATGTTCACCCCAACGACCACCTTCAGTAACAGAAATATAAACAGATCCACCAAACATATTTGGATCAGGAACAATAATTGATCCTTTAGTTCCATAAAGTTCCATATGATTTCTTTGATGATTAATAACATCAAAGGATAAAGTGACTTGAATAATTGCTTCATTATGAAATTGAATTGTTGCTAAATAAGTAGTTGGTGTTTCAACCTTAAATGTTTTTCCTTTATTTGGACCTGCTCTTAAATGCTGTTAATGTTCTTCCTTGCACCTGTTTAGCTGGCCCTAAAAGATTAACAAGCGTTGTAAAAAAATAAGGACCCATATCTATTACTGGTCCTCCCTCTTTTTTATACCAAGACTCTGGTTTTGGATGAAAGTTTTCAACACCAGGAAATGCAAAGATTGCATTTCCAAGTTTGATTTGTCCAATCAAATCAGAGTCAATTAATTCCTTTGCTTTTTGTCCACCTCCTCCAAGAAAAGTATCCGGCGCATTACCAATGTATAATTTTTTTTGTTTTGCCAAAGCCACTAACTCTTTTCCTTTTTGAAAGTATGTTGCTAATGGTTTTTCTGAATAAACATGCTTGCCTGCATTTAATACTTTTTTTGATACAGAATAATGTGATTGAGGAATTGTTAAATTTAAAATTACCTCAATGTCTTTATCTTTTAATATTTCATTAACAGTCATTGATTTGATGTTGTATAATTTCGCACATTTTTCAGCTGCTTTTTGATTAATATCTGCACAAGCAACGATTTTGAAATTATTAAAATATTGGTGTCCCCTAAAATATGTTTCTGCGATATGGCCACATCCTATGAGACCAACCTTAAAAACTTTATTCATGAATTTTAGACACCTTGTCTTTGCTTTGATTTTCCTTCTTTATGAAGTTTTAATGCCTCTTCATTTTCTTTTGTTGATGGCATTTCTAAAGTAGGACTTTCCCAGTAAGCAGAACCTTCTAGCCACTCATAAGAATGAGTTTTTATTGAAATTAAGTAAGTCACATCAGATTTTTTAGCTCTTTTAAATGCTTCTTCTAATTCAGAAATAGATGATACCTCCTCAGATTTTGCACCCATACTCTCTGCATGTTTAGCAAAATTAACAGGTACAAGATTTGGAGCTTTTGAACTATGGGTTTGCCATTTTAACTCCTAATGCACCAGAAATTTCATAACTCATACAGCTAAAACCCCATTCGGTTTCATGTGTATTTAATTCTTTTGGCCTCCAAATTTGTACAACTTCTCCAACTAATCCACCTGCTGCAGTAACAGCAATGTCTGTTGGATCTGAATTACGATATATTGCTCCTACAGCGTGTGCATAACTAGGTAGTTCTTGATTAGTTGGACCGCTTTCTTTATCTACATAATCATTCCAATTTTTTAATTCATCTCTTGATTTTTTATGCCATTCATCAGGTGCTTTCCAATCTCCCAAAGCATTTGATAGCTCTTGTAAGCTTACTTTTGCATCACCTATTACTGATTGCGCCAAATGTTTGCTAGCATCAAATCTAGAGACATTAACACTAACAAGTGAAAAGTCTGGGTTCTCAAAATTTGCCCATGACCCAGTTGTAAAATCAGCTAACTTTGTTCCAACAGCAATAGCTAGGTCAGTTTGTTTTGCTAAATTATTTGCTGCTTTGCCACCAAGACCACCTATGGGACCCAAAAAATGAGAGTGGTCTCTCTTCATTGTAGAGTAGCCCATAACTGTTTGTGTAACTGGTATATTGTGTTTAATTGCAAAATTACTTAGATCTTCCATTGCATCAGAGTAGAAAACCCCTCCACCTGAAATCAATAAAGGATTTTTAGATTTTTTAATTTGCTCAGCTGCTTGTTTTATTTGAAAATCATCAGGTCTTGGTCGTCTAATATTATGAACTCTCTCTTTAAAAAATTCGTAAAAATAAAATTGGAAGTCTATTGCTCATAGCAACAGCCGAGGCTGTAACCATATTTGTAGATCCCGGTCCAACTGAACTAGTTGCAACAAAAAATTGTTTTCTTCTTTTAGCTCTAGCATATGCTATTCCAGTCAGAGCCATATTTTGCTCATGATGCCCTCTATAAGTTGGTAATTTATCTTGATTTTCTTGTAGAGCTTGTCCCAAACAAGCAACATTGCCATGTCCAAAAATACCAAAAGCTCCAGCAAATAACTGCTCTTTTTTACCATCTATTAAAATTTTTTGAGCAATAAGATGTTTTATTATTGCATGTGCACAAGTGAGCTTTATTTTTTTCATTATTCTATATATAAATCTTTAACTTTTAACAATTAAACACAATTTAAAAAATATGTATAGCAATTTTGGTCAATTCATTGATGGTCAGTGGCAACAAGCAGAAAAAAAAGAAACTTATAAAGTTATCAATCCAGCAACAGAAGAAGTTTTAGGAGAAGCATCAAAAGCATCATCTGTTGATGTTCAAAAAGCATTAAAATCAGCAGAGAAAGGACTCGAAACATGGAAAAATACTACTCCATGGCAGAGGTCTTATGTAATAAGAAAAATTGCAGATTTGATGCGTGAAAGAAAAGAAGTATTGGCTAAATGGCTTACACTTGAAGTTGGAAAACCTCTTAAAGAAGCAATTGGAGAAGTTGGTGGTGGAGCAGATATATTTGAATGGAATGCAGAAGAAACTAAGAGAATTTATGGTGAAACATTACAAAGTAGATTTCCAGAAACAAGAGTTCATGTTTACTATCAGCCAGTAGGGGTTGTGGCAGCACTTGTACCATGGAATTTTCCTATAGTTTTAGCATCTAGAAAAATTTCAACTGCACTGGCTGCTGGTTGTTCAGTTATTTGTAAACCAGATGTAATTACACCTGGAGCAGTTATGGAGCTTGTAAATATTTGTAAAGATGCTGGAGTTCCTGATGGAGTAGTGAATTTATTGTCTGGAGACCCAGCTGAAATATCAAATGAATTACTTGAATCAGATATAATTAAAAAAGTTTCCATAACCGGCTCAACACGAGTTGGAAAATTAATACTTAAAAAAGCTGCAGATAAAGTTCAAAGAGTTACAATGGAATTAAGTGGTCATTCTCCATTTATAGTATTTGACGATGTTGACATGAATAAAGTTGCAGATATGGCAATAACAGCAAAATTTCGTAACAATGGTCAAGTTTGTATATCTCCAAATAGGTTTTACATTCAAGAAACAAGAAAAAAAGAATTTGTAAATGCTTTTGTAGATAGAGCAAAAAAATTAAAAATTGGAAATGGTATGGATGATGGTACTGACTTAGGACCTTTAACAACAGCAAAACGTTTGGAGGAGATTGAAAAATTAGTCGAAACGACAAAGAGTGAAGGCGCAAAAGTTGTTTTAGGTGGGGGTAGACCTTCAGGATTTAATAAAGGTTATTATTTTGAACCAACTGTATTTGATGAAGTGCAGGACAATTTTACAATTATGAAAGAAGAACCTTTTGGTCCCTTAGTACCCGTTTTAACTTTCAAGGATTTTGACGAAGTAGTAGAGAGAGCAAATAATAATGACCTTGGACTTTGTAGCTATTTATACACAAACTCAATGGACAAAGCTAATAGAGCATCAGAGATGATGGAAACCGGTTGTGTTGCAGTAAATACAGCGGCTGTTGCAGTTGCTGAGGCTCCATTCGGTGGAATAAAACAAACCGGTTATGGTCGTGAAGGTGGATCTATGGCTATAAAAGATTATCTTAACATAAAGTATACCCATATGGGTCTCAAAACTTGATTAAATGAGAAAAAATAAAGCCAAAGAAATAATTAAAAATGGCAATGCTGTAATCAATGGTTGGTTACAAATTCCAAGCACTGTTTCAGCAGAAACAATGGCTCAACAAGGATGGGACTCATTAACAATTGATATGCAACACGGGCTTGTTGATTACACGAATGCAATGCCAATGATGCAAGTTATTTCAGCAACAGAAGTCGTACCTTTGGCAAGAGTTAATTGGAATGAACCTGGTCAAATTATGAAAATTTTAGATGCAAAAATGGCTATGATTGAAACTAAAGAAGCTTTAGAAAATCTTGATGAAATAATGAGTACCCCAGGCCTTGATGGTATCTACATAGGGCCTGCTGATTTAAGTTTGGCTATAGGAGAAAAGCCTGGTTTTGACAAAGGTGAAGATACTAAAGCTTATTCAGAAATACTTAGAATATTAGAGCATGCAAAAAAAAACAATATATTTGCTGGAATTCATAACGGAAGCGCTGACTATGCAAAAAAAATGATTGAAAAAGGTTTTCAATTTGTAACAGTTGGAGCAGACTCCAGATTTATAAGTGCGGGTGCGAAAAATACAGTTGAAAATTTAAAAGGCACAGTGAAATCAGAATTATCTAAAGCCTATTAATAAATAAAGTATAAACATTTACGTATGAAAAAAATCTTAATAATAGGATCGATACATAATCATGGTATTGATCTACTAAAAGGAAATAAAAATTTTGAATTTGAAGTTGTAGACAATACTGATGCAGAATTTTTGAAAGATAAAATAAAAGACTGTGATGGAATAAGTATTAGAACATCTAAATTGTCAAAAGAAATTATAGACTCAGCTAAGAATTTAAAGGTGATATCTAGACATGGTGTAGGCTATGACAATATAGATCTTAAAGCAACCAAGCAAAACAATATCACATTAGCAATAACAGCTACAGCAAATGCTCAAGCTGTAGCAGAACATGTTTTATTCATGCTATTCAGCATTGCAAAAAGAAATAATATGTACAACGAGACTGTAAAAACTGGAAAGTTCAGTGATAGAACTAAGCTTCCTAAAACAATTGAGTTATGGAATAAAAATATCTTAATTGCAGGTTTTGGTCGAATTGGAAAATGTTTGCTTAAAAAATGTAAGGGTTTAGAAATGAATATTTTTGTTTATGATCCTTTTGTCAGCGAAGAGGAAATTAAAAAAGTTGGTGGTACTAAAATTAAAGATTTAAATGAGAGTTTAAATAAAATGGATGCAATTTCAATTCATATGCCTCTAAACGAAAATACAAAACATTTAATCAATTATGAAATGATAAAAAAAATGAAAAAAAATTGTATTTTAATTAATGCTGCAAGAGGTGGTATTATAAATGAAGAAGATCTTAATAAGGCATTAAACGAAGATTTAATTTTTGGTGCAGGGCTAGATGTTTTTGAAAAGGAGCCTCCATCTTTAGATAATCCATTGCTAAAAAATGAGAAAGCATTTTTAAGCCCTCATTCAGCAGTATTTACCGAAGAATGTTTGTCTAGAATGGGTATTGAAACAGTCCAAAATATTATTGATTTTTTTGATAATAAATTGGAAAAGTCAAAAATAGTTAAAATCTCATGAGTTTAAAATTAAAAAATTTTGGATTGTTAGAGTTTCTTATCATGATATCGGCTGTTTATGTTGTAGGAATGTTGATATGGACAGCGAGCACAAGACCTGAAGTTGAAGCTCGTGCAAATTTAGTAAAAGAAAATCATAAAAAAGTTGTCGATTTTATTAATGGCGAAATTAATAATTGCGGAAATAATGATGAAGGTAAAATAACAGCTTGGGGTGATCCATGTAATGCTGAATGGATAGCTGAAAAGGTTGTTAATCATATAAATGATAATCTTAAGATTGAAAATCCGTTTTCAGATGACAATAAAGTTAAAACAGACCCTGACCCGAGAATAAAAGCAGAAGGAAAAGCTGGTCAGTCAGTAGAAATGGGTGTTATTTTTATAATGTCATCAAATTTTCTAGCAGAACCAGGATCAGAATGGATAGTTGGTACTTGTTTTAAATCTCCATGTGTTGCTGCTGGTAATAATGAATTAACTTCTTTATATAGATAGCTAATAGTTTTCGATTTCTAAATTTGCACTTTTTAAAGTTTCAATCAGATATTTGTATCCAATTTTAGCATATTCAAAAGGATTTGCTTTTGCGGGATCTTGCTCCGCTTCTACAACTAACCAACCAGAATAATTTTGTTCTTTTAACAAGTCAAAAAAAGGTTTGTAATCAATACAGCCATCACCTGGAACAGTGAAGGCTCCTTCTAAAAAAGCCTGTCTAAAACTATAATCGTGATTTAATGAATTATCTAAAACATTTTTTCTCATATCTTTGCAATGTATATGAATTATTCTTTCTTTAAATTCTTTATAAATTTTCAAACTATCCCCTTTTGCAAATAACATATGTCCAGTATCTAAAGTTAGTTTGACACTACCATCTGTGTTTTCTAATAATCTTCTTGTATCTTCCTCACTTTCAATACAAGTTCCCATATGATGATGGTAAGCAAGAGGCATGTCTTGATCCTCTAGATATTTTCCCATTTCTGAAATTTTTTTATAATATTTTTTAGCCTCGTCTAAATCCATTCTAGGTCTTTTAGATAAATTTATATTTGGATCGCCTTGAATAGAACCATAAACTTCTGCAAAAACCATGCAGGGTGCCTTACAATCTTGAAATAGTTTCAATTGGTTTTGAATTTTTGTTTTTTCCTCTTCAAAAGTATTTTTTCTTAAATTTGCTCCATACCAACCAGAACATAATTTTAAATTATATTTATTTAATATAGGAATTAATTCTTTTGATGTTTTTGGAAATTTTCCCCCAGATTCTATTCCTTTAAAACCTGCCTCACTAGCTTCGGAAAGACATTGTTCAAGCGGAGTATCACCACCAAGCTCAGGCATGTCATCATTGCTCCAAGCTATTGGGGCTATACCTAATTTTACTGACATAAATAATAGTTTTGTTATGATATTAGATGCTTCAAAAAATTAAACCTAAAAAATTTAAACTTGGAATTGTTGGAGGAGGACCTGGATCTTGGATCGGGCATGTTCATAGGATTTCATCTAGATATGATGACAAATACGAAATAGTTGCAGGGGTATTTTCCAGAAGTGTTGATAAATCTAGGAAATTTGGACAAAGTATAGGTTTAGATAAATCTAGATGTTATTCAAATTACAAGGAGATGTCTGAAAAAGAAGCGAAAAGAAAAGATGGTATTAACGTTGTAGCAATAATGACTCCACCATCAAGTCATCAAATTATTGCAGAGAATTTTATAAAAAAAAATATACATGTAATTTCAGACAAACCATTTGCTGGAAATCTTAAGCAGGGAAAAAAACTATATAAAGCGATAAAAAATAACAAAAAAATTAAATATGCACTGACTCACAACTATTCATCTTATCCAATGGTAAGAGAGGCAAAAAATTTAGTGGAAAAAGGAAAAATTGGAAAAGTTGAATATATCAATGTTGAATATATTCAGGATTGGACAGATGGTAATAAAATTTCAAAAACAAATTCAAAAAAGGTTTTTAAATGGAAAGTTGATAAAAAAATTGTCGGTGTATCAGCAGTTCTCAACGAAATAGGATCACATGCATATCATCTAGCAATTTATATTACAGGCCTTAAAGGAGAAAAACTGATAGCCGATGTAAGTAAATATTCGAAGGACGTTAATATGGATAATAACGCACAAGTTTTTGTTAATTTTAATAATGGTGCTAAAGGAATTGTATGGACATGTGTAACAGCTAAAGGTGGTGTTTATGGTTTAAGAATTAGAGTATATGGATCTAAAGGAAGTTTAGAATGGGTTCAAAATGATCCAAATTATCTAAAATTTAATCCAAGCAAAGGAGCAGTAAAGTTTTTAGAAAGAGGTTATACAAAGGCAAATTTTTCAAAAAAATTTTCTAGAGTAAAATTTGGTCACCCTGAAGGTTATTTAGATGCTTTTGCAAATATATATAAGGAATTTGCTGAATATTTAAAAACAAATACAAAAAAAAGATTTTATTTTCCTAACGAAGAAGAGGGTTTGGAGACTGCTAAATTCATTGATGCATGTAAGAAATCATCATTAAAAAAACAATGGGTAAAAATTTAATTAACGTAGCATTATTCGGTTTGGGAAGAATAGGACTAATGCATGCAAATAATTTAATAAATAATAAAAATTTTAATCTTAAATATATTTTCGATGTTAATAAGAAACTTGCAAAAAAAGTTTCAAAAAATCTAAATTGTCAAAATATTGAAAATCCTCAAATAGCATATAAAGATAAAAAAATTGATTGTATTTTTATCTCTTCCACTACATCAACTCATCTTAAATTTATATATGAAAGTATAAAAAGTAACAAAACAGTATTTTGTGAAAAACCTTTAGATTTAAATTTAAAAAAAATTCAAAATTACGAAAAAAAAATAAATAAATTTAATCATAAAATTCAAATTGGATTTAACAGAAGATATGATCCAGGTCATAGTTCTCTAAAAAATAATTTAATAAAAGGCAAGATAGGAAAGCTAGAGAAAATCATTATTACTAGCAGAGATCCAGCTGCTCCATCTATAAATTATTTAAAAGCCTCAGGTGGTATTTTTAAAGATATGATGATCCATGATTTCGATCTAGCAAGATATTATGCGGGTAAAGATGAATTTGTTTCTATATTTGCCACAGGGAGCAATATTTCTAATAAATACTTCAATAAACTTAAAGATTTCGAGCTTGCTACGGCAATTTTGAAAACAAAAAATGGTGTTCAATGTATTATAAGTAATTCGAGACATTGTAGTTTTGGATATGATCAAAGAGTAGAGCTCTTTGGAAGTAAAGGAATGATTATTTCTGATAATATCAAAGAAAATGAGATTAGTTTGTATTCTAATAAAAGTACGAATGCACGTTCAAGCTTTAAACATTTTTTTATAGAAAGATACGATCAGGCATACAAAGAACAATTAAATGATCTTGCCAAATTATTTAGATCAAATTCGAGACCTAAAAGTGGTTTTATTGATGGAAAGATTTCAATTCAAATTGCTGAAAGTGCTATCAGGTCATTAAAATCAAAAAAGTTTGAAACAATAAAATACTAGAAATCAACTTTAGGTTGAATACAACCTGCTTCTTTACAATCTAAATAAATTTATGTTAGCTTTGATGTTTAAAAGTTAACTTTTATTTAAGAGAGGAAATTAAAAATGAAAACAATAAAGAACTTTATATTAGCTGTTGCTGCATGGGCAATGATGTCTGTATCAGCATTAGCAACTGATATAATTGTTGTTTCACATGGACAAGCTAATGACCCTTTTTGGTCGGTAGCAAAAAATGGAGTTGATGCTGCTTGTAAAGATATGGGAGTATCTTGCAAATACACTGCGCCTGGAACTTTTGACATGGTTGAAATGGCAAAACTAATTGATAACGCTGTATCACAAAAACCAAAAGGTATTGTAATTACTTTACCTGATGCAGCAGCATTAGGAAAATCTGTTAAAGCAGCAATAGCTGCTGGTATACCAGTAGTTTCTATGAACTCTGGTTCGGATGACTATGCGTCATTAGGAATTAGTGCACACGTAGGTCAAACTGAATTTGAAGCTGGTGTTGGTGGCGGACAAAAAATGAAAGCTGCTGGAGGAAAAAAAGCTTTATGCGTTAACCACGAAGTTGGAAACGTAGCGCTTGATAGAAGATGTGCAGGTTTCAAAAAAGGTTTTGGTGGATCTGTTGATATTCTTGGAACATCAAATGACCCAACTGAAATTCAAAAAGCTGTTGCTGCAAAATTAGGTGGTGGATATGACACTATTCTAACTTTAGGAGCTGGTTTATCTGGTGAAGCAGCATTAAAAGCTTTAGAAGCCGCTGGTAAAGTTGGAAATGTTAAATTAGGAACATTTGATATGTCACCTAACATGTTAAAAGCTGCTGCTGCAGGTAAAGTAGAGTTTTTAATTGACCAACAACAATATCTACAAGGTTATTTGCCTATAGCTATTTTTGCTCAGTACATGAGATGGGGAACAATGCCTGCTGGTGTAGTTATGACTGGACCAGGGTTTGTTACTCCTGATAATGCTGCTAAAGTAATTAAATGGGCAGCTCAAGGTTATAGATAAAATCTATATTTAAGGCCTGACTAAATTTTATAGTCAGGCCTTTTTTCAAAATTTAAATGTCATTAAAATCAAAAAGTATTTCATCAAAAAGTAGTCTTAATGAAGACGAGCGTCTAAAAAAAATATCACCACTAAGAGTTTTATTGAATAGGCCTGAGTTAGGTGCATTAGGTGGCTCAATACTTGTATTTATATTTTTTGGAATTGTAGCTGGCGATACTGGTATGTTTAGCGCCTATGGAATGCTTAATTTCCTCGATGTTTCAGCTAATTTAGGAATTATAGCAATAGCAGCAGCGATGTTAATGATTGGCGGTGAATTTGATTTGTCAATTGGATCAATGATTGGCTTTGCTGGAATTTGTATTGCAATTCCTGCGATTTATTGGGGTTGGCCTTTATGGATGAGTATAGTTTTTGCTTTCGCTATGGCAGTATTGGTTGGATACTTTAATGGCATAATGGTTGTCAAAACTGGTTTGCCATCTTTTATTGTAACACTTGCAATGCTTTTTATTTTAAGAGGTTTGACATTAGCAATAACAAGATTGATTACTGGTAGAACTCAAGTTCCAGGACTAAGAGTATTAATTGAAGATGATCCATTAGCTTGGTTATTTGCTACAGATACTTTTAAATGGCTTTTTACTTGGTTGGGATCATTAAAATTAATTGAACTAAGAACTGATGGAACTCCTCTTGCAACTGGAATACCTCCATCAGTTATTTGGTTTATTGCATTAACATTGTTTGCAACATGGATATTGATGAAAACAAGATACGGTAATTGGATCTTCGCATCTGGAGGCGATAAGGTTGGAGCAACAAATGTCGGCGTGCCTGTTGGAAGGGTAAAAATAAGTCTATTTATTGGTACGGCAGTCGCTTCTACTATTTTTGCTTGTATTCAAGTATTAGATGCGGGTTCTGCAGATACTATGAGAGGTACTTTAAAAGAACTAGAAGCTATTGCAGCAGCTGTTGTTGGTGGGTGTCTCTTAACTGGTGGGTATGGATCTGCAATAGGTGCTGCTTTTGGTGCAATAATATTTGGTACAGTATCTATGGGAATATTTTATACAGATGTTGACACTGATTGGTTTAAAGTTTTCTTAGGAGCAATGATGTTGATAGCTGTAGTGTTTAATAACTATATCAGAAAGAAAGTGACTGAGAGTAAATAATGTCAGACTATCTCGTTCAATTTAATAATATTAGTAAGTTTTTTGGGAAGGTAATAGCGCTTAAAGACGTCACTATGAGATTAAAAAAAGGTGAGATCATGTGCTTACTTGGAGATAATGGAGCAGGAAAGTCGACTTTAATTAAAACTTTAGCAGGTGTTCATAAGCCTGATGAAGGAGAAATTATATTTGAAGATAATAAAATTGTTTTTGACTCACCTAAAGATGCTTTAGATATTGGTATAGGAACAGTTTATCAAGATTTAGCATTAGTTCCTTTAATGAGTGTTACTAGAAATTTTTTTATGGGAAGAGAGCCTCAAAAAGGTATTCCTTTCCTTAAAACTTTTGATGTGGAGAAAGCAAATAAGATAGCAGCAGATAGAATGGGACAGATAGGTATCGATGTTAGAGATCCATCTCAGGCAGTTGGAACTATGTCCGGTGGTGAAAGACAATGCCTAGCAATATCACGAGCTATATATTTTGGAGCAAAAGTTTTAGTTTTAGATGAACCAACTTCTGCTTTAGGAGTTCATCAAGCATCAATGGTATTAAAATATATTGTAAAGGCCGCGTCTGAGGGATTGGCTGTAATTTTAATTACTCATAATGTACATCATGCTTACCCTGTTGGTAATAGTTTCACTGTACTTAACCGAGGAAAAAGCATGGGAACATTCCAAAAAAAAGATATTTCTAGAGAAAAGCTTCTTAGTATGATGGCTGGTGGTGAAGAATTAGACAAACTTGAAGTCGAACTTCAAGAAATGGATAGAATTCACAATCTTTATATTATTATGGTCATCGGCATTCATATCTGGGAAAGAAATTGTTCAAAACGCTTCTCCATTTGCAGCTTTAGCATTTAGGTTTGGGATTGTAACAATTGGTTTTCTTGTATTTGCTTATCTCAGTAATGATAAAATTTTCGGAAAATTAAAAAATATTATTGAAAGTCTTTCAACAGGTATTTTATTTCATGGGATTTATTTAGGTGGATGTTGGTATGCATTTTCAATTGGGATGCCAGCTGCAATTGTAGCTTTAATAGTCACACTTCAACCGATTTTAACAAATATTTTATCTGGTCCTATTTTTGGAGAAAAAATATCTTGGAAACAGTGGGTAGGTATCAGTTTAGGTTTCATTGGTTCTGTCACTGTCTTAGGTATTGATTTTGGAAAAGAAATTCCTCCTTTAGGATTGTTAGCTACAGTATTAGCTTTATTTGCAATAACGGCTGGAACATTGTGGCAAAAAAAATTGAGTGGAAATTTAGCTTTGTCAGTTAACAATGCATATCAAGCAGTTGGTGGTTGCCTTTTTAATCTAATATTAATGTTTATATTTGAAAATGCTTACATAAATTTTACAACTAGTTTTATATTGGGTATGTCTCACCAAATTATATTAGTTTCATTTGGAGCTTTTACTATTCTTATGTTTTTAATCAAAAGGGGTACTGTGGGCAAAACTACTACTTTATTTTTTTTAGTACCTCCCACTTCAGCAGTGATGGCATGGATATTTTTAAATGAACAATTAACATTTACTGACATAATTGGTTTTTTAATAACAACCGTTGGAGTATTTATAGCTACAAGAGATAAAAAAAATGGATAACAGTTTTTTTAAAAAAATAAGAATTTTAGATGGTGGTATGGGTCAATTATTACTTGAAAAAGGAATGGTATCTATGGGGACTTTATGGTCTGCTAGCGCTTTATTAGATGAAAAATATCATCAAATGTTAGTTGATACTCATCTATCATATATCAACGCAGGCTCAGATGTTATTGTTACTAACACCTTTAGTTGTAGAAAATTTAGATTAATAGAAAATAAAGTTGGTGATGAATTCAAAAAATTAAACAAAATTGCATGTAAACTTGCAATCAAAGCTAAAAATTTATCAAAGAAAAATATATTAGTAGCCGGATCAATTCCAAGCCAAAGAGACACTTATATAACTGATGATCGCGACATCAAATTAATAGAGGAAGATATGTTTGAACAAGCTGATATTTTAAGTGAATTTACTGATTTTTTATACTTAGATGTTATTAGCAGCACTAATGAAGTTAAAGCCGCTCTTAATATATCTAAAAAATTAAACAAAAAAGTTTTAATTGGAATACATTTAAAAAAAAATGGTAACCTACCCTCAGAAGAAAAAATTGAGCAATTACTTGAAATTATTCAAGATGAAAATACACTTGGTGTAGTTTGTGCATGTATTTCTCCAGAAATATCTCTGTCCGTATTAGATAAATTTTTAAATTGTGAAGTACCATTTGGATTTAAAATAAATTTGTGGGGAGTTGATGAACCAGGCCCAATACAGACATTTAATACAGCAAAACCTCATGAAATTGGAGTAAATCCTAATCAATCTTTAGGAAAAAGAGATAATTTTGATGCAAATGAATTTTATAATCTATCAAAAAAATTTATAGAAGGTGGGGCAACAATTTTAGGCGGATGTTGTGAGACAAAACCAGAGCATATTAGCTCTATATCTTCATTTAAATAATAATTTTTGTATCTGCTTTTCTAACAAAATAAATTCCTACAACTACAGCCAATAAAGATATTAATACCTTGTAAGTTATTAATTCACTTAAAAATATATAGCCTAAAATAATTCCAAAGATTGGAATTAAATATGAGACTTGAGATTGAAAAATTAAACCATTCTTTTTCAAAATTTTAAACCTTAAAAGCCACGCAACTCCTGTTGGTACTATACCAAGATAAATTACTGACATAGTCGAATTTAATGATGGAGTATTTTCCCATGGAGTCTCTAACATACACATCAAAGGAAATAAAATCAGAGTTGCCCAAATTAATATTGATCCAGTAACGTTTTCATTTTTTTTCTTACTAATTTTAAGTGTTAAAACTCCACCTATTACATAACATGTTGATCCTACTAAAATTAATATTGCTGAAAGAAAATTATTTTCATCGATTAAAATATTATCAGAAAATAAATAAACAATTCCTGCAAATCCTATTAATATTCCTATAGTTTTGGCAAAATTAAATTTTTCATTTTTTGTATAAAAGTGACCTAATATAGTAGAGCTCAAAGGAGTAGTGGACATCAAAATTGCTGCCAAATTACTTTGCACTGATTTTACCCCGTAAGCAATTAAAAAGAATGGTATAACTAAATTGATTAGTCCTATTAACATGAACCAATGCCAATCTTTTGAAAATGCTTCAATCACTATTTTTTTATAAAAACATAAAATTAATACTGGTATAGATCCGAAAAACACTCTCAAAAAAGCAATTGTCATTGGACCGAATGATTCTGTTGCAATTTTTATATTAAAAAAAGCAGATGCCCAAATTATTGATAGTAATGTTAATAAAATATAATCTGTTAAATTAGCTTGCTTCATTCTGTAATATCTTTCACATCACCTTTTGTAATTTGAATTAATTTTTCATAATTGATCTTAAAAATTACATTAGGATGTCCAGCTGCAGCAAAAATATCTGTGAACCTACTTAAAGAATTATCTATAAATATTTGAATTTTATTTATATGACCTACAGGAGATACACCTCCAATTGTATATCCTGTTTGAGACTTAACCTCATCAGCAGATGCCATTCTTACATTCTTTTTTTCAGAAATTTTTTTTAATTTATTTAACGAACATCTTTTGTCACCAGAAACTAAACAAAGTAAAAAATCATTTTCTATCTTAATAAGCAGACTTTTAACAATTGCTCCTACTTCACAATTTAGTGAATTTGCTGCATCCAATGCTGTTTTTGCTGAATTTTCCAATTCTACAACTGATAAATTTTCATCAAACTCTTTTAGACATTTCTCTGCTCTTTTAACTGGTTCTTTATTTAATAAAGTCATATTCAACTTATGATTGATAAAAAAGCACTGAAATTATTGGCATAATTATATGTTTAAATTGCATAGGTGATATCCTCATTATATGTATTCTTTATTATAACAATATTGGTAATTAACCCAGATATTTAATTCTACAGGAGATAATATGAGCGCAAGCAAAGTTCTAAAAATGATGAAAGACAAGCAAATTGAGTTTGTCGATTTAAGATTTACAGACCCAAGAGGTAAATTACAGCACTTAACTATGGATGCATCAGTAGTTGATGGGGACATGTTAACAGATGGTGTATTTTTTGATGGATCATCTATTGCTGGATGGAAAGCAATAAATGAATCTGACATGATATTAAAGCCAGATTTAAACAGACAAATCGTTGATCCATTTACATCTCATAATACTCTTGTTTTATTTTGCGACATTTTAGATGCAATTAAAAGAAATCCTTATGAAAGAGATCCAAGAGGGATAGCGAAGAAAGCTGAAGCTTATTTAAAGAAGACTGGTATAGGTGATAAAGCTTACTTTGGTCCTGAACCAGAATTTTTTGTTTTTGATGATGTAAAAATAAAAAATGATATGAATGAAACAAGTTTTTCTATAGATAGTACAGAAGGACCATATAATTCTGGAAAAAGTTATGAAAATGGAAATATGGGTCATAGACCTGGAGTTAAAGGTGGATATTTTCCAGTACCTCCAGTAGATAGTGCTCAGGATATAAGAGGAGAATACCTAAAAGGTTTAAGAGACGTAGGTATCACGGTTGAAAAACATCACCATGAAGTTGCTCCAAGCCAGCACGAACTTGGAATGCTTTTTGGCACATTAGTTAATCAAGCAGATAATGTTCAATTATATAAATATGTAGTACAAATGGTTTCACATTCATTTGGTAAAACTGCTACGTTTATGCCTAAACCTGTAAAAGGTGATAATGGATCAGGAATGCACGTTCACCAATCAGTTTGGAAAAGGAAGTTAAAAAAGTTCCAACTGTTTGCGGATCATTAAGAGAAGCAATGGAAAGTTTAGATAAGGATAGAAAGTTTTTAACTCAAGGTGGAGTATTTACTGACGATCAAATTGACGCTTATATTGCTCTTAAATTTGAGGAAATACACAACTTTGAACATACACCTCATCCTATTGAGTTTGATATGTACTATAGTTGTTAAATAGCTTTTTTATTTTTTAGCTATTTTATTTTTTCCTAAACCTTTTTTGACCACGTAGTTGAGGGTGCCATGTGCGCCCGCTTCTACTGGTTTGATTAAACTTCTGAATAAAGATTTTCTTTTTTGAGTTTTAACTTCAGAGTTAATTAGGTTTTTATGCTCAAAAGTGTTCATATCAATGATTCTATCATAGATATGCAATAAACGCAATACTGATATGCGTATATTAAATACTATATTTTAAAGGACTCTCCACATCCACATCTCTCTGTTTCATTCGGGTTATTGAATACAAATTGTGAAGAAAATTTTTCTTTTTTAAAATCCATTTCTGTTCCAAGTAAATACATTACCGCTGCAGAGTCTATGAAGACTTTCACACCCTTATCTTCTATTACTTCGTCATTTGGGTTTGCCTCTTTTGTGTACTCCATAACATAAGACATCCCTGCGCATCCACCTGACTTAACTCCAACTCTAACTCCTAAAGAGTCTTTTTCAGCATTAGACATAATTTCTTTTATTCTTTGAGCTGCGTTATCGCTTAATGTTATAATTTGTTTTGTCATAAATTTAGTTCAAGTTTTGCAGCTTCAGACATCATTGATTTGTCCCATGGTGGTTCCCA
>LUMI01000790.1_pt1 | contig 17468 bp, 12 predicted proteins | sample 729681 | NCBI WGS metagenome assembly LUMI01 (sample SAMN03860267, study PRJNA289734) | marine metagenome | biome: seawater column; feature: ocean; material: water; isolation source: Red Sea water column Station 34 - depth 10m | place: Saudi Arabia: Red Sea | collected 2011-10-15 | depth 10 m
GTGGAACCCCGATGTGCGCTATTCAAAAATCGATACCGGAATGCTGCTTGGGTATCACCGTCGACTCTGCCTCCGTTCAACGATCTACCGTGGTGCCCCGGAGCAGCCCGGATTGGTGATGGGTCTTGCTCCAGGAGGAACATGTCATGGGAGGATTTTTTTCATTCCCAGGAAATATTTCAGCCCGGATCTGCTGCTGCTTTGGGATCGTGAAATGCTAGCCGGGACCTACCTGCCGAAATGGGTGAAGATCCAAAAAGCCTCAGAAACGGTCGATGCACTCACCTTCATTGCGGACCCAACACATGAAGACTACCTTCCACCTGGAGATCTCAAAGAAATCGCAATGATGGTATCCCAGGCACGCGGACAACGGGGAACCAACCTCGACTACCTGCGCAACACCGTGGAGACCCTGCACCAGCTTGAATTGAGGGACTCCGGACTGGAAACAATACTCGACCTGGCAACAAGAAAAGCAGACCTTCATCGGGCAGAATGAAAATCTTCCGGAGTCTCAAGCGATTATTCTTTGCTCTGATCATTCCAGGTATGTTTTTCGTTGGTATCCTGCTCGGGTATCAACTCCACAAAGAAGGGGTTGCTCATGGATGTTTTCCTCTGAAGGAAGATCTTTCAATCGCTCCCATCCAAACTGAAAAAAAGGGAGTGGTCAAATTCGGGGTGATTGGAGACACCGGGACCGCCAACCTGGACCAGCAGGAGGTAGCCGATTCATTGGCAAAAATATGCCGCAGGGATGGGTGTGACCTCGTTTTGATGCTTGGTGATAATTTTTACCCTGAAGGCTTAAAAACCCTGGAAGATCCGTTATTCACCAAGGCTTTCCTGGATATCTATCGTGAACTCAAAATCCCTTTTTTCCCGGTTTTGGGGAACCATGATGTCAAAGGGAATGTTCAGGCTCAGCTTTATCAAAGCAGGTTCCACCGTTTCTGGAGCATGCCGAATTACAGTTATTCTTTTGAAACAGGACCGGTTCGTTTTCACGCCATCAATACAAACTGTCATCTGAATGCCTGGTACCGACTTTATCAATCTTTTGATGAGCATTCGATGGACAACTCAGGAAAACCGTGGAACATCGTTTTCGGCCATCACCCGATTTATTCCCAAGGAGGTCATGGGGATACCGATTTGGTTCAGCAATTCATCTGGAATATACTGTTTGAGCAGGAAGTCGATTTTTACCTTTCGGGCCACGACCATCATCTCAACGCCCTGAGAAAAGGGGATTCAGGGCCGTATTATTTGGTCAGTGGTGCAGGAGGAGCCCACTATCGTGATCGAGAGGACATCGAGGACTTTTCAACTTCAAATGCCGAATCGCTCTATGTTCATCAGGATTCCGGATTTCTTTGGATGGAAATTCATGAAGCATCGGCAACATTTCGATTTTATGACAAAGCAGGGGATCTTCTTTATGAAAAACAACTTGAACAACAGGATTGATCATCATGAAACCCAGGCTTTTTTTCTTTCATTCAAATGGCTTCCCTGCCAGAACCTACGGACATTTTCTCAAAACTCTTGAAACCTGGAATCCAGAAGCCATCAATATTCTCGGTGCTGATTTGTCATCTCTTGGAGGCACCATGGATCCTATGGTTGAGGAAGTCATCAGCCAGGTTGCCCCTGCGAAAGGAAACGCGATTGGAATCGGCCATTCATTGGGCGGGAGTCTCTGTATCCTGGCCCAGGCTTCGCAACCGAATTTATTCCAGAATATGATTTTACTCGATCCTCCGATTTTCAGCCCTTTGAAAAGAAGTGCCATCCGCTGGCTGCGAAGGCTGGGGATCCTGGAATGGTTCAGTCCTTCAAGAAGGGTCCGTCGACGGCGAAACACCTTTGCCAGCAGGAACCAAGCCCTGGAGTATTTTGCAGCCAAACCTTTATTTCAGGAATTTCCCAAATCCTCACTTGAACTTTATATTGAAGAAGGATTGTCACCTGATCAAAACGGATTCCAATTACGCATCCCAAGAGAGAGGGAAGCCGAAATCTATGACTCCATACCCGACAGGCTCCCTGAAACGATCTATGCTGGCAGGGGCGTCCTGATTTATTCACAAAAAATGGAGGTGCTTAAGCATCTCGATCTCCAATGGTGGAAGAAATCCTTCCCGGGATTTAAACAGATTGGTTTTCCGGGAGGTCATCTTTTTCCACTGGAAGCGCCAGAAAAACTTGGAAACCTGATCCAGTCCATTCTCATTGATTTGACAGAAGAGCATGCCGAAAAATCGGATAAACCTTTGTTCGAAGTAGCTTGAAAAACGTTCCATTCTCTTGGCCGAAATCCGATTTTGAGAAACATGCGCCTTTCGATGGTCTGACCTTTGATGATATTCTTCTGGTTCCGGGTTATGCAGAGATTCATCCCTCCGAGGTTTCCCTGAAAAGCAAACTGACGCGCAAACTTGAGTGCAACATTCCCCTTCTCAGCGCGGCGATGGATACGGTGACGGAGGCCGACACAGCGATCTGCATGGCCCAGGAAGGCGGTCTCGGAGTAATTCATAAAAACCTCTCCATTGAAGAACAGGCGAATCAGGTCAATCGGGTTAAACGCTCTGAAAGCGGAATGATCACCAATCCGATCACCATCGAACCCGACCAGCCGATCAGCGAAGCATTGAAATTGATGGAACGTTATCGGATTTCCGGAGTCCCTGTCATCCGCGGGACGGAGCTGGTGGGCATCCTCACCAACCGTGACCTGCGTTTCGAAACCAATCATGAAAAACCCGTCTCGGAATTGATGACCGGAGGCCGGGACAAACTCGTCACCGTTGCTCCGGGAATCGAGATGGAAGCAGCCAAACGCCTGCTGCACCAACACCGGATTGAAAAACTTCTGGTGGTTAATGCCAATTATGAATTGCAGGGACTCATCACCATTAAAGATATTGAAAAAGCCCGGAAATACCCGAATGCCAACAAGGACGAGGTAGGCCGGTTGCTGGTGGGTGCGGCATTAGGAGTTTCGGAAGATCTGCTTCAAAGGGCGGAAGCCCTGATTCAGGCGGAAGTGGACCTGGTCGTGCTTGATTCCGCTCATGGTCATTCTCAGGGAGTACTCGAGGGCATCCGTAAGTTGCGAAGTCATTTCCCGGAACTGCAAATCGTCGGTGGAAACATTGCCACAGCCGAGGGAGCAGATGCCCTGATCGATGCAGGAGTGGATGCAGTCAAGGTGGGCATCGGCCCAGGGTCGATTTGCACCACACGAATGGTGGCAGGTATTGGAATGCCTCAAATATCCGCCATTGACAGTGTTGCCGAAGCCCTCCGTAAAACTGATGTCCCGATCATTGCTGATGGAGGAATCAAATATTCCGGGGATATCGTCAAAGCCCTTGCCGCCGGTGCACACAGCGTGATGATCGGCAGCCTCTTTGCAGGAACTGCGGAAACCCCCGGACAGGTCATTCTCTACCAGGGTCGCCGCTACAAACTATACCGCGGGATGGGGTCCCTTGGTGCCATGAAGGAAGGAAGCAAAGACCGTTATTTCCAGACCGGAGTTCAGGAAGTTCAAAAACTGGTTCCCGAAGGAATCGAAGGACGGGTTCCCTACAAGGGACCTTTGGCGGAATCCATTTTCCAGTTCACTGGAGGTTTACGGGCCGGGATGGGCTACACCGGCTGCGCAAGCATCGATGAGCTTCAGAACAAAGCCAGTTACGTCCGCATTTCCAATGCTGGCCTCCGGGAAAGCCACGTGCATGATGTCTACATCACCGAGGAAGCTCCGAATTATCCGTCGTTTAAACCTGATGCCTGATTCCATGCTTGAATTCAAACACTCCGCTTGGCTTGTGCTGATCTTATTACTTGTGATCACAGGCTGCTCACTTCATTACGATACCGGGAAGGAACTGGAGTCCGAGGGACGTTATGAAGAGGCTTCCATTGAATACCACCGAGCCTTTGTGGATGATCCTGACGATTTGGAGATTCAGGAGGCCCTCCAAAGGGTCCACCGCAAGGTTGCCGAGGAAAACCTCGTGCGATATCGGGAGTATCTTGAAAAAAAACAATACCACAAAGCCTTTTCAAGGTTGCAAAGCATCCTCAGACAAAATCCTGAAATCGGTGAAGCACAGGAGGAATTGAAGCACTGGACCCGGATACTGTTGACGGGCAAAATCGAGTTCGAATTCAAAACCATCGGCATGAACTTGCGGCTTGCAGAAAAAATGGAATTGCAGGTTCATCTCAATTCACCTTCCGGAGAATTGCTTCGGGGAGAGGTCTCCTATGAAAATGGAATCTTCTCCGTTGAGGATCTGCTCTACAAGACTCCGAGGGAAAAACTCAGTGAGTACACGCTCAACACGATTGGATTGGAATTACACCGCAGAGACAGTCGCGGATTTACCAAGGAACAATTCGAACGTTTCATCTACTTCCGCACTCTCATCCCCGGGAGTGTCGAAGGCAGACTGAACGGGATCATAGAATCGGTAAAAAAGGTTGCAGACCAGCGTTCTAATCTGCTCCAAAAACCAGAATCGGAACTCAAGGATTGGTTTCCTCCCCGGCTGGTTCGGTATCAAATGTTACTGGATGAGAATCAAATCCGAATCCTCAGTTCGGAAAAGCGCCGGGAGTTTGCTCCGGAAGTGCTTTATCTTAATTCCACCAGTGGAAGGGCTTTTATCGATTTTGGAGTGTTGGAACTGAAACGAGACGAGAATCGGAAGAAATGGAGTATCCGGCGCAAAACCATGGTCAGAAATTCCGATGATTATTTTACTGAACTTTCACGGAATCTGGCTCTCAGCCGCTATTTCCAGTACGAGCAGGCCTACCGCTACGTCAATTGAAACCCGAAACGTTTGGATAACCTTCCCGGTTCTTATCCACCAATCGGGTGAAAAACCTCTCCTTTTGAGACCATCCCGAGAATCTGCTCGGTAGGCTTGTAGAGTTGGCTTAGTTCAACGTATTTTTCTGAAGCAGAGGCAAGACGCTCCAGACCTTCTTCATCTGCCCAACGGAAGATCCCTCCCCGGAAAGGAGGAAAACCAAGACCAAATATCAATGCCATATCGACTTCTGCGGGACTCTCGACGATTTCATCTTCCAGGCAGCGAGAACTCTCCATCAGCATCGGCAGCATCATCCGCTCGATGATTTCCTGATCGGTGATCTGGGATTTTTCTTTTTGTCCGTAGCATTGCTCCAGCAGAGAATCCATTTCAGGGTCGCGTTCCTTTCGGGGTTTTCCTTTTTTATCGGTCGTGTGAATGTAAAAACCCTTGTCGTTCTTTTTCCCGAAGCGTCCGTTTTCGAACATGTGGGTGATGATGTTAGCTTTTTCGTTGCTCATTCGGTCAGGATAACCCTCGGCAAGAACCCCGCCTGCATGGTGGGAAGTATCGATGCCGACCACATCCAGAAGCCAGGCAGGCCCCATCGGCCAACCGAATTTCTGCATCACTTTGTCAATCCGTTCAAAGTCCACTCCTGCTTCTATGAGTCCGGCAAATCCCGCAAAGTAAGGAAACAGTACCCGATTCACCAAGAATCCCGGACAGTCGTTGACCACCACCGGGCTTTTACCAAGGTCTGCCGCAAAGGCCACGGTCCGGGCTATCGTCTCCTCACTGCTTTGCCTGGCACGGATCACTTCCACCAGAGGCATCCGGTGTACCGGATTGAAAAAATGCATACCACAGAAACGCTCTGGATTTTTAAGACCCTCAGCAAGTTTTGTGATGGAGATGGTGGAAGTATTGGAAGCAAGCACCGCGTCTTCCGCAATCACCTCCTCTGTTTCTTGGTAAACCTGACGTTTTACTGTTTCAAGTTCCACCACCGCTTCAACGACCAGGTCGGCTTCTTTGAGGCTGTCGTAGGAGAGGCTTGGAGTGATTCGGGTCAGGGTCTCAGCCATTTTTCGGGATTCCATCCTTCCCCGGTCCACCCTGCGCTGGAGAATGCTTGAAGCCTCACTCATCCCGAGATCAAGTTGTGAACTCGAAATATCCTTCATTGCAATCGGGATTTTCTTGTAAGCAGACTGATAGGCCACCCCGCCTCCCATGATTCCTGCCCCGAGAACCGCGGCTTTTTTCACCGGTTCCGCGGACTTACGAAAGGTTTTGGCTTTCTTCTTGAGTAACTGGTCCCCCAGAAAAAGGCTGATCAGCGCCCTTGCTTCAGATGTTTTGGCAAGTTCCGCAAATCCTTCAGCTTCGATATCGAGAGCATCACGGATGGTCAATCCTGCAGAAGCCTGCATCACCCCCACAATGGCCAACGGAGCTGGATATTGTCCTGATCGGGTTCGACAACCGCATCCACCGCTCCGGCTTTGAGTGCATCTTCCGGTTTTTTCTCATCCCCGGCTGCAGCCCACTCCAGGGCATTGTCGGCCCCGATTAACCTCGGAAGCCGGGTGGTTCCTCCAAAACCCGGCAAAAGTCCGAGTTTGACCTCGGGCAGTCCCACCTTGGCCTTGGTCGATGCAACCCGGAAGGAGGCAGCCAATGTGATTTCAAAGCCGCCTCCCAAAGCATAGCCGTTGATGGCACAGACACTTGGAATGCCCAGATTTTCCATATCCAGGAAGATCTGCTGCTGGAGCTTGATCTGTTCCGTCAATTCATCCAGGGGCATCTGGAAAAACCCAAGGAATTCATTAATGTCCGCCCCGACGATGAAGGCTTCCTTGGCACTGTTGATCAACAATCCCTTTAAATTCCGTTCTTTCCCAAGAAGGCTGACAACCTTCCGGTATTCCTCCATGGTCACACGGTTGAATTTGTTGACTGATTCGTTTTGAAGATCAAAGGTCATTTCGACGACCCCGTCTTCAATCATTCGGCATTGTAGGGCTTCTCCATTAAATTCCATGCTGACCTTTAGAAGTATTCAGAAATTGATATCCAATGCCCCATAATTCCGTGATTTTGCACCGGCCAAAAGGGCTTCCGCCTCCGGGACGATGGTATCCACAAAATTCTGGGCAGTGATCCGCTTGTTGTTGAAAAAACGTGCTTCCGGGTTGTTTTCAAGGAACGCTTCCAAATCGCTGTCTTTAACGGCTTTTTCCGCAATCAATTGATCCAGCTTTGAAACGGCAATCACCGCTTGTTCGAGAAGAAATCCCGCTGCGGCAACCGTGGCCAAGAACTTGAGAAAGGGCGTGGCATAAAGGGCAACCCCTTCGATTCCGCGGTCTTCCACCACTTCCTTGGATGCCATTGCCATTTCGTAAACCGTTTCACACTGTTTCTCCCATTGCTGGTAAGCCGCCTGAAGTTGGGGATTTTCGCGGTTTTTCTCGAGGTTGCTGCTGAAACGTCCCATCAGGGATTGGAACAGGGCTCCATTCTGCAGGGTCATTTTACGGCCCACCAGATCCAGAGCCTGAATGTCGGTGGTTCCTTCATAAATGGCTGAAACACGGATATCACGATACATCTGTTCCAATGGGAAATCCTTGGTATAGCCCACTCCTCCAAGCACCTGGATGGCAGTCCGAACCACATCTATGCCCGTTTCGGTGCACCAGCCCTTGCAGAGTGGTGTGAGGATATCGAGCAGCATCCGGCTATCTTCGTAGAGGGGATCTTCCTGATCGAGACATTCCAAATCATCAAGAATGTTCGCCGTCGCGTAAAGCAGGGCACGCATCCCTTCCACCTTGCCTTTCATCTGCATCAGGTTGTAACGCACGGCGGGGTGCTCGATGATTGCTACCCTGGGGGTTCCGGGCTCACGGATCTTGCTGATATGAGTTCCCTGAACCCGTTCGCGGGCATAGCTCAATGCGTTCTGGTATGCTGCAGAACCATTGGCCAGGCCGATCAGTGCGGTTCCAATGCGTGCTTCATTCATCATCTGGAACATACACGACATGCCTCGGTTTTCCTCACCCAGCAGCCATCCCCGGCAATGGTCATTTTCCCCGAATTTCAAAACTGCGGTCGGACTTGAATGCAGACCCATTTTGTTTTCAATGGAAGCAACAGTCACATCATTCCATGCTCCAAGCTTTCCATCTTCTTCAACCAGCGTATGGGGAATGAGAAACAGACTCAGTCCACCCGTCCCTTCGGGAGCCCCCTTGATGCGGGCAAGCACAGCATGAATAGAATTTTCAGCGAGGTCAGTGTCTCCATTGCTGATCCAGCTTTTCGTGCCTTTGATCCGGTAGGTCCCATCCCCTGCATCTTCTGCGGTAGTTAACCCGGCTCCGACATCGGAGCCAGCATGAGGTTCACTGAGGCACATTGTCCCGTTGAATTCCCCCCGGTTCATTCTCTCGATGTATTTCGCTTTCAGTTCCTCGCTGCCAAAGGACTCCACCAGTCGTGCCGCACCGATGGTCAGTGCAAAATGGGCAGACAGGCCGGGATTTCCGGCGTTGATGCCTTCATTCACTGCTAACCCGACAGAAGCAGGAGCCCCCTGCCCGCCATATTCCGGGGAGGCATTGAGCGCCGCCCAGCCTAACTCGTACCCCTTTCGATAAGGCTCTTTCATACATTCCGGGGTAACGACCCTCCCATCTTCCATTCTGCAACCGTGGCGATCACTTTCTGTCCTGGAAGGGGCAACGACGTCCGTCGCAAAACGAAGTCCCTCCTCGACCAGCATCTCGATCGTTTCCTGGTCAAAATCTTTGAATGAGTCGTATTGGGACAGCCTTGAAACATTAAGCCAGTCCTTGAGCAGAAAATGAATATCCTGCTCATCCAGCGTTAGGTCGGTGCTGCTCATGGTTCCGTCGGTAATATGTTTATCATACCAAAAGGAGATAAAACCCCTGAGGATTTCTGAATTCTGCTTTTAAAAATTTTCTGTCAGAATATGACATAAAATTATAAACATGGATGAACACAATCACAAAAAGGAAAAATTCCGGAATGAAGATGTTCAAACCAGGATTTTAACTGGAAATAAAATGTTTGCGCGAGGGATGCCTTAGACGCGAAATCGCCTTGGCTTCAATTTGTCGGATCCGTTCGCGGGTTACATCAAAATTAAGACCGATCTCCTCGAGGGTATATTCTCTTTGTTGATCAATTCCAAAACGCATTTTCAAGACACGAGCCTCACGATCCGAAAGGCTCTGGATGACCTCCTCCAAAACTTCCTTGAGGTTATTCTGCATCGTGCAAAGGTCCGGGTTGGGACTGTTTTGGTCCTCAATGAATTCTCCCAGGGTCGAATCATCACCCTCTCCAAGTGGAGTGCTGAGTGAAATGGGAGACTGGGTGATTTTAAGGGTGTCATAAATCCTCTCCATGGAGATCCCGACCCTTTCGCCAACTTCTTCACGTTTGGGTTTGCGCCCCAATTCCTGGCGCATTTTTTCATTGATCTGCAGATAACGGTTCAAGCTTTCGATCATGTGAACCGGAACCCGGATGGTTCGCGAATGATCGATCAGGGAACGTGTGATGGCCTGCCTTATCCACCATGTGGCGTAGGTGGAAAATTTGTGGCCCCGGCGATATTCAAACTTATCTACTGCACGCATCAGCCCCAGGTTCCCCTCTTGGATCAGATCGATTAAAGGCAGACCACGGTTGAGAAATTTTTTGGCAATGCTGATCACCAGCCTCAGATTCGACTCAGTGAGACGGGTCTTTGCCCGATGAACCTCATCATGGGCTTCCCGGATGCGGTTAACCTGCGAAGCAAACGCCTTTTCGTTCATGCCCGTGGGTTCCAACAGCAGCCCAACCCGACGTTGTTTGGCGATGATTCTTTCCTCAATCCTGCGGACCTGGCTCAAAGAACGACCTGTCCTCAGAGAAATCCACTGTTGCATCAGATGGCGGGCTTCAGTTTTTAATTGTTCCGGAATGGCCCGTTGTTCTGCCTCCCATTCCCTTCGGTTCATCCCTAACTTTTCGAGGAGTTGATTGATGAGCCTGTTCTGCTGCTGGATGCAATTGGAATGGGAATAAATCTGTTTGCAGAATGCCTCTATCTGACTCGAACTGAAGCAGCAGTTGAGCAATGCTTTTTTTAGGGATTTGCATTTGCGTCGCCAAGTTCCATCCCGTTCCGGGTGCTGGATCCTCTCGGTCGAAAAAAATTGAGGAGATTGATTGATTTTCTTTTTAACCTGTTTTAAAGCCCGGCGCAGATTACTTTCTGCAGTTTTTTCATCTGCCACCAATTGGCTCTGTTCATCCACACCTGTTACCAGGCGATGAGCATGAAGTTCTCCATATTCCAATCCCTCCTTCAAATCCATGATGTAACCCAATACCAGCGGAGAATTGACAAATTCTTCGATCAACTGGTGGGTTTTCATCTCAATATGTTTTGATACCTCCAATTCTTCATCACGCTTAAGGAGTGGAAACCGGCTCATCTTGCGGAAGTAGAGTTCGATCAGATCGTCACTCCCTTTTGGTTCCGATTCTCCGGATTCGAGCTCTATATTGAATTTTTTAATCGACTCCAGTGGACTTTCTTCAAGAAACTCCATCCCCTCCATTTCCCGACCCTCGTTGCTTGATTCATTTTCCTGTAACTGGTTCATGTTTTCCTGAACTTAAAGTTTATAAAAACCTCTCTTGTTTCCAAAGGTTGAGTCCTCTCCAAAAGCCCTGCCTTAACAACAACAAATGAATTCATAATACCATGATAATAAACACTTTTTCCCCTATCATTCAGTGTCTCATTCCTCCAAAAACCTGTCAACAAATTGGAGGATTGAATATCCAAAACACGGGTTTGTTTTCTTGATTAACGAGAAATTTTGATCTTAGAAAAGGAAGTGGCTTTTGGGGTGAAGCCAGGTCTTTGGATCACCCCTTGGCTGGATGGTTGGAGTGCAGATAAAGAATCTGCAGATTGCCCCGTTCGCTTATTCTTTATCCTTGAAGATCAACATCGGGCAGTTGGCATGGTGCACCAGGTAATCGGTGTTGCTGCCCATCAACATCCTGCCGATGGCGGTGTGGGAATGGGCAGCCATCATCATCATCGCCGGTTTGTGGGCTTTCTGCATATCAAGGATTTTGACGTAGGGCGTACCAAATCGGATGAAGGTTTCATAGTTTGCCTGCAGGTTTTGCTCTTGGACATAGGAATCAAGGATGTTTTGCAGACGTTGCAGTTCATGATCCTGTTCCCTGAGCTCGATTTCTTCGGCTCGTTCCTGGTCCTTTTGCCGGAAAAAACCGCTTTCCATCATGTAGGAATCCCCACCGTATTCAGGAACTTCATCGACATGCATGATCATCATTTTCGCATCATGCCACAGTGCCCATTCGTCTGCTTTTTGCAAAAGTTCCCTGCTGATATCTGTATAGTCAATCGGGACCAGAATTTTATTTTCCATTTCCTCGGATAAACCCTTATAGACCATGACCGGGGTATGTCCATGATGCAGGATATGGTCGGTATTGCTGCCCAGGAAAAGACGTTCGAGCACAGTATGGTCATGGGCAGCCATCAGGATCATCAACGGTTTCAATTCCTCCTCCATTTCGAGGATTTTGGGGTAGGGTTTCCCGACCCGGAAGAGGACTTCGTATTTACTCTTCACCTCACAGGAATGAATCGCTTTTTCAAAACGCTCTTCAAAAAGCGGTTTTTTTTCTTCGCCCCAACTGTAATTGGGGTTGATCACATGAAGGAAAGAGACCCTGCTTCCCAGGTGAGCGGCCCAGGCATCAGCCTCACGGATCATCTTTTCGCTGACTTCGGTGTTATCCAGAGGAACCAATAATGTTTTGTCCATAAACCCTCCTTTGAAAGGGGTTGGGGAAACCTCCCTTGAATTTCCATTGAAAGCGGGCCTTAATTCCATTACAAAGGGTTGTTTTCCAGGGAACAACTCGCAAATTTACCAAGGAATTCTGATCCAAAGCAGAAACAGGCCAATGAAAGAGATTCCTTCCATCGACTTGAATTTTGGCTCCGGACCGAGTGTTGAAAAAACAGAAGCCGTCAAAGGCATTCGAGCCGCCTGCAGAGAAACCGGATTCTTTTCCATCGTCAACCATGGCCTATCGGAAGAGGTGCTGAATTCCTGCTGGCAGGATGCCCTGGATTTTTTCAATCTGCCTGAAGGGGAAAAATTAAAAACGGCCGTGCCCTACGCAGGGTATCCCTATGGGTTTGTGCCGATGGAACAGGAGACCCTTGCACACTCCAGGGGAGAAAAGGCAGCCCCGGACCTCAAGGAGAGTTTTTCAGTAGGCCCTGGGAATAAACCTTCAGCAGAGCTTTCTGAAGATGAAGCAAAATTTGTTTTTTCAGAAAATCGCTGGCCTTTGAAACCGGCTGGTTTTCAAGAGAACTGGGAGAATGCCTATCAGGCTTTGACCGAATGTGCCTCCCGTTTGATGGAGCTTTTTGCCCTGGCTCTGGATCTGCCGGAATCGTGGTTCGAACCCTATTTTCAACGTCCCATCAGTGCGATGCGTGCAAACCATTACCCGGTTGCGGAACATCCTCACCAGCCGGGACAATTCCGTGCTTCCGCCCACAGTGACTATGGAAGCCTGACCCTACTCCTTCAGGACAGAGGCGGGTCGGGTCTTGAAATCCTGAACCGCCAACAGCAATGGATTCCTATAAACTGCACCAATCCGGAAATTGTGGTCAACATTGGAGATTTGATGGAACGCTGGACCAATGGTCTCTGGGTTTCATCGCTTCACCGGGTCATCCTCCCCGAATCCCGGGAAGAAAGGATCAAACCGCGAATGTCGCTTGTTTTTTTCCAGCAGCCCGACTGGGATGCCCGGATCGAATGCCTGCCTTCCTGCCTCGGGACCAATGGAGCACAATACAAGACGGTGACTTCCGGGCGTTACCTGATGGAGCGATACCGCAGCACAGTGGTTTCCTGATGTTGCTGAATTGATTTTTTCTGACGTGTAGAAAACACTGAAAGAAGTGTTGCATTGACTCACATTTCTGCCTTGGAGAATCAGATGGAAACCAAAAGCCTTTCCCGACAGCGTGATTTCAGCTATTACATCAATCCCTACACCAACCTGAAGGCTAACGAATCCAGCGGACCGCTGGTCATCGAACGGGGCGACGGAGTCTTTGTCTATGATGAAGACGGTAAGGAATACCTGGAAGGAATGTCCGGGCTTTGGTGTGTCTCCCTCGGGTTCAGCGAATCGAGGCTGATCCGGGCCGCGGAACAGCAAATGAAAACCCTGCCCTATTACCACAGTTTCACCGGCAAGGTTCCCGCGGTCACCCTTGAACTTTCGGAACGGCTGGTCGAAATGGCTCCCAAACCGATGAGCAAGGTGCTTTATGCTAATTCAGGTTCGGAATCCAATGATACCGCGGTCAAGGTCGCATGGTATTACCAGAACGCTTTGGGACGCCCAGACAAGAAAAAAATCATTTCCCGGCTGCGGGGATATCACGGCGTAACCATCACCTCCGGTTCACTCACCGGGATGGACTATGCCCATAAAGGCTTTGACCTTCCGCGTCCGCATGTGATTCATGCCGAAGCACCGCATTACTTTCGCGAGGCGCTTCCAGGAGAATCAGAAGAAGCCTTCACCGGAAGACTTGCCGACAGCCTGGAGCACCTGATTCTCAAGGAAAACCCGGACACCATTGCCGCCATGATCGCTGAACCGGTCCAGGGAGCAGGTGGGGTGATCATTCCTCCTGAAAAATATTTCCAGGCGATCCAGCCGATTCTTCGAAAATACCAGATCCTCTTGATCGCGGACGAAGTGATCTGTCCTCAGGCTATCAGCCTATATCCGGATTGCTGATTTCAGATGCGGTTTACCAGGTGATGCGTGAACAAAGTGCCGGATACGGCATGTTCGGCCACGGTTATACCTACAGCGGGCATCCAGTACCTGCCGCCGTAGCTCTGGAAACGCTGAAAATATATGAAGAACGTAACCTGGTTCAGAGAGTCCGTGACCTGGCACCCCGTTTTTCCAAGGCTTTCCGGGAATTGGAGGAACATCCCATGATTGGAACTTCCCGAAGCCTCGGATTGATCGGCGCTGTTGAACTTGTTCGCGACAAAAAGAAAAAGGAGTTTTTTGATCCTTCCCAAAAAATCGGGGCCCATCTGGTCGCACAGGCCCAGCAGCACGGCCTGATCCTGAGGACCCTACCGGGGGACATCATTGCCTGCTGCCCTCCTTTGATCATCTCTGAATCCGAAATGGATGAAATGTTCTCCCGTTTCAAAAAAGCCATTGATGAGACTGCCAATCATTTCTTGAATTGAAATGAAATTAAGAACTCAGCAAGAGTTTCAAATTTTGTATTTTTCGTGATTCTGGCTTTTTAGTTCTGCTTCAAAAGGTTTCGGAATACTTCTCTCCTTGCGCTAAAGAAATGAGCCACAGGTCTTGAAGATTCAATCCTGAAACAAAGCAACCTGTCCCTTTCCAGTCCTTCCTAAGACTTACTGAAAATAAGTTTTTGAGGGCTACCTTTTCCATCCCATCTTATTGATTTTCAATTCAAGTATCTCAGAGAAATGCCGATGAAAAGAAAGATCATATTGCGTTTAATTCTGAGAAATGAAAATTCTTCTCCTTCTGATACTGTTCGCCGCGGTCTTCTGCATCCCGGCTCAGACTGCGGACATTATGCCCGGTGCGGGTTACAAGATCTCCGCCCTTCAAGTGGAACAACAGAGTGGAAGCGACACCCTCAGCGGGCAAATGTTCCAGACCGGAATCATCCCGGAAGCTTCCATCGAGTTCGGCAAGGGAGACACCGATGGATTCGGACTTGGCCTGCGAATCGGAGGCTCGCAATTCAGTTTCTCAAAACAACTGGTGGAATTGAATTTCACTGACAACGGAACGGTTCAGGCGACCCTTGCCGAAACCTTCGACCTCGGCAGCAAAGTCAGCGGTTCCTACCGATATGCAGTTGTCCCCGTTTTTTACCGTTATGAACTTTCGAAAAATAACCACCTGGGGTTGAAAGGAATTGTGGCCGAGGTTTTCTATGGCACCGGAAACACCGAAATCAGTGGTGAGATCTACCTCACCAAAAACTGCAATGCCACCTCAAGTGTCTCCAAAGATTACATCACCCAGGTCGAAAAGGTGATTCCCTTGATTCAGTCCCAGTGTGAAAAAGCCAGGCTTCAGTCGAACAAATCAAGCACTTTCCAAGGAGCCCAGGCAGAAATCCAAGGGGAAGACCTGACAATCCTCATCCGGGGACTCTCTCCCAGTTTCGTGGATGATACCGACGGAATTGAAAAACAGGTGCGTTATGGGGAGTTGAGTTTGATAGTGAATATAAGATTTTAAATAAAATAAGTACTATTCTAATATTTGGTTTTCATCAAATTTGAATAAAATAAAATCTGAACCCCCATAATTATTGAAATTGTGATATTTACCATAAGTGTATCCCGCTAAAAACTGTTCTGATGAATTCCTGAAGATTATTGAATTAAGCACATCATCTTCTTCCGTACCAAATTGATAACTCGATTCCTCAGTTCCATCTTCTGTGTATTTCATATAAACAAAATCTTTTTTTCCTCTATTTACAGAAACTTTATAGTTCCCCTCAGTAAAACCAGTTAAATAAAATGATGAAATGCCGTCAAAATCAATTGCAGTTATTTCATCATTCGCATCAGACCCAAAATTTTTGTCCCAAACTAGAGCTCCATTAGAATCATATTTTGCAAAATAAAAATCTCTATTCAACTCAGTCTGTTTTTTTACTGATCCAGTCAAATATAAATTTCCTGAATTATCTTGTAACATATCATTAACATCAAGGTCATGTTGTTGGCCTTCTTCATTGGACCATATTTTTTCTCCATCAGCATCTATTTTAAGCAACCAGATATTATTTTTAAGTTTATTCAAATTAAAATACTTTGCAACAATCGCAAAATTAGAAACTTCTACAGGAATTACAGCATTTATTTCATCTAAAAGAGGAATTCCAATTTGCTTTGTCCATATTAATTCGTAATTGTTATTTAATTTCATCCAAAATAAATTGTACCCTCCATGTAAATTATCACTAAATGTATCACCTTCAGTGGTTCCGAACAGATATAGATTCTGTTGATTATCTAAATGTAATTGGTTAACTGTATCATAAGCATTTCCGCCGACAACTTTTGAAAATACAATATCTCCTTGGCTGTTTAATTTAATGATGAAACCATCATAATTACCAAAACTTTGATGCTCATTGAATTGCCCTCTTACTTTACCTACGAGATAAATATTCCCACTAGAATCCGTTTTTAAATTATTTAAATAGTCATTTGAGTCCGTTCCACTGCAATAATCGTTATTGCAATTACTGCTAATTTGGTGAATCCATTCACAAACACCTGATGGGGTTAACTTCATAATGATGATGTCTTTAGCGCTTAATTCTCCTGTAGATTTTTTGGTCATACATGAAATTAAAGAAAATGAACCTTTGTCGATGATTCCACCAAGTATGATATTGCCTTGTGAATCAAAGACCATATCTGACAATTCTTCATCAGAATCAGTCCCGATTTGTTGTGAAACCAATCCTGTATAAATTGTAAATTTACTTAAAGTTAATTGATCACTTTGATTTCCAGCAACATCAATCACAGTTAAAGAGCAGTTTTCATATACCCCATCTTTTAATTCTTTCAAAAATATGGTGTTTTCACCTTTTTTTGATTCATTTATATCACTCGAACAGGAACCCTCAAAACTGATGACTCCATTTTCTGAAGAATAAAAAACAATTTCAGGTTTTTTATTACTGCTAATATCTTCAGCATTTTTTATCATAGCCACTACTGGTTTCTTTGTGTCAATTATAAAACTTGGAATACTTAATATTTTTAAGTTATTCGAACTATCATAAACATAAATATCACAGTCATCATAGAGCCCATCCTCCAATTCACTTAATTTTATTGTATTCTCTCCTTCGCTGATATTTTGCTCTATCACGCCACATTCTTTTAAGGATGATATCATCCCATCTTCATTGGAATTTATAATGAGAGTAGGAGTTGAATCATTTGTATGGTTATCGATTTTCTGAACAATTGTAATGACTGGAGGTAAATAATCTCCCGTTTGAAAACCAACTTTATGTGCTACTGTATTTATCATCTTGTTACCTACTAAATCTTCAATATCTGAGAGTACTCTGACTTTATATTGAGTTAATGAGGAAAAATTATCTTTAGCCCGGATAATTAATTTCTGATTTTCGTGATTGTGATTTTCAAAAGATTTCAGTTCGACACATGTTATGAAATTATCATTTGAGACTTGAATCGTTCCTGAACAGGAATGAACTCCACCATTAACACTAATTTTTAATGTATTTATTTCTTCCGAGAACTTTATTTCAATGGAAGTATCTAATTCTAGATTTACGGCACCATCAGAAGGGTTGATTTCAAGTACAAAAGGTGGGACATCATCTTGATTTTCCTCAATATTACTTTCAACTTTCTCCTCACTTGT
>LUMI01000325.1_pt1 | contig 17397 bp, 19 predicted proteins | sample 729681 | NCBI WGS metagenome assembly LUMI01 (sample SAMN03860267, study PRJNA289734) | marine metagenome | biome: seawater column; feature: ocean; material: water; isolation source: Red Sea water column Station 34 - depth 10m | place: Saudi Arabia: Red Sea | collected 2011-10-15 | depth 10 m
GGAATGAGAAGAGTGATCGTGGGAATGAGAAGAGTGATCGTGGGAATGAGAAGAGTGATCGTTTGAATTTTGTTCTATATTTTTTTTATTTTTCTCGAATTCAAAAGTATCCGTCTCAAATAGACCCACGCTCATTATTGTATGTAATGCAACTTCACTATTAGTTGATCTCAAAATCCTTGGTTCTTTTTTTATTTTATTTATAAACTCCTCTATTTTCTTTAATTGTTTTTCATTTACTAAATCAGATTTATTAAGAAGAAGGATATCTCCGTATAAAATTTGAGAATAGGCGACACTTGTATTATTAATTTCAAAATCAAAATTTTCTCCATCAATGACAGTGATTATCGAATCTAATCTTACTTTTTCTCTAAGATCACCAGCCGCAAAAGTCATGGCTACTGGTAATGGATCTGCTAATCCAGTTGTTTCAACAATCAAATAGTCTAATTTTTCAGCTCTTTCTAAAACTTTGGATACGGTATTTAATAATTCGCCATTGATAGAGCAACATATACATCCATTATTTAATTCGATCATATCTTCTGAGCCTTCTATTATTAAGTCATTATCTATTCCGATTTCTCCAAATTCGTTGACTAAAACAGCTGTTTTAATACCAACTTGATTTTTTAAAATATGATTTAGAAGTGTAGTTTTGCCAGAACCTAAAAATCCACTAATAATAGTAACTGGCAATAAATTTTTAGACATTTTGAATAGTTGAAAACAAGTTTATATTTTTATTGATCGAAAATTTTGTTGATTTCCGAAGCTAATGTTTGATCCAGATTCGTAATACCTCCTAGATCATGTGTATTTAATTTAATTATTACTTTTGCATAAACATTCTCCCAGTTAGGATGATGATTATATTTTTCACAGATTAAAGCAACCTTAGTCATAAAAGCAAAGGCTTCAATAAAATTAGCGAAGTTAAATTCTCTTTGGATTTGTTTAGATTTAATTTCCCAGCCAGGTATTTTGACAACTAATTCATTCAATTCTTCATCTTGCAAAATGTAGGGTTCCATTAAATAAGAAATCTGACTTATTACATTATAAATATCTTACTTTTTCTCACCAATTATATGTACATTAATGATTCTTTCCTTTTGATCAAATCGATGTTCCCATAAATAAACTGCTTGCCATGTGCCAAGCATAATTTTCCCGTCTTGAAAACTCAAAGATAAACAAGTGTTTGTTAGGGATGTTTTAATATGTGCTGGCATATCGTCAGCCCCTTCTTGATAATGTTTATAGGATATTTCTTCTCTATTTTTTGATAAGGTTAAGTAGGAATCATAGGGAACTATCGATTGCATATACTTTTTTAGGTCCCTCAGTACATTTGGATCTGCGTTCTCATTAATAGTTAAACTGCAACTTGTATGAAGTGAAGTTAAATTTAAAATTCCGGAATGAAAATTATTTTTTTCAACACATAAATTTAAATCATATGTGATATCAATAAAACCCTCGCCATGGGTTATGAATTTTAATTTTGAAAATATTTGTTCCATATAAGTTAAAACTTAATTAATCAATATCCTATTATGGATAAAGATGCATGTTTTACTGCAGACATTAAAATTTTTATCTTAAGATAAATTTAATTTCCATTTAAATCTTTGGCTGAAACTCATTGGAATAAGCTGGGTGCTTACCTTAAAGAAACACAAATATTAGGTTCAATCCAAAATACACTTTATTGGGATCAGAATACTGGAATGCCAAAGAAAGGTGCTTCTTGGAGGTCTGAACAACTTACTTATATTGCAAAAGTATTGCATGAAAGAAATTCTTCCGAGGAATTTTCTAATTTAATACAATCTGCTAAAAATGAACTAGCAGATATTGAACGAAATTCCGATAATCAACTTTTCATAAAAGATAAAGAAAGAAATATTAGTCTTTTATTGAAGGAATTTAATAGAGAAAGAAATTTAGATCCTAAATTAGTTGAGTCTCTAGCAAAGGCAAAATCTAAAGGGTATGAAAGCTGGCAAGAAGCTAAGGAAAAATCAGATTTTAAAATTTTTCTTCCTTTCTTTGAAGAATTAGTTAAATTGCGGATTGAAGAGGCAAAACAAATATCAGATCAATATTCACCATGGGAAACTTTAGCCCAACCCTTTGAGCCTGAATTAACTTTAAAGTGGCTGAATAAAATGTTTCAGCCTTTGAAAGATACTCTCCCAGAGTTGATTAGAGGGATTAATAAATCTAAGAAATATCACTGGGATTTGAGTCCAGAATCTCAACATAATTTATGTTCTCAATTACTTGATGAGTTTGGGAGAGATAAAGATCTAGTTGTTGTTGGTAAATCTCCCCATCCTTTTTCGATTACATTAGGGCCTAATGATTACAGGATTACGACAAGAATTGTTGAAGGTGAACCATTATCAAGTTTTTTAGCAACTGCGCATGAGTGGGGGCATTCTATTTATGAGCAGGGTTTGCCATCTCAAAGTCATCAATGGTTTGCTTGGCCTTTAGGTCAAGCAACCTCTATGGGTATTCATGAAAGTCAATCTTTATTTTGGGAAAATAGAATAGTTAAATCCAAATCTTTTTCAAAAAGATTTTTTAACAAATTTGTTTCGGCTGGATGTTCTCTTAATAATTATTTAGAACTATGGAAATCTATTAATCATTTGGAAGCAGGATTAAATAGGGTTGAAGCGGATGAATTGACTTATGGCTTACACATATTAATAAGAACCGAACTTGAAATAGATTTAATTGAAAGAGGGTTACCTGCTGAAGATATTCCAACAGAATGGAATAAAAGATATGATGAACTCCTAGGAATTAAACCATCTAATGATTCAGAAGGTTGTCTTCAAGATGTTCATTGGAGTGAAGGGGCGTTTGGATATTTCCCCTCATATTTGTTAGGACATGTTATAAGTGCGCAAATATCTTCTCAAATGGAAAGAGACATAGGTTTGATTGACAACTTAATTGAAAATGGTGAATATCAAAAGATCATCTTTTGGTTAAAAAATAATATACATAAATATGGCAGATCAGTTAATTGTATGGAGTTGGTAAGAGCTGTAACTAATGAAGAACTATCGCCAAACTATTTTATTAATCATTTAAGGTCTAAAATAAATGATTTTTGCTGAAACATTACTTTTAAAGAATTTGGTTAGGTGTGAGGATGTAAGATAAACAAAAATAATTTCTTGATGGCAAATCTAAATCAGCCCCCAAGCAGGGTTACCCCAAATTTATTGCACATACTAAATGCTTTCACTGATAGCTCAAATACAATAATAAACACTATTGTTGAATTGAACTCTAATACCATAAATAAATATGAATTAATTACAGAAACGGGCCATCTTAAACTTGATAGGGTAGGTTATTCATCACTTGCGTATCCTTTTGCTTATGGATGTATTCCAAGGACATGGGATGAAGATGGAGATCCGCTTGATGTAGAAATTGTTGGGGTAACTGAGCCATTGATACCCGGATCTATTGTGGAAGCAAGGATTATTGGGGTGATGAAATTTGATGATGGTGGAGAGGTCGATGATAAGGTAATAGCGGTTCTCGCAGATGATAAAAGAATGGATCATATCTCACAAAGTATTATTGGGAGCACTACAAAGATCTAAAAAAACCTGGAACATGTACTGTTAATGGTTTTTTTGGGATAGAAGAAGCTGTTAAAGTGATTAAAGATTGTGAAGAGAGATACAAAAAAGAAATTGATCCTAAATTAGTAAATTAACTAATTTTATTTTTCTCTAAATTTTTCAAATATTTCGCTTAGTATTTCTTCGGCACCTTGCTGCTTTAATTTTTTAGCTAGTTCTTTGCCTACTTCTTCGGGATCATTAATATTGCCAATATATTGATCTTTAATAAGCCTTTCTCCATCAAGAGATGCAACCATACCAGTAAGGCAAAGTTGTTCATTCTGAATTTTACTATTCACACCTATTGGGACTTGGCATCCACCTTCAAGCTCTCTTAAAAAAGCCCTTTCTGCTAGACATCTTTGACTGGTGGGTTTATCTTCTAAGATATTTATAATTTCTAAAACTTTTTTATCATCAGATTTACATTCAATGCCTAGTGCTCCTTGGCCAACGGCATGAAGGGAAACTTCACTTGGGATAATCTGGTGAATTCTTGATTCAAAGCCTAATCTCTTTAAACCAGCGGCCGCAAGAATTATACAATCAAATTCTCCTGCATCTAATTTTTCAATTCTTGTAATAACATTTCCCCTGATATCTTTGAAAACAAGATGTGGGTACTTATTTCTTAATTGTGCAAGTCTTCTTAGAAGCATCTGCAGGATCCTCCCTTTTTGTAATGCATCCTAATTTAAGGCCATTAGGCAAATTGGTTGGTAAATCTTTTAGAGAATGTACTGCTACATCTGCATGGCCTACGAGCATTTGTGCTTCAAGTTCTTTTGTAAATAAGCCTTTGTCGCCTATTTTTGCTAAGGCTACATCAAGGATTTTGTCACCTTGAGTTGCCATAGCTTCTATAGATACCTCTAAATTGGGAATATTCCTTTCTAGTTGATCTTTAACCCATAAAGTTTGAACCATTGCTAGCTTACTTCTTCTACTAGCTATTTTTAGCTTAAAATTAGTCATTAAATATTATTTTGAGTTTGAATTAAAAATTAAGTCGAATATCATCAATTCCATATCTCAATCTGAGAACATCTCTTTCTCTTGGACTAAGAGTGGCTAATACTCCTTCCAAATCTTCTCTTAGTAAAGTTTTAGAAACATCTTGCTCTGGATTTTCTATATCAGCCTCTATAAAGTCTCCTAGTCTTGAGTCTTCTTCTTTCCCTATTGGAGTTTCTAAAGAAATAGGAAGTTGTGCACTTTTAGCTATAAATCTTAATTTTTCGATTGTCATTTCCATACTCTCAGCGATTTCTTCTTCACTAGGTTTCCTGCCAAATTCTTGGCTAAGAACTTTTGTGGTTTTTTTAATTCTGGATATTGTCTCGTATAAGTGAACTGGCAATCTAATAGTTCTACTTTGATCCGCAATTGCTCTTGTAATGGCTTGGCGAATCCACCAAGTTGCATATGTAGAGAACTTATAACCTTTTTCATGGTCGAATTTTTCCGCTGCCCTAATTAGACCCAAACTTCCTTCTTGGATTAAATCTTGAAATGATAAACCTCTGTTCATATATTTTTTAGCAATGGAAACAACTAATCTTAAATTTGATTGAACCATTTTTTCTTTAGCTCTCCGCCCTAAGAGAAGTCTTCTTCTAAATTTGGGAAGAGGCATATCTATTAACTCGGCCCATTCTCTTACAGATGGGAAATGTCCTTTTTCTGACTCATATTGAGTTGCTAGCTCTTCTAATTGGAGTAAGTCAGCAATTTTTCTTGCAAGCTCAATTTCTTCATCTGGTCTTAAAAGTCTAATTCTTCCAATTTCTTGGAGATAAACTCTTATTGAATCTTCAGTGTAGATACCTTTTGGCCCAAGTTTTATATTCCCGAGCCCTTTATCTTCTTCAGAATCACTAAATTCATTATTGTTATTTTCAATATTGCTTTCGTTTAACTCAGCAGATGTCTGTAAAGTTTGATTATTTTTATTACTATCTTCTTCAACTACTGTTTCTAAATTTGTATTAATTTTTTTATTGATCTTTTTTTTTGAACTAGGCTTGGAATTCTTTGATTCTGCTGCGACTGGACACATAATTGACTCCTTTCTACGGTGAATTTAACTAGATAAAATTTTATTTAGGGCTAATTTGAACATTTAGTAGTAAAGTCCCCTTAATGTTTAAAAAACTTTTTCACAAAATGAGAATAAGAAAAGTTTTCTAAATTGTTGAAAAATTTAAATAGTGCTATAGATTACCTAAAGTAAAAAGTCTTGGGATTTCTCAGACAGGCAGATCATTTTTGAATTTTCAGTCAATGATCAGAGCTTCATGTCTCCCTTAAGAGCAGGATACTTACAATGTGCAAAAAACACTTTGTGGAATGTTCAACAATCCAATACTAAGAAAAAGTTTTGAAGCCGGCAAGTAATCAGTTATTAAATATCTCCTATAAATTGGAAATTTTGCTTGATATAGGTAGTAGTAATGAAAGCTTTTACTATTTAGATGGAAATAATCTTGGAGCAGAAGTTGGAGATATTGTAAGTGTGAGACTAAGGGGGAGATTATTGAATGGGTTGGTGATCTCCAAAAAAGACTTTTCGACAATCAATAATGATGAATCAAATATTACTGGAGGAAAAAGCATAAGATATTTGTTTGTTGAAAGTATTTTGCAGAAAAAAATAATTGATGAATCTTGGAGAGAATTGATAGACTCCCTAGCCTCTTTTTATATGGTTAGTAATTTAAAAATGTTTAAAACTGCATTTCCTCCTGGCTGGATTGGTAAATATAAAAATTTCTCTAAAGGTTTAAAAGATCAAATATGGATTGAAACTAAAAAAGAATTTGATATTAAGAAAAATGGATTAACCAAAAAAGAATTTTTTTTAATGGATACTTTATCTAAAAAAGGTAATTGGCAAAGTGAATTAATAAAGTCTGGTTTTAATTACACTCTAATTAACTCAATGGTCAGTAAAAATTATCTTGCTAAATCTAAAAGAAAAAAAAATATAAATAGTAAATTAAATTCCTTTGTAAAAGATCATATCGCAACGAAAAAACCAAATCTTACAAATGAGCAAAAAATTGCATTTCAAGAATTTCAAACAATGAAACCAGGAGATGCATTACTTCTTTGGGGCGAAACAGGTTCAGGTAAAACAGAAGTGTATATGAGAATTGCTGAAGATCAATTTCTTAAGAAAAAAAGTTGTTTGATACTAGCCCCAGAAATTGGATTAATTCCTCAACTTATTGATAGGTTTAGTAGGCGATTTAATAATGTCGTTTACGAATATCATAGTAATTGTTCTCCCGATCATAGAACTTTAGTTTGGAAGAAAATTATTAATGCTAATGAACCTTTAATAGTAATAGGTACAAGGTCGGCAGTTTTTCTTCCAATCAAAAATCTGGGATTAATAATAATGGATGAAGAACATGATGTTTCTTATAAGCAAGATAGTCCTATGCCTTGCTATGACGCAAGAGAGATTGCTATTGAAATAGTAAAAAGGAATTCTGCAAAGTTAATTTTTGGGAGTGCAACCCCATCAATGAAGACTTGGAAAAAGTGTATTTTTGAAAGGAATTTTAAATTGGTAAGAATGATTCAAAGGATATCCAGTAATGAGACTCCTGAAATAAAAATTATTGATATGCGGGATGAGTTCAAGAAGGGAAATATGAAAATTTTTTCCAATGAATTATTACAATTGCTTCCTCAACTACGCTTAAAAAAAGAGCAAGCAATAATTTTGATCCCTAGGAGGGGGCATAGTGGATTTTTAAGTTGTAGAAATTGCGGATATTTAATAAATTGCCCCAACTGTGACGTTCCTTTATCAGTTCATCTCGGATCACAAGGAAAAAAATGGTTAAGGTGTCATTGGTGTGATCATAAATCAAGATTGATCAATCGTTGCCCAGATTGTCATTCAACTGCTTTCAAACCTTTTGGAATTGGTACGCAAAGGGTAATAGAGTTTTTAAATGAAGAATTTCCTGACTTAAGAGTACTTCGCTTTGATAGAGATACAACTTCAGGAAAGGATGGTCATAGAGATATTCTTTCAAAGTTTTCTAAAGGTGATGCTGATATTCTTGTCGGTACTCAGATGTTGGCAAAAGGTATTGACATCCCCAATATTACTCTTTCAGTAGTTATTGCAGCAGATGGGTTGCTTCATCGCCCAGATATTTCAGCAGAAGAAAAATCATTACAATTATTTTTGCAAGTAGCAGGAAGGGCCGGCAGGGCACAAAAAAAAGGGAAAGTAATTTTTCAAACATATAAACCTAACCACCCGGTGATTTCGTATCTTCAAAAAAGAGATTATGAAAGATTCTTAATTGAAAACTCGAGATTGAGAAAGGATGCTAATTTATTTCCATTTTGCACAATTTGCCTACTTAAATTATCAGGTGAAAATTATGAATTAACTGAGTCAATTGCAATAAAATTAGCAAAATATCTACTCAGTTTTTGTGAGAAAAAGAACTGGAAATTAATTGGTCCTGCCCCTAGTTTAATAGCTAAAGTCGGTAAAAAATTTAGATGGCAGATATTAATACATGGTCCTGAAGGAACAAAGATACCTTTACCTGATAGATCAATATTATGGAAACTTATTCCAAAAAATGTTTTTTTAACAATAGATGTTAATCCAGCAGAGTTGTAATTACTTTGATGGAAGTTGAGGTAAATCTGAACCTAATTTAAATCTATAGAATCTTAATAAATAAGCCAATATTATAATTATTAAAATAATAGATATCCCAATCAAGAGTTTGTTGAGGCTCCAGAAAGAAAATTCAAGACTATTTATCTGCCCTTGATTTAAATCCCAAATTATTAGATTTTTTGTGATTTCTAAATTTGAATTATTTTTATCGGTAAGGATAGCTTTATTAGGGTGAATAATTTTGAAAATGAGTTCTAAATTATCAATGCCTTTAATAGAATTTAGATCCAAATCTAACCTGTAAAAGTATTTTTTAAAAAAAATGAAGTTTTTTTGAGTAGTATTAATTTCTATATTTGTTGATTCTCCCGCTAACTCTCCAGCTGTATTTTGGGTGATTTTAAGAACTTGCTTTGTATCCTCTAAATTGAGATTTTTATGTTTCAAAGAAAAGGTTGATTCGTCTTGTTCAATTTCTGCGTCAGGAAAAATATCTTTCATCTTCTCTTCAAATTTTAATTGCCAAGGAAATTTCTTTATGTATTTACTCTCTATCACTAAATTATTAGTTATTGAATCAAGTTCACTAAGATCAAGGGTATCCTCAATTTTTACGCAGCCACTTAAAAGTGGAATTAATAATAATAGTATTAAAAAAATGATCAGTGAAAAGCCTTTCTGAAAGGGTTTTGTTTCACCAGTTGGTGTCTCAGTTACATTAATAAATTTTTTTTTCTTCAATACTTCTCTTTTTTTGCGCAGTGAGTTAAGAGATTTTTTATTGAGTGATGGGTCGCTTTCAAACTGTACGTTCCAATTTTCTGGCTTTTTAATGTCAGGAGAGTCTATAACTTCCATCAAATATTTTGCATTTTCTCTCGTCTTATTATCGTAAGATTTTAGAAGTTCTTTACAAAACCTTTTAGCCTCCTCCCTTTTATTGATACCACATAGAGCAGTAATTAAGATTGTTCTTAAATTTACTCCCTCTTTGCTTGATAAAGGAAATGATTCGATTATGGGCAAAAGAAATTCAATGCAATAATGATACTCACCTTTAGCTAAAGCAAGTTCTACTTTTTCTAAAACTTGCTCATAAGTTTTCATGGGTTAGGCGACTATCATTGTACCTATTCCGGAATTTGTAAAAATCTCAAGAAGTAATGAATGTTCTATTCTTCCATCAATTATGTGAGCTGCTTTGACTCCTTGGGCTAAAGCTCTTATACAGCATTCTGTCTTTGGAATCATACCTTCAGTCACAATTTTTTTATCAATAAAATCCCTTGCCTCTTTGAGATTAGTTTTTTCAACAAGACTATTTTTGTTATCTTTTTCTTTTAAAATCCCTTGAGTATCAGTAAGAAGAATAAGTTTTTCTGCATTTATTGCAGCAGCAATTTCTCCAGCAACAAAATCTGCATTAATGTTATGGGAAATACCCTCCAAGGTTGATCCAATGCTAGAAATAATTGGGATGTATCCTTTAGAAATAAGAGGATCTAATATTTCAGGATTGATTTTTGTAACCTCTCCCACTAACCCATGGCTACCATCTCCTAGTTCTCTAGATTGAATTAAGTTGCCATCAAGACCTGATATTCCCACAGCTAAGGATCCAGTTTTATTAATGCCTTTTACAATTTGTTTGTTAACTCTACCCATTAGAACCATCTCGACAATTTCCATTGTTTTTTGATCAGTAATTCTTAATCCATTTTCGAATTTAGGAGATATTTCTAATTTCTTTAACCAATTATTAATCTCTGGTCCACCTCCATGAATTACTATCGGACAAACCCCAACGGTTGATAAAAGTGCAATGTCTCTAAAAAAAGCATTTTTTAAATTATCATTCTCCATAACAGAACCACCATACTTGATAACAATTTTTCTACCTGAGAAACTTTGTATATATGGAAGTGCTTCGCTTAATATTGATACTCTTTGAGAATCATTCATTATTAAAATTCATTAAAACTTGATTGAATTGAGAAATTAGGTTTTTACAAATATATCCCTATATTCAATAAAAGAGAATAAAATCAAATTCTTTTTTATTATCGTCGATAATAAATTCTGATTCAAGACCTTTGACGAAAAACCTATTTAATCTTTCTTGTTTTTCAATCCATTTTTCTAGAGGGACAGCGTTTAATTCGAAACGCATTCTGAGACCATTTTTTTCTTCCTTTGTAATTTCTTCTATTTCTTTTAATTGAGGGGGGTTATCCTCGTCCCACAAATTTAAAGATTCTAATGACGATTCAAGATGAGCTTTTATCCCATACCTCCATCTTGTAACATCTTTAACTAATGCTGTTAGTTCTTTTGGTCTATTAAATTTATTTGTCGCAAAATTTGTCTTGTCAAATAACTCTACAGGAGGTATTTCGGAAGTCTTTAAGCCTAAGCCAATTAGGAAAATAGGTACTCCATAAAAAAAAGTAGGTACACTTAAATTCACTGAGTCTGTAAAATAAGCAGTCATTCCAACAAAAGCTAATATACCCCCAGCGGTTACGATTAAGTTTCCAGGCGATAAGTATTTCTTCATTTTGATTTAGTAGAATGAGTTTTAAATGGGTTAACAAGTATTATGCAAGATCCTAATACTGCAAATCAAGGAGATTTAATTTTTAAACTTGATCAAGATAGAGCATGGCTACTAGAAAATCTTGATAAGGGTAAATGGCCAGAAATCAGAAGCGAACTTGCCGCGCTTGAAAGAAAAATAAGCAAATTAATTATAAGTGTTCAAGAAAATAATGTTGATATTTGATTTAAAAAGGTATTTCGTCCACTTCAGGTACTAAAGGTGAACTATCCCAACTAGATTTTTTGGCGGTTTCTTTATTTTCAAATGACTCATTATTTTCTTTTTGATCAGACTTAATAACATCAACTGGCGATATTTGATGAATTTTTGAAGCTGTTAGTTCTGGTTGTTTTTCTTTCGTTCCGTCTTTTCTAGTGACAGAATTCATCTTTAGACGTCCCTCAATAACAATATTTTGCCCCTCCTTTAGTTCATCTACCATTTCTTGGGCAATATTTCCCCATCCTATGATCTTGAGATCTCTGGTTGGATCTTCACTACGTAATCCTTTAAAATTAACAATCATTTCTGCAATTGGAGTTTGGTTTTCTTTGGTATACCTCATTTGGGGAGCGCTATTAATGACCGCCTGAATTAAACAATGATTCATTACTTACTATTTAATTAAAGACATACTGATGCAGAATCAAGGAAATTGCTATAAAAATGTTTGGATCCTATCAGGAACTTCGGATGGACCTGTAATAGCTAATAGGCTTCTTGAACTTAATTATTCAGTCTTTGCAAGTGTTTTAACTTATAAAGCAGGGCAAGCTTATATTGAAAATCCAAAGTTACATATCATTACGGGGAAATTAAATAATAAAGATCAAATAATTAATTTCATAAATAAAAATAAAATCACATGCGTTGTCGATGCTACTCATCCGTTTGCCGTAATAATTTCTAAAAATCTTAATAATGCATGTAAAGAAATTAATACACCTCTTTTACTATTTGAGAGGAAATCTCTAATAAATAACACTAATAATTTTTTTTATATTGATCATTTAAAGGATATAAATAATGTTGATATAGAAAATAAGAATATTCTTCTTGCAATAGGATCAAGATTCCTTAACGATACAGCTAGTTATTATATGAATTGTAAAGCAAATGTATTTACAAGGGTACTTCCAACTTATGAGAGTATAACTAAAGCTTTTGGATCATGTATTAAAAATTCAAACATAGCGATACTTGAACCGAGTAAAAATAATAAAAGCATTTTAGAAAAAAAACTTTGTGATTTTTGGGAGATAGATTATGTTCTATGCAGAGAATCTGGAAGTTATTCTCAGAAAAACTGGGAGAGTATAGTTTCTGGAAGTAAGATGAAGTTATTTTTGGTTAAAAGGCCGAAAGTTAAAAATGATTATTCTTACTCTTTTGATCAATATCACAATTTGATAAATCACATAATTAAAAAATATTGATGTTTAATTCATTATGGAAGTATTAGTTATGATCACAACTGAATCAAGTAACGCAAATGCTTTGCGAATGGCTAAATTACTAATACAAAATAAACTTGCAGCTTGTGTTTCGATAAAGCAAATTTTTTCAATTTATAAGTGGGATGATGATATTGAAGAAACTAAAGAGTTTGAAATCACAATAAAAAGTAAACTAGAATTTAAAGATTGTTTAATTGATTTCGTAAATAAAAATTCCACATATGATGTCCCTCAAATTATTTACAAAAAATACCATGCTGAGATGAAATATTATGATTGGTTGAATAAGACTATTTGATTAAATCTATTTTATTAACTCTTTAAGATCAATATCCGATCTAGATCCTAATTGCGTAATTATTTGCCCCGCACAAATTGAAGCTATCTCTCCGCATTTTTTGAGGGAACAATTGTTTATTAATCCATGGATAAATCCTCCCGCATAGATATCTCCCGCTCCTGTAGTATCAATAATCTTGCCTTTCGTTATTGACTCAATTATTTCAACATTATTTTTGTTAACTATGAGAGAACCATTGCTTCCAAGAGTTACTATGACTAATTCACATAAGGAAGATAGGTCTTCTTGGCAGCTTGCTAATTTATCATTTTTAAATAGACTTAACACCTCGGATTCATTACAAAAAACAATATCTACATATTCATAAATTAATTCCAAGAAACTCTCACGATGTCTATCTACACAAAATGAATCAGACAAAGAAAGGATTATTTTTGTATTAGATTGTTTTGCAATTTGGGCGGCTTTAATAAAAGCTTTTTTAGCTAATTCGCTGTCCCATAAATATCCTTCTAAATATAAGTATTTACTTTCCTTAATTACAGTAAAGTCAATGTCTTTTGGTTCAAACTCTACAGATGCTCCTAGGTAAGTGCACATAGTTCTTTGTGCATCAGGTGTAACCAAAATGATTGAATGAGCTGTTGGAGCACCTTCAATAGTTGGTGGAGTATTAAATATAGTTTTACTTTTTTTTATATCGTCAGAAAAGAAATTCCCAAATTGATCATTTTTCACTCTTCCTATAAACTGCACATGATTGCCTAATTCTGCTAAAGAAACAACGGTATTTGCTGAGGACCCACCTGAAATTTGTTTGATCACTTTGCAATTTTCTAACAATCTCTGAGATTCATCAGAATTAATTAGATTCATTGATCCTTTATCCAGATTATTTATCTCAAGAAACTCATCTTCAATATTTACAATAATATCTACTATTGCGTTGCCCAGACCAATGAGATCAACTTTTTTATGTTCAAAATGTCTAAAGGATTCCTTCATTAATTTGGAACTAAATTACCTTAGCAGTGCTCTTTTAGGACCATGTATTGGGTCTTCAATTACTATAGTTTGATCTCTATTCGCCCCCAACGAGACAATGGCAATTGGAACCTCCATTAATTCAGCTAAAAATCTTAGATAATTCATAGCATTCTCTGGGAGATCAGATAGTTTTCTGCAATCTGCAGTTGAACATTGCCAACCTTTTAATTTTTTGAAGATTGGCTTACATTTTTTTAAGTCATCTGAATTTGTAGGAAAGTAGTCTATTTCCTCTCCATCGAGATCATATGCAATGCAAACTTGAATCTCATCTAATTCATCTAACACATCAAGTTTCGTAACGGCTAAACAATCAAGACCATTTACAGATACAGCATATTTACCAATAACTCCATCAAACCACCCACATCTTCTCCTTCTCCCAGTAGTGGTTCCAAATTCACTGCCTCTATCACAGAGTTGATCATTAATACTTCCTTGTAATTCAGTTGGGAATGGCCCTTCACCTACTCTTGTGGTATAAGCTTTTGCGACACCTATGACTCTATCAATTAAAGTTGGACCCACTCCAGCCCCAATACATGCCCCTCCTGATATGGGGTTTGATGAGGTAACAAAAGGATAAGTCCCATGATCTAAGTCAAGTAGAGTCCCTTGAGCACCTTCGAAAAGAATATTCTTCTTGTTTTTTGAGGCTGCATGGATAGTCCTCGTACAGTCAACAACATGCTTTGATAATCTTTCCCCATAGTCAAGATATTCTTCAACAATATCTTCTAATTTAAGTGGTTTAATGCCATAGATTTTTTCTAGTAGACCGTTTTTTTCTCTTAATGGAATTTCGATCACATCACTTAGCCTTTCCTTATTGAGCAAGTCTCTTATCCTAATGCCATTTCTTTGTGATTTATCCGCATAAGTTGGGCCAATCCCACGACCTGTTGTCCCTATTTTGTTTGAACCTCTATCAGCCTCCATCGCTTCATCTAATATTCGGTGGTAGGGCATTGTTACATGTGATGTTGATGAAATTTTTAATCCTGAGATATCAATTCCATTATCAATTAACATGTCAATTTCTTTAAGCAAGATTTTTGGATCTACAACAGTTCCCGAACCAATTAGACAAGAAGTATTTTTATAAAGTATCCCTGAGGGAATTAAATGTAATTTTAAGACTTTATCATCTACGACTATAGTATGACCTGCATTTACTCCCCCTTGATAGCGAACGACAACATCTGCCGAACGACTAAGTAAATCCGTTATTTTACCTTTTCCTTCGTCACCCCATTGGGCTCCGATTACAACAACATTGGCCAATTTTAGAAGAGCATTATTTTTGTGCGAATATTTAATATATTCAAAAATCTTGGTTTACTTTTAAAAAGTAAATGAATTGTATCAACTTTCTCTTAGAACCATTTTTTCAGCAAGAGAAAATTCTTTGGTTAAACGCTCTTTAAGTTTATCTGGTAAAGGTCTACTTGCAAAGTTTTTGTAATGACCTGCCATAGCATTTAATGCTGTTTGCATTGTGGTAAATGATTGCGTTTTATTCACCATCCCTCTATTTCTATATCTGGAAATATAGTCAGTTATGAGTGTAAGAGCTTCACTTCTTACTTCATCTTTATTTGGAGAATCTTTTGGAGTATCAACAGCTGTTTGTAATGTTTTAACAACTGAAATTGTATCCTTTGTATAGTCACCTGTCATAGCGGTTTTTGCAGCTATGGAAGGGGAACTAAATAGTGTAAAAACAACAATTAAGGATATTGCAAAAGATATAGCTTTGGTAAGATTCTTAAAAAATAATTTTGATGTCCATTTCAGTAACATAACTTAGCTCCCAAAAAAAATAAGCCTCAAGACTTTTTATTGTACATTATTTCAGATTCGGAAATAAATGTTTCTAACAATTTATCAGTACTAATTTTAAGCTTAGTATTATTTGTTCTGCATAAAAGTTCTACTTCTTTATTAATAGAATCTCTGCCAATAATTATCTGAAAAGGAATACCAATTAATTCCGCATCTTTAAATTTCACTCCAGCTCTATCGTTTCTATCATCAAGAAGGACATCAATTTTATTAATTAAAAAGTTGTTATAGATTTGCTCAGTAAGATCACTTTGAATAGGATCTTTTAGGTTTGTTGGGATAATAATAACTTCAAAAGGAGAAATCTGGATAGGCCAACAAATTCCTTTTTGATCATGATTCTGTTCGATAGCCGCTTGAGCTATTCTTGTCACTCCTATTCCGTAACAACCCATCCATAAATTTTTTAACTGACCGTCCTTATCAGAGAACTTTGCATTTAATTTTTCACTATATTTCTGACCTAGTTGGAAAATATGTCCAATCTCGATACCTTTTTTTTCTTTAAGTTCTTCATCATCATAAATACTTATTTTATCTCCTTTTTTGGCATTCCTGATATCCCCAATTAGATAGTCTTTCGAATCAAAAGAAAATTCTTGAAAAACTTTATGGAAATTAACTTTATTCCCACCACTTATAAACTTTGAAAGGTCACTTGCAGAATGGTCAATTATTCTTGTCCATTTTTTTTCCCAATTAGAACTAGCTTTAATAGTTTTATTATCTAAATCTGGCCCGATAAAACCTAAGGGTAAATCAACTAGATTTTTTTCGATAGTATTTTTGTCTTCAATCTTTTTAAGATTAAGGAGATTGAAGTGATGAAGTTTATTGATTAAGTTAAAAAGCTTTACTTCATTAATGTGTTGATCGCCTCTTATGCATGCAAGAATTGGGACCTCAAATTTACCTTCGAACTGTGCAAGGAATATTACTACTTTAATAATCTGACTTGGGTCTAAATTGTTATTATTGCAAACTTCTAGGATTGTTTTTTGATGAGGCGTTTCCAACCACTCTGCAATATTATCTTTTAGTGGAATAGGTTGAGAGGGTAGAGAAACAGCTTTTTCGATATTGGCAGCATAAGAACCGCTTTGAGTGAACAAAATGGAATCTTCCCCAGCATCAGCAGTGACCATAAATTCTTTAGATGAAGCACCGCCAATTGCTCCACTATCAGCTTCAACCCCTACTGTCTGCAGTCCACAAGATTTAAAAATATTTTCATAAGCATTGCCCACTTTTTCATAGAAAGAAGCTAGATCGTTTTCTGAAGAATGAAAAGAATAACCATCTTTCATTATGAATTCTCTACTTCTCATCAATCCAAACCTTGGCCTTATTTCATCTCTAAATTTTGTCTGAATTTGGTAAAAACATTGAGGTAATTGCTTATAGGAGTTGATGGTCTCTGATGCAATACTCGTGATCACCTCTTCGTGAGTTGGTGCTAAACCAAATTCTTTACCTTGTCTATCTTTGAGATTAAACATTATTCCTTCACCTGCGGTATATCCTTCCCACCTTTCACTTTTTTTCCATAAATCTGCAGGATGAAGTTGGGGTAATAGTAATTTTGTACAACCAATACTATTAAGTTCTTTCTCTATTATTGCGGATATTTTTTCAATAACTCTAAGCATTAGTGGCATGTATGCATAAATACCGCTGTTAACTCTGCGAATATACCCAGCTTTTAAGAGTAATTGATGTGAAATAATCTCAGCTTCAGAAGGTGTGTCACGAAGTGTCCCCAGAGGAAATGAGGTTGTCACGCGCATACAAAAAAATCCTTAATAATATTTAATTTTATCAAT
>LUMI01000211.1_pt1 | contig 17379 bp, 26 predicted proteins | sample 729681 | NCBI WGS metagenome assembly LUMI01 (sample SAMN03860267, study PRJNA289734) | marine metagenome | biome: seawater column; feature: ocean; material: water; isolation source: Red Sea water column Station 34 - depth 10m | place: Saudi Arabia: Red Sea | collected 2011-10-15 | depth 10 m
AATACAACTCTAGCAGCAGATTCTGCTGGAACCATTACACCTGGTACTCTACCTTTCAGTTCTTCTTCAGGAATAACAAACTCCATAAATGCATTAGCACCACCTATTTGACCACTAGCTGCAGTAATAGTCCATAATTTATATCCATATTCTTTTGAATTATATCCTCTACCAGTGCTACCTAAACCAACACTAACATTTTCAAGTAAGAACTTCTCTCCAACAGAAAATCCACCTTTTTCAAAGTCCTCTGCCTTACTAAATGTTCTATCAAAGAATAATCTAACTGTATTTGGTAAATTTGTTGTTGTGCCTGATCCATCACTACTATATGTTAAGTCTCTAATACCAATTCCATTTGGATTTCCAACAGGAACTATTCTAGGTTCTACATTATAGATTCCTTCTGTATTTTGAATTATCTTAAGTCTATCTTCACCTAACACCATCTCTAAATCAACATCACCTAAGACCTCTTTGGTAAAACCATCTATAACAACTATATCAGGAGGAGCTGGATAGTTTTGACCTTGATAAGTAACCTCAACATAATCAATAGAACTTAACCTATCAATCTCCACAATATCAGGGAGGTTAGGAATAACTTTTAAAGTTCTATCAGAAGGATAGTCAAATCCTATATTGTTTAATTTAGTGCCAGTTATCTGACCAATAGAAGATGTTTGAGCAACTAATATAGCACCACTTCCTATACCAGATCTAACTGTTGATCCAACAGAAACACCAGTGATTGTAGGTGGTTTTCTATAGTTCTGACCACCACTCCTTAATCTAAAGTCAACCACTGCACCTTGAGCAGTTTTAGATGTGGTTTCATAACTTATATCTGCAACAGTTGGGTCATACTGAGTTACATCTGGAGTGAATGGAACATCATATTTAAAACTTGTGGTTCCTATTCCAGTGACTTTATAACTACCATCATAATAAGTTGGTTGTATATTAATTTGATTAAATTGAGAAACTGTAGTATCAATTTTAATTTCATTCTTAATAGTAGTAATTCTGTCTATGTTATTGACACTAAATTTATAGAATAATAAAGGAGGAACATCATCTGTCATGGACACTGTGACAACAGCATCTGAGTCAATACCCATTCTTCCTGAAGATCTAACTTCATAGGCATCATTCTTTTTAGTGGTTATAAATTCATCTAGATATTCCTTATCTTTAAAGAATTGAAGTTTAAATGCAGAGTATGTTGTTCCATCATCAGAAAATGATAATGAGGAGTCTGATACATCAAACTTAAGTTGTTGATTCTTTCTAAGAAGAAGAGATGGATTAATTTTAGATAAAGTGCCAGCACCAGTGCTTGTTATGGTTACAAACTTAGGATTTTTTGATTGTAATTCAGTTCTTTCTTCAACCAGTCTGATATTAGTTTGATCATAGGGAAAGACATAATACATTCTTTCATTCACCAAACCACCTGCAGGTGATGATGCTGTGTGAATAACTTTATCACCAATACTAAACACACCTTGAGTTACTTTTATAGTGCTTAAAGATAAATCAACATCACCAGCAACAAAATTCTGAGGATCAAAAACTATTCTTCTATTAAAATCATTATATTTGACCTCTACAGTTTTTATGTCTGTTGGTTTTACTGAAACAAATACAGTATCGTTATTTGATAAAAGATGTGTAGAGGATGTTGATACAGTAACAACATTTTGTGTTATGGTTCCAGTAATAACATTATTAAGTCTAGTAGTGAAACTATGAGTATTACCAACACCAAGATTTACAAAGTATAGGCTTGATGGAACAGCAGTGCTATCTACACCTACATAATTTCCATCAGAATCACTACCTAAACCAACTCTACCTGTTGCTATACCTATAGTGTCTAGAGATAAAGGAACAACAAAAAGATTAGAAAAAGTGTCTAAATTGACATAAGGATTACCAGCAACTCCTGTCCATACTAAGATAGGTGTTCCACCATTTGCTTTATAAACAACCTCATCATTTAATTGGAAATCATGTGCCTCAAAGTATAAATTTTGTGTTGGAACAAATGCTTGTGTATTTCCTGATGATACTACATCTGTAAAAGTAATTGTAGTTCCTATACCAACTCCCCTTGCAGTTCCTGTTCCAACCACATTAGCTGGATCAAAATAAAATTCTGAATTAATATTAAATGATGTAATTGTTTGTATTCCAGTACGAGTTCTAAACATGAACCTTCTAGGATCTTCATACAGGATGGAAGTATTAGTGTGAACACCTGCTGTGGTTCCATCAACTGCTCTTAATATACGAAGTTGTCCATTTTCTGGTAAAATATCTAAAACTTTTACTCTTTCCTGATCAATTGCTAAAATATCATTTTCTCTTAAAGATTCTGCACCTAAAGGACCAATAACATCAATAAATTCTACACCAGTTTGAGCAACCATATCACTGGATAATGTATATGCTTCACTAGAAACACCAACACCAAATGCAGCATTATCAGGAAATCCACTAACATTAGTTGATAATCCACTTATTCTAATAATACTTCCATTGATTAAATTATGAGGTGTAGTTACTATACCAGTAAATGAAGAGGATGATCTAGATGGTACAAGTTCAACATTAGAAAAACTAGTGGTTGCAAGACTAATTGTATTAACCTGTTGACCACCAATTCTCTTAACAAGAGCTTGTGCATTTACACCACCAGTTCCTGTGTTATCAAAAACAACTTTATCATCTACTTTGTAATTTGTTCCTCCTGTAGTGATTCCTATTTTATTAACTTCACCTAAAGTAACTTCACTAACTTCCAATGTTTGTTTTCTAACATCATTAGAATTAAAAATATAATCATATCCACTTCTAGCAGAATTAGTATGATAATCTCTAGTATTTCTTATCCAACCATTACTAATAATGTCATATTTGGATTGAATGGACTCAATACCAAAATTAAAAGGATTAGGTTTAGACTTAAAAGTTGCACCTATAAAATAAGGGAATGCTGGTCTTCTGAAGTTCTCAAAAGGTCCTGTAGCATCATTCTGAGATTTTATAGTAGCATGATAAGCATAGATTCCTTTTGGATAATCTGGTGTTATGGCAAATCTACCATTATGTTCATCTAAATCACCATTTCCAATAAATTGATAATCTTCTGTGAAAAATCCAGCTGGATATAGAGAAAGTGGTGGTCTGTTAGTTTCATTTGGTTTTAATTCATAACCAGACTTCATTTCAACAATAGATCCACTACCATCATTGTTAGTAAATCCATAAGGTCCATATATTGGGTTTCCATCATATGCCCAACCAAGAATTGGTGAGTGATTGACACTAGACACCTCAACACCTGATTCAGCATCTCTGACTAGATCTGGGGTACCATACAGGGTGTTATCCTCTGCTTCTCCAGCAACAGCATATGTTGCTTCTCTTAATGGACGAGGTGCATAAAGATGTCCATATTGTAAAGATGTATGATCTGCATTCTCTTCTATTATTCCATCATCACTTCCTATGTTTATTAAGTTTCTTTCAAATAAATTTATCTGCCATGGATGAATTTGTGCATCTACTTGAGCAGTTAATCCTGGTGCAGTTATTATAATATCAGTTTGACCATTAACATATCCTGAACCACCTTTTATCACTTTAATTTCATTTATTCTTCCAGTGGTTGGATCTGTTATGGCAGTTAACTGAGCATAGTTTCCTGTGCTACTTTTAATGGTTACATCAGGTGGTGCCCAGTAATTTCTTCCTGAATTTTTAATTAAAATACTATCAATTTTACCATTATTGATAATTGGTTCTGCTTGAGCAGCTTCACCATTCTCAAAAGTAATAACTGGTTGTCTGTTAAAGTTAATTATTTCAGAAGCACCATATCCAACACCTGCAGATGTCAAATCAACAGATGATACTTGCCCTCTTACAATTGGTTGTAAAACAGCGTTGAAATTCTGTCCACCAGATCTGGTGGAAACACCAATAGTTCCTTCAACAGTAACAGATATTGGTTGATAGTTAAATGATCCACCACCTGTCTTTGACAACTTAGCAAATATTCTATTATTGTAATAATAGTCAACTCCAGTTGATCCTATTCCAACTTCAGACAGTGAAAATTCATTATCACTTAATTTTACAACATAATAGTCTTTATTTTCTGCTAATCCAGTAACTGAATCACCTGTTGCTGGTGCAGTGTATCTAACTATCTCTTTTTCAAGATATCCATGATTTTTAATACTAATACTATCTGTAGAAGTTATAATTCCTGCAGAACCAATGGTTCTTTTCTTGTTTTGATACCCACTACCAGAATCAGTGACAGTTATACTTGAAACAACTCTTTTTACTCCAAACGATCTGATAAATTGTCTTCCAACTCCATAGGAAGTTAAATCAATAGGATCAGTTCCAGCTATAGCATTTGATTCAGTATTGTGAAGTTTGATTTTAAAGTTATCTACTACTGAAACATAATATCTGGAATCAGTGGTCATACCACCAACATTAGTTTGACCACCATTATCATAAATTACTCTTTCAGCATCTCTAAATTTGTGAAAAGTAGTAAATCCAATGGTATCATTTGATAAATGGACACCATTACCACCACCAGAGTCTTCACCGCTGTTAAAAGGAAGTATATGGTTTATTGCAACCATATTTGCTTCTGCTTTTGCAACAGAGGTAGGATTACCACCAGTTATAGAGATGGTTGGTGTGTCAACATAGTCATATCCTTGATCAATTACCTCTATTCTCTCAAATGCACCCTCTGTAGCAACAATTCCAGTAGCTCCAGTTCCTACGGTATCATTCACCACCAATAAAGGAGGATTTACCACATCATAATTATATCCACCTCTCTTTACTTGGAAAGATAATACATCACCATAGTAAATAGTGCTATTTTGAGACTTGTAATTTAAAACTTCAACACCATTATTAAGAATACCAGTAAATCCTGGTTCAGTTTCATAAACTCCACCTTTATTATCAGGTGGAAGTATTTGTCTAACCAATTCTTGAGGTTCTAATCTCTTTTGATAAAAATCAAAGTATATAAATTCATTATCTGCAACATCTCCAGTAAATTCAACATATACATCTGTATATAAGTCACCTTTACTACGTGCTAGTTTAATATTATTGGCATCAACTCTTCTTACATAGAAGACACCATCCTCTATATTGTTAAATCTACTCTCAACAGGTGTATTAAAGGTTATACCATCAGCAGTGGTGCTTTGAACATTGGTTATACCAGCTTTATAGTAAATTGCATCACCTGTATAGAACCCATGATCAGTTGTAGTGGTTAAAGGTATAGTTTCAGTGCTAACTAACCTACCAGTGAAGGTAATTTTTCTATCATATGGATTAGTTTCCTTATTTGCATAATTAGGAAGTGAATTAGAAGCAACTAAGACATCTTTAGTATCAGTTAATATGTAACTGTTTTGTACATTTGCAATAAAATCATTCAAATATGGGTATTTTGATGAATTTCCCTTTAAAATTTGATTTTCAAATGTCCAAACTCTTTGTAGTGAGATGACATCTGACAATAAGACCTCAAAAGAGGTTGCAGAAGTGACCTGAGATACTGTTCCAGTGACTACAACAGGAATTGTATCATTACTTGTCAAAGTAATCTTATGTCCTATTCTTAAATATTGCTCATCAAAGGTAATTAGTGTATATTTTCTTTGTTCCTCATCAATAATTTGAATTTCAGCAATTTGCCAGTTAGTTTTAACATTATAAGTGAAATTTGCTGCTTTTTCAATCTTAGATTCTACTCCTAATGACTGAAGTTTGATAATATCACCAATTTCATATGAATTATTTGGTTCTTTGAACTCAATATCCTGTAAAGCAGCACTCATTCTGACTTGTATCTGATCATCAGTGCTAACTCCAACAAAAGCAAAGGAATAATCATCCAATCTTATGTCAGTTGCCTCTTTAAAGGTATTATTAACACCTGTAATGTTGTAAAATTGGTTTATAGACTTGCCAGTATATGCTAAAGACACTGGATTATCATCAATATCCTTAATAATCAACTTTCCTGTGTCTGGAAAGTCTAAAGTTGAGTCTACATCAAGAATTGTTCCACCAATACTGATGGGATTTGTAATTTTGGTCTTTGGATTTACCCTAAATTCATTAAAAATAGTTCCCTTTACACTAATATCTCTAGAAAAACCAGAATCAATGCTTATTTGATAGTATTGATTCTTATCATATAATATAGGAACTACATTAGTTACAGTACCTCTTGCTCCAGTTGAGTTCTGATTGAGTGTAAGGTTAGTTAACTGCTGTGGATCACCACTAATTGTCTCAACAATAAAGTCTTTAGTTATCTTATAGTCAGCATTTGATGGACGAAACAGGTATTTGTCTGGATGCACCACCTCTACATCAGCAGCATAGAGTGCTTTAAAGAGTATTTCAAAAGCACTATCTGTTCCTTTAGCACTATAGAAGCTCTCGTTATTGAAAATAAAGTTTCTTTGGTCTACATTTGGAGCAAAAGGTCTATCTGTAAAGCCTGGTGCAAACTGAGTTTTGACTTTTTTGAAGAATTCTTGCAAAAATAGTATATTCAAGTTCTCAATTACAGCACCATCAGTGTGTGCAGCACCTACTGAGGAGGAAAATACCAGTTTGTCTGGTGTATTTGACCCAATATGACTTGTAATGCCACTAAAACCTCTTCTACACCCCTCAAAATTGCTATCTGTCTTAGTCTCATAGAATATAATTTCATCATCTATCTTAATTAATCCATTTTTATCAGGAAAACCTACTGTAAAGTTACCTGCAGCCTGTGTTTTTATTACACTTGATGTTTGAGTAAGGTCTTCACTCAAAATTGTATTAGTTTTTAATCCATATAACTCATCTACCTTTACATATTTGTCAAGATTCTGTATTAAATCGAGAGTTCCACCAGGAACTTCTTGTGAAACATAGTAAGATTTTAAAAAATCAGGTAAAAGTGGAAAATCATCACGCACAAAACGTGGCACTTGATTTTCAACTATATCTTGAAATTTGATCTTAGTTTCTATTGTCATTATTGTGACTTAGTATTAGTATCCTGATCCATATCCACCACCACCTCCTCCACTAGGAGCACTTGGTGCACTTGGTGTTGTTGATGTGCTAGGTGTTGTCATTGTTGGAGTTGTTGTGGTAGTGTTTCCACTGCTTCCTACTGTAGTTGTAACACTAGATGTAGGGGTTGGTGTAGATACATTCAATGTTCCTTCTGAGGTTCCAGCAATGTGAGGAGTGCCTCTCACAAGTGATCCATTAGCATAACTAGAAGTTACTTTATAACTTGATCCTGATGTATTTGTACCAGAGGATATTTCATCAGGAATCATGGTTACAGTGCTGTTACTAGTATCTAGTTGCAAATAAAGATCCTGTAATCCAATAACATCATTAGAATGAGGAGATGTTGAGATCTGAATTAGAGGAACCTCTGCACCAGGCACTCCTCTAGTCAATTTTGTAGAGATAATATTGATAGGATTCAACTTAATCTCTCCATGTATGTAGTCTATTATACCAATCCCTCTTTTTACTACCACTGGTTGGGTAGGAGCAGCTAGTTTAAACAAGAAAACTGTTCCAGTTGCTCTGTCTGCATTAGGAAGATCACCAAGATATAGACAATCACTAATACCACTTACAAAGAAACCTGATGATTTGATGTTATATCCATTAGTATTCTTTATATGAAACTCATTTCCAAAGCAAATTTCATATTCTCCAAAAGTATTTAAGCTAGGTTCCATATCCCTTCTCATAAACACAGTTGTTATGTTAGAAGTAATTGCACCTTCACTGTTATCAACCACTCCCAAGTACTTACTATACTTAAATCTAGCACCAAATTTGTTTAATTGAGTGGAATTAGCATATTTTACAAGATTATCTAATACTATATTCTTTACGCCATCTGGAGATGCTGCTTTACTTGTATCATAATATACAGTTGACTCAGTTTCCACATACAAATACTTTAAATCTAGTATTTCTGTAATAATTCCTGCACAAGAATACTTTCTTAACTCTCTATTAATGTTTTCTTTGACTGCTCTAGACAAAAATACACCATTAAAAGGTTTAACACTGACAAAAACCTTACCATAAGCAGGTGGAACTAACTCTTCTCCACCATATGCAGACACAGATTCTGCTTCTGGATAGATTCTAGGCACTAAAGCTTCAAAATCTGCTGCTGTAACTGCTCTATTTTGTGATGCATATATCTGTGGAGCATACTTTTTGATAGATTCTATGCTTTCTATAGCACTTCCACCTGATGATGGGTAATTTGTGAACACTAAAGACACTCCACTGGTCACAGATGAACCACTATTATCTACTAATCTACCAGAAAAACTGAAATTATTGAGTCCATTTGCTGCTTCACCATTAGAAACTACATAACTTACCTCTACAAAGTTAGGTTCTTCAATTTTTTTACCAAAAACTCCATCTCCAAACATTACTTCATACCTTTCATTCTCTATTTCTTGTAAAAAGAACAACATTGTAGATGAATCTACCCCAAAAAGACTAGAAAATCTTGAATATTTGTCTTTTACACTAGAAGCTTCATTATCTTTTACTATAACTCTGATTAAATCTGCATCAATTCCTACATTTGGAAGAATATATCTCTGATTTGGGTTTCTAGAACTTGCTGTAAAGGTCTGAGTTATGAAAGTTCCTTCATAAACCTTAATATTTGTAAAAAATGCCACTCCAGTTGATGTTACAGGCACAGTTATATCCTCAGGAATGCAAAAAGTATAACTATTCCCACCAAATTGAGATGATGTAGTCAATACAATACCTGCTTTAAGAGTTAATGTGACTGCATTTGTATTTGAAGCATTTACACTGAATGATACATCTGCTACTGCTGCCTTTCTAGATCTAGGTACATAACCAATATTGCGTGCTAAAGATACCACATTCTCTCTGAGAGTGGCACTATCAATGAAAACCTCATTGGTTATCATATTAGCATTATATGATGAGATATATGTGTTATATGCTAGGGTGTCTATGATTGCAGATAGATTAGATCCTTCAAAGTCATAATCAGTGAAGTTGGAGTTAGCTCTCAAATAGTCCTTAAGAGACTCTTTGATTTCATCAAAATCTACGTTGCTAAAGTTAACTAAAGGCATTTATCTTGTGGGTGCTAATGCAAAGGTGAGTTCTTGTTCTGGCACATCCATACCAATAATAAAGTACTGTAGAGTCACATGAAAGGCATTTCTTTCAAAATCTGGTTCAACTATTATTTCATTAATCTCTACTCTAGGCTCATAGTTTTCAATGGTAGTTCTTAATTCAGAACGAATGGAAGAAGCAGTTAACTTATCCATATTATCAAACAAAAGATTATTGACCCCTGTACCAAGAGTTGGTTGAAAGGGTCTCTCTCCTTGTATGGTTAATACTAGATTGCGAACTGAGCGTGCTATTGCAGACTCATTTTTTAGCTGTATGAGATCATTACTAAGTGGATTAGTCTGAAAACTAGCACTTAGGTCTTTAAATCCTCTACTAAGTCTTTGTACTGGCACGCATTTACTATAATCTAGGTTTATTTATTACAGTAAATTTGTATTATGACTTATCATCATAAATTTCATCTTCTTCAGTCTCTTCAGACTCAAATAAGTCATTATGTTTAGACTCAGTTTTCACCTTTGGCACCAACTTATCATTGGTTATTTCTCTTAAAAATTCAGTCATCGTATACTAAACATTCTGGTTCATCAGGATGCATCTCACAGAATAGTTCTAGAACATTAGGATCATGGTGATCACCTGCTTCTATCTCTTCATGATGGTGGTCTACATAGACCTCTAAATCATGCAGTTCCTCCAATGTGTGTCTTCTCATTGGTTCTGATAGTTTAGGGTCAGCAAGGATCTCTTTATCCTTCTGGATGTGGTCTTCTATGCTTTTCATTTTCCCCTCCTTCGTGATACATTACTATTTACTTTATTTTGTCCCTCATTGCTATGATTATCAGGCATATTATCAGAACTATCAAATATGCCCACACTATCATGGATATCATAGTTTATAGAGAAACGAGGTTTTTCGCGGATTTTTCACCTTCCCTGACCTCTGTATCTCTTTCTAGGTTTGTTTCTAGAACTGGCAGAATACTTGGAATGCTTACCTCTGCCCTGTCTGGTCTTCTTAGGTCTTGTTTCTATTTTGTTCATCTGTGTGGATTATAATAAGTGAGATATACTAATAATATGAAAAGTATTAGTAGAATTGCAAAGAATGTAATAACCATTAGATCACCCTAGTCTTCTCATGCCCTACTCTGATTCTAGGATCACACCAGATTTCAAATCCAGCATCCATAGCATCTAAGCAGAAACTTACATCTTCCCCACACATGTCTTGGACTGCTCCTGACTCAAACAACTGCATCTTAGGAGCAAACCATGGATACTTCATATCCTTATGCTCAAATACACCTTTCTTGATGAGCACCCATCCAAAACCTGTGTAGTCAACTGTAAAGGGTTTCTTTCTCTTGGAGATGCCCTCTACCATTTCATGGTTCATGACCCCACCATTGTTTCTGAAGTCATCTTCCTCTAACCAGTGTGCCACAGAGGTAGTTCTACCATCTTCAGTAGCATACCAACCTGCTGCAATAGGTCGCTCCTTCTCAGGATCTATAGTCTGCTTAATACCTGTAAGTTTAGTCTTAGGTTTTCCATCATCTCCTAGTACCACTTCTCCTTTCTCATCCTTGACATCTTCATAGATGGGTTCTGAGGTAACTGCTTCTGCAGGGAGAGCCATGTCAAGCAATTGCCAGAACTTCTCAGTGTTAAAGACTATATCAGAGTCAATCCATAGTTGATAGTCATAATCTAGTTTTCCATCCCATGGAACCTGATCAGGACCTCTGAGTACATTTGCACCTAGACACTTACATCTTGCAAAGTTTACCATAGAGGAGTAGTCTTGTGATATCTGAATACTCATTTGGTTCTGTACCATGTCAAAGCACAGTTGTACAAAGTTTTTTAGGAATGTAAAGGAGACACCCCTACCAGGCATGCAGAAGACTATTCGCTTCCCTCTCCATCTCTCTTTAATATTCTCATAGTCCCACTCTATCTTTTCCTTTTTGCTCTTTTTAGGTTTAGATGCCTTTACAGTAAATCCTTTAGCCATTAAATACTAACTCCATTTCACTTACTATTATACTCCCATATTTAGAGAGTGTCAATATGACCTCTCCACACGCTGTGGGGGGTTTTCACTCATCTCATTGGGGGAGATTACTGAGACTAGAATGGCACCCACAATCACAAACACAAAGAACCTCAGAATCTTAAAGGGAAAAAGTAATGGGGACATGAAAAATACCTCAGAAATTTTTTTGTATACCTCAGAAATTTTTTTTGAATTATATATTGACCTCTCTCTTTGTCACCTCTGTAGGTTAGGGTAGTTAGGCATTTTCGCATCAGGGCATCACAAACCCCACAAAATAACAACAATCAAACAACAACTGTCAAATTCACAATAACATTTAGGGGGTGCAATTACCAAGAGTTATTATAACTTTATAAGTCACAATAACCCACCCTATGTTACACAGTTTTCCACAATCCCTGTGGAAAACTTATACTTAGTGTCTGTAATCCTGTGCTAAACTAACATAAACCTCTGTGTAATCTGTGTAAGTAAGTGTAACTTTAGGGCAAACACTTTCCCATAATTTATAACGTTTTCCTATTACTATATTACCATTAATTCTTTATACTGTCAAATTATAATATTTGTGTATAAGTGTAAAGAATCCCCCTTGACATTTGGGAGAGTTTGTGATACCTTGTTCCCTAAGATGACTATAAGATTGATACTTAATAAGCACAATTAGGGACACTAAGTAACACATAAGAGGGTTAATAATGACACAAGGATACTATCCTAGAGTAACTTATACTACTCTTTATAAACAACGCATATACATTTTTAAATACATTTATAATACTTTTTTTATGTAATTTGTGTACTTGTTGATACATAATGCTCTAATTAGTCATAATAAAGTAATAGTTTGCGACCCATCTTTGTTATCCTTAATTGTTATCTTATGTCTAGGATATAACCTCCTTAGTATTAACTTAAGTTTGCTATGTTTATCTCTCTTAAATAACATTTTATTCTTCTAATTCCTCCTCTAAATCTTCTTCAATTATCTCAAATCCTTGCCCTATATCATCTAAATAACCCACTATATGTCTTTCTAATTCTTTATATATTACCTCCATATTAAACTCGCTATCTATTATATTAGCAAGTGTAATTTGTTGGTCTGGTTCTAAATCAGGGCATAGATTCTTTATCTCTTTGTTTATACTAATTGCTATAAACTTTTCATCACTATCTGACATTTAGTCCTCCAATTCTTCCTCTACATAATCATTATCATAGGGAAAATAACTACATTTGACTTCACTTAGTGAGTTAATCATGTGCCAAACTTTCTCTCCTGAGACCTTATTTTCATCACAAAAGTATTGAACAGTATCCTCAATTACCTCTAATAAGTTAACTGCATCTTTATAATCTTTGTCCTCTTGAAAGTTACTTTCCATGTCAAATACCTGCTGTTAATAGTGAATCAATATAGGAATTATTGTCCTCTAAGTTACTAAAATTATAGCATTTTTTCACCTCATTGTAAACATCTTCTGTTAAATTAAAGTCACTATTTACCATTATGTCCTTAAACTTTTCACTATTAAGTATCTCTAAATGGTGGATATTAAACAGTATTTCATAATTAACTCCCTCCCAATCTGTCCACTCTGATACATAATCTGCCTGTGAATAATCAGGTTTATTATTAACAAATAGTGGGCAACTTCTAAATTCATTATTACTATCTACCCAAAATGCTCTGCCAAAATGTTCACTAAGATACATAATAATCCCTCCTTTTTAATACTAATTGTGGTGATCTTTTAGTGTTAATTGTTACTTTATAATTGTAATTCTGTAAATAATCATCAAGTTCTTCTGCCATTTTCCAGACATTTATAACACCTTTTTTCATAGTTTCACCCATAAAAGTTAATACTTTTAACCTATTTTGGGTGTCTATTTTACCATTAATGTCCTTAATTTCATAGTAATCTACACACATAGATTCACAACTTGACTTAATTTGCATAATTAAATACCTCCTGATTAAACTGTCATACCAGAGAAAAATGCCCTTCTAGAGTTGTCTAGATTGCTGACTAGGAACCATGCCCAGTTTTTTTGAACTACCTTATCACCACCACCAAATTCTTCCAATAGTGCATTTAATCTGGACTTAGTGGTGTTAGATCTCCAACCACCATCAAAAATTCTCAAGTCCATAGAAATTTTACATACTGTAGCAATATGGTTTCCATGTAGAAATACCTCCATATCGTCCCTATTTTGGACTACTACTGTATTACCTGAAGAGAATGGTAAAAAGTGTCTCATTGCCTTATTCATTTTTGCTTCAATTTTTCTCATAATTTAAAATAGAATAGTGCTTACATTAATAGTACAATTTAGAGGTAACTAACATTTAGTGATGCTAATTACAAGTTAATTAATATCAATTAGTGCCTGATAAAATTGTGTAAAGTTTAACTTAATAGACCCATCTTTTCTTACTGATGTATAACCAGTAAGTCTTAATAAGTCTGATTTGCTTAAGTCTGAATTGTCCTTAATGGTTTGGATTAGTTGGTTTCCTGTTAGCATAATAATTGAATAGTTCTTTTGCCTTACCTTAATTGTACCAAAAAATAATGCCTATTCTCTGGTAGAATGTGACACTATTATAACTGGTTTGAGACTCACTTAAGACTCAATGAGATGATTTGTTTATACTTAAGACTACCAATCTGGGGTGGGTTGTTTACTCTTTGCCTTCTCTATTTTGGCATAATACTTATCAATAACTCCCTCTAATATTTCAAAAATATCATCAACATCTTGCTGAAATTGTGAGTCTTCATTATCATCAGAACCTTGCATATATCCTTCCATAGTGTAAAGAATAGTGCTTATTTGTCCTTCAGTTAATGATACATTGTGCATAGTATTAAGTGACATTGTTGTTACTTTCCTCCTTCTTTTTAGTGTTTTTGTTGTTAGTTTGTGTCCTTAATCTTCCATAGCACATTATATTTCTTCTCCCAATTTATTGAATGTTTTGTTAAGAATAGGAACATATAATTGCCCACTATCTGTTAACATATTGAGCATATTATTGAACCATATATCGTTATATTGATGCTCAAATTCATTTAAGTCTGGAAAGTATTTTTCTGAAAATGATTTCATAAATAAGTCTCCTTTGCCATAGTAATTGCTTGAAATAAGTTATCAAAAGTCTGCATATCAAAGTCAGGATTTGCATCTAAGACTTTTGAATTATGCTCTGCAATGATGTTATATAACATCATATACTGACCTTTTGTAACATCAATGTTAAATCCTTTTTCTCTAGTTTTCATAATAATTACCTAAAATTAAGTGATTTGATTTCTGATTCATTAGCAAGTGCTTCTTCTGCATCATTAACAATATCATCAAATACATCATCTGATTCATCAGTTGATAGTTTATCAATTAGAGGTGTATAGAATAGGTCATCTAAAATTTTCTCAGATAATACTTCTTCATCAGGTGTCATATAAACTCTATATGACTTGATTGCTTGAAAAACTAATTCATATTCTTTTCTGGTCATTATGCCACCTCTCTGATATATCCATTTTCTGCTTTGATGAATCTATCTAACTTAGCAAAATCTAGGTCAGGATCATCAAATTCTATCTTAGCACAACCAGTAACACCCCACTCTTCTAACTCTTGAGTGAACTCTGCCCAGTTGTCACAACAACATGCCATATTTTGGAAGTTTTCAACTTCTAGGATTCTGTTGATAATAGTGTTGGTTTTGTTCATAATTTAGTACAATCCTTACATTAATAGTGCAATTTAGAGGTAACTAACATTTAGTGGTGTAATTATTCTACTAAATGTTAATTAATTCTTCAAATCTTCTGTTAGTTTCTAACTCTATCTCAGGTAAAGTTCCTGTTTCTGATGATTGCTCAAGTGCATAAAGTTGGTCATCTGATAAACAATTAGCAACTCTATATTCTTCCCATACTTCATCATATATTGTTTCTAATAATACTTCATTATGTAAACAACTCATAGTAAATAACCTCCATTAATTTATACTTAGTGGGGATGATTATCTCATGTAGAGATAACCACCTGCCCAACCTACATTATCAGGATTAAGTAGGAATTTCAAATCTTCTACATTCTGAAAAGAAAATCTAATATGCTTTGCTGGTGCTTGCCATGATGCTGGTTTATATACATCACCTGTTTCTTTATCTACAAAGCAATGAACTGAACCATCAGCATATTTTCCATAATTTCTACTACCTTCCCAAGTTTCAAATTCTTGTTGAACTATCTTGTAATATCTCTTACCAGTTTTAACTACAAACTTCATTAAGTTTGCTGTACCATTTTCAATAGCATCTAACTGTTCTCTAGCATACTCTGGATAATTGCCATGTAAATTTCTGTTTAGTGTTCCAAGATGGTATCTCTTGTAATTCTCAGTAATTGCATCAGCATAGTCATTAACATAAGACTTAATAAAAGTTCTGTTGGTTTGCTTAACTGACTCTCCAATAACTTTTGTTGCTGTCATAATTTCATTCCTTGATTACATTAATAGTGCAATTTAGAGGTAACTAACATTTAGTGATGTAATTATCCCACTAATTAACAAATAGGTGCAGGATTTACTTGCACTACTTTACACCCATATCTACCTTCAAATGCTGCAATTACATCATTTCTATTGAACTGATTAGGGAAAGTTTCTATTACTAATTGCCACCCCATATTAGTGTTTAAATAACCTTGCCATTTCATTTTTTGTCCTCCTGTTTGTTAGTTTTTCTTGGTCTTTTTGCTTCTTTCTTATTAGTTTCTGTTACATACCACTCTATAATATCTTCCTGATTCTTCCTATCTAAGTTATCATATAGTGCATCAACTATCCACTCTTTTGGGTTTCTTTCATTAACCCTAACCCTTGCTGTTATCTGATAATCAGTCATTTTAATCTCCTTAATTAAGCATCAAGTTCTTTATCATTTAGTTCTGCAACATCATCATCATAAAATGGTATGATGTCATCAAACTTGACATTATAACCTAATACTTTACCATTAAGATTATAATTTAAAATCCTACATAAATCAACTGGATTAGGAATATTTTGATTAGAATCAACTTGTTTCATAAAATCTCCTATGTATTTTGGTTAATGCAATCCCAAACATCAATAAAGGTTTCTAACCAATTTCTTTGATTGAGAGTTAGTTTACCTTGAGTATCAGCACCATATAATAAATCATCAGCACTCATTCTAGGTAGTTTTTGAGATTTACACCAATCAGTATAAACATCAATTAAGAATAACATTTCTTTGGTCATAAAATCCTCCTATACATTTTTGAAAAACTTGTCAGATAATGAATCAAATGCCTTTGAATCAATATGATCTGGTAAACCCATATCATCAAAGAATTGAATCATATCCAATAATACTTGGTCTTCATCAGTTGTTAGAGTGTAAGTAAATTTTGCCATAATTTCATTCCTTATTACATTAATAGTGCAATTTAGAGGTAACTAACATTTAGTCTCCATTATTACATTCACAAACTTCACTTAAAGAATCTAATTTATCCCTTATTAATTGATAAGAACTAAACTCATCTTCAGTACAAGTTTCTAAGTAACTACAATCATTAGATAAAATGTTATTTAATAATTGTATTTGTTTTTTATTAAAATCAATTAGTGTCATTGTAAAACTCCTCTGTTTGTTCTAAACTCCAGTTGCCTATATGTTCATTAGGACTCATAGTTAGTCTCTTATGTTTACATTGACATAAGAAATCATGTATATTAATTATATTCTCATTTGCTTTTAACAAGTCTTGAGAATAACTTGAATCCCAATCTTCACTTACTCTTTCTAATATATTACCAGTATATTCACTTGTAAATTGTAACAAATCATAGAATTGTTTATCACTAAATGTTATTTGTTTCATTAGAATCCTCCCATGTTTGTAAATGACCTAAGTAAATCCTGTTCTTGTATATTGTAAAGTTTTTCCTCTAACTCATTAACAATTCTCTCTTCTTCCTTATCATTACATTCATACCATAGAACTGCA
>LUMI01000717.1_pt1 | contig 17270 bp, 17 predicted proteins | sample 729681 | NCBI WGS metagenome assembly LUMI01 (sample SAMN03860267, study PRJNA289734) | marine metagenome | biome: seawater column; feature: ocean; material: water; isolation source: Red Sea water column Station 34 - depth 10m | place: Saudi Arabia: Red Sea | collected 2011-10-15 | depth 10 m
CTTCAACAATGGAACTCAGATGTCTGCTACTGAGGGATACAGAATGCACAGACCAGGAAGTGTCACCGGCGTTTCTTTTCAATGTAATGTTACTAGTAATGATACTTTGGGAATAACAGTAGAAGTCCGTAAAAATGGTACTGCCGTATTTAGTACAAGTATTACTGCCAGTGGTACTGGTAATCAGGGTGGCTCGTCAACACAAGCTGTCGATGTCGATACTTTTGCTGTTGGTGACGTTATGACATTATATGTAGATTTGAGTGGGATCGGTACGGTTGATGATTTCAATGCATTTATGGAATTGACTTTCGATACTTAGAGTGATTTTTAGTAAATGTTTAGAAACTTTATATTTATTAGTGAATAAAAACATAGGAAATTATGGATAAACTTACAAAATATCTAACAGAACCTTTTCTAATCGAAGAGGGAATCAACGATCCTGGTATTCTCAAAGCAGTATTTTTGGCTGGCGGTCCTGGTAGTGGTAAAGGATTTGTTGGTAGTGGATTGTTTGGCATCCCTAAGAAGATAAATGTATCGGCTTATGGTTTGAAATTAGTCAATCAAGATAAAGAATTAGTTCGTATGTTGAAGAAGTATGGATTCGGTACGGATTTAGACGATATGCCAGAAGAACTATTCAGACAATTAACCGATCCTGATTACGAAGATTATAGCGGATTACGAAGTAGAGCAAAAGAACTTACAGCTGCTCGTAAGAAACTCTATATGGATGGTAGGTTAGGTTTAATCATAGATGGTACAGGGCATAAATACAATAAGATTAAAGAACAAAAAATGGAACTCGAAGAAATAGGGTACGATTGTTTTATGGTATTTGTTCATACTGATTTAGAAATAGCTCAACAAAGAAATATGGAAAGACCACGCAAACTCAATCCAGAGTTAGTTGAAAGAAGTTGGAGAGATGTTCAACGAAACAGAGAGGTTTTTCAGGGACTTTTCGGTAATGCTAATTTTATGATGGTTAACAATAGTGATACTTTGAGTGAAAAAGCAGCTACAAAAAAATTCAATATGTTGGTTAAAAAAGGCATTGGTAATTTTATCCGTAAACCTGTGAAGAATTTCAGAGGTAAAAAGTGGATAGCCAAACAAAAGATATTAGATGAAAAAATCAAAATAGATGTGAATGTCGGAGATACAATTCTTACAGGAAGATTTAAAAACAAAAAGGTGTTCGTAAAAAATATTGGAAAAGATAAATATGGAATGCCAACCATTAATGGAAGACCTGTTGTCAAATTCAGAATGGGAAGAGATAAAGATTTTTTGAAAAGTGTTGATGAGGCACCAAGAGTACCTCGTAAAAAAGGACAACATAGAGGTTCTAAATCTCACTCTGATTTATACACAGATGAGAATCCAAAAGGAACAATCAAAGGATTAAAGTTTGCTACAGTCAAAGATGCTAAGGCATCGGTTAGTAAAATCAGAGGTAGTGGTAAGTCACACGCACATAAGATTCAAGCTGCTGTTGCTATGGAACAAAGAGCTAGAGAGATGGGTAAGACTTCACAAGCTGCTGTTTACCGTGCTTACATTAATAAGATGAAAAAGAAAACCAAAAAGAAGAATGAGGAGTTCGGAGCACCAGCTGGTATGTTACCATCACCAAGTCGTAAGATGGTAAAAAAGATGAAGAAGAAAGGAAACACTTCCGTTCCTTATGGTAGTGGTTATAAAAAAATACAAGAATTTATTAATAAACCCAAAATGAAAAGTGCATTACAAAAATTAGTCGATAAAAATTTAATACCAAAAATTTATACCAAAAATATCAGTAAGTTACAAATTTACCTTACCAATAATCCAGTGGTGATGACACAATTACTAAGATTACTTGGTGAAAATATCAATGAACAAAAACAAGTAAAAAAAGTAATCGGAGTATTTGGTGGTAGATTTCAGCCTTTTCATAGTGGTCATTTAGCTACCTACAAATGGTTAAGTAAAAGAGTTGATGAAGCCTACATAACTACATCTAATATCAAACAACCACCAAGACATCCAATGAACTTTAAAGAAAAAGTTCGGCATATGGTTAAGATGGGTATTCCAAAAAATAGAATCATACAAGAGAAGACTCCATATGTGGCAGCTAATCTACTAAAAAAATTCAATCCCGATACCACTGCAGTTGTTTATGCTTTTGGTGCTAAAGATGCCGGTAGATTAAAAGGTGGAACTAAAAAAGGTGGTGGAAAAACTTACTATCAAGATTTTATTAAAAACAAAAACAATTTAGAGGGATTCGATATTCATGGTTACTATCTCACAGCACCACAAGCAGGTAATGTAAGTGGTACACAGATGAGACAACTATTAGGTGATCCCAATGTAGATGAAAAAGAAAGAATAAAAGGATTCAAAAAAGTATTTGGTTATTTCGATAAAGGTGTGTATAATATGATGACAAACAAATTTAGAAAATTATTCGAATCATATGATTTATCAGATGAACTCATTGAAGAGTTTTTACTAGAAGCTACATCCACACCTAACGGAAATTTAGATGATGGGCCTTCGACATTCTATACTGATTACAACACATACAAAAAAACTTCTAAAAAATGGTTAGATTCAATCTATAAAGACGCTGGTTGGAAAGTTGTTGACTATGTTTTGAGTAATGATGCAAAAAATTCAATAACAAAAGAATACAGGTCAGTACCTTTGACTTATTTAGACCACGGACAAGCAGCTGGTTCAACATCAGCTGTAACTAAGTATAAAAAATGGATGGATGGTGTTGTCAAACCTTTGGGTTGGGAAGTTGTTAGTTGGATGGGAACAACAGCGGCTATAAATAATATAATAGGTACATTGTTTGCAGCTGGAGCCGATGAAGATTCCTATGAGATAGAATCCTTATTTGAAAAATTTAATTTAGATAAAGAAGTCAAACTAATAACAGAAGGTGGTGCATACGGACATCTTAATCATCCATTTGATGATAAAAATTTAACATTTTCAGATTTTAGAAAACTAATTATTAATACACTACAGGGAAAACTGGATAGTGAGGGGGCAGTTACAGAAAAAACAGATGGTCAGAATATAATGGTGAGTTGGAAGAATGGAAAACTTATCGCAGCCCGTAACAAAGGACATATTAAAAATTATGGTGCCAATGCATTGGATATAAATGGAATTAAAAATATGTTTGCTGGTAGGGGTGAAATTGAAAAAGCATTTGTTTACGCTATGAGAGATTTACAAAAAGCAGTGGCTAGTTTGAGTGATGCTCAAAAAAATAAAATATTTGATGAAGGTAAAAAATTTATGTCTTTAGAGGTTATATATCCAAAGACTGCAAATGTCATACCTTATGATAAATCATTATTACAGTTTCATGGAACTATTGAGTATGATTCTGCTGGTTCACCAATCGGAGAAGATAGAGGTAGTGCTAGAATGTTGGCTGGCATGATTAAACAGGTAAACCAAGACATACAAAAAGCATTTAAGATTGAAAAACCTTTCATATCACAATTACCAAAAGTCAAAGACTTCAGTAAACGACAAAATTATTTTTTAGGTAAATTGGATAAACTACAAAAAGAATATAATCTGAAAGGGAGTAATACATTAGCTGATTATCATCAAGCATATTGGATGGAGTACATTTACAACGGCGCTAAACAAACAGACTATAAAAATCCAGATAATAGAATTTTAGTAAAGTTAGTTAGGAGATGGGCTTTCTTTGATAAGTCTTACAAAGTGCCACAGATAAGAAAAGATTTAAAAAAATATCCAAAGTTTTTAGATTGGATATTATCAACAGATAAAATGGATCATGCAAAACTACAGAAGAAACACATAAGGGATTGGGAAGTTCTTTTCTTCGAATTAGGAGCAGAAATACTTTCTAATCTTAGTGATTTTATAGCTGCTAATCCCAAAAAAGCTGTACAAAAAATCAGACAAGATTTAATCAAAGCGATTTCACAAGTTAAAAAATCAAAGAATCCAAAGGTATTAAACACATTGAAAACTCAACTAGATAGATTGAATGCTATTGGTGGTTTAAAATCAGTAGTACCATCAGAGGGGATTACTTTCGTATTCAAAGGAAAACTATATAAATATACCGGCGCATTTGCACCAGCAAATCAAATCTTAGGTATGCTAAAATTCGTATAGGAGTAGGTTATGTCATACAGTAGAGAAACAGAAAGACAAAATAAAGCACTTGGAGATTTACTAAAAGGTAAAACTCCTGAAAAAAGAGTAATGGTTGGTTATGAGGGAAAAAAAGAAAAGCCCGGTGATAAGATAAGTAAACTTTCAAAAATTATGGCTGATGCTAGAATGCCAATGTTTTGTCCGAGTTGTGAGAAAGTGATGAAAAAAAGATTAGATGATAAAATGTGGAGTCTTTATGGTCATTGCTTTGATTGTCAAATAAAGTTTGAAAACAAACTAAGAGTAAAGGGTGAATATGAGGAGTGGGAAAAGCAAAAAGTAATAAACAATAAGATAAGTTATGTAAAAGACCAAATCCAAGCCATCAAAGAATGGAAAGATATGAAAGCACCCGAATGGTATAACAATGTCGGTGTTAATTATCCTGAATTAGAAAAGGAAAAATGGGATATAAACATTGAAAAGTTTCAAAAAGAAGCAGATGAGGCTTTAGGTAAATACACAGAAGTTTTAGAACAATTGGAGAGCGAACAATGAAAATATGGAAACTAATACTTGGACTCTTAGGTTTAATTGGTGGTCTTTTTGCAGCTAGCGCAGCTAAAAGTAAAGAAGTGAAAGAACTTGAAGAGGTTATAAAAGAAAACAAAAAAGAAGAAAAAAAGGTTGAAAAACAAATAAAAGAATTGGAGACAACTAAAAAAGCTTCAAAAAGAGAAATCGGTAGTTTGAAACGAAAGTTAACAATTAGTAAAAAGAAAACACAAAAAATGGAAAAAGCATTTGACGAAGACAACGCTGATGAGGCAGTGGAATTTCTTCGTAAATTTGCTAAGAAGTAATATGAGATACTTTCTTACAATATTACTAATAGCACCTTTGTTTTCTCAAGATGTAACTCTTACTCAAAAAGAGATGATAAATATTGCCAATAACATCAAAGAATTACAGGCAGACAGTGCTCGTATAGCAAACTCTCTTTCGATATGTGAGGAATTAGTATTAAAGATGGAAGAACAGGCAAAAGTTGATTCACTGTTGTTAGATGCTAAGGATAAACAAATCAATTTATTAAAAACTCGTGATGAGATGAATGAAAAGTTAGTGGAGTTAGTAAAGCCAAAATGGTATGAGAGTCAATATCTTTGGTTGGGAATAGGATTTATTTTAGGAAAGATATAATGAAACCACAAGTACTAAAAGAAGTAATAAAAAAAGAATATACAAAGTGTGCTCAAGATCCTGTATACTTCCTAAAAAAATACTGTGTCGTTCAACATCCGATGAAAGGGAAAGTACCATTTCATTTATATGAGTATCAGGAGAAAGCTTTAGGTACTTTCGAAGAACATAGATTTAATATTATCCTAAAAGCTCGTCAGTTAGGTTTATCAACATTGACTGCTGGTTACTCACTTTGGATGATGACATTCGGACAAGATAAAAATATTTTAGTAATTGCAACTAAACAAGATACTGCAAAAAACTTAGTTACAAAAGTAAGAGTGATGCACGCCAACTTACCCTCTTGGTTGAAACAAAAATGTACTGAAGATAACAAACTATCCTTACGATATAAAAATGGTTCACAAATTAAAGCAGTCTCAAGCGGAGAAGATTCTGGTCGTTCTGAGGCTCTTTCATTATTAATATTGGATGAGGCTGCTTTTATTGATAAAATTGAACCGATATGGGCTGCTGCTTCACAGACATTATCTACTGGTGGACAATGTATCGCATTATCTACTCCGAATGGTGTGGGTAATTGGTTTCACAAAACTTGGGTGGGTGCCGAAGATGGAATAAATGATTGGAACTTTATTAAATTACATTGGAATCTACATCCAGAAAGAAATGAAGATTGGAGAAAAGAGCAAGACAAGTTATTAGGTCCATCATTAGCTGCTCAAGAATGTGATTGTGATTTTATAACTTCAGGACAAACAGTCATTGATGGTGTGATACTCGATGAATATAGAGAAAAACAATGTCAAGACCCATTAGAAAAAAGAGGAGTTGACAGTAATCTTTGGATATGGCAACCACCGAATTATACCAAAGATTATGTACTAAGTGCTGATGTCAGTAGGGGTGATGGCTCGGATTACTCTGCTTTCCACGTTATGGATATAGAAACTATGGAACAGGTAGCTGAGTATAAGGGTAGGATGTCTACAAAAGATTTTGGTAACTTATGTGTTAATGTTGCTACAGAATATAACAATGCCTTATTAGTGGTTGAAAACAACAATATAGGTTGGGCTGCTCTACAACAATGTATCGATAGAGGTTATGAGAATTTATTCTACACAAGTAAAGATTTAAAGTATGTAGATACCGAACATCAGATAAATAATAGATACAGAACTCAAGACAGAAATATGGTAGCCGGATTTAGTATGACTATGAAAACAAGACCATTAGTAATATCTAAATTAGAAGAATATTTCAGAGAAAAATCAGTAATTGTTCGTTCAAATCGATTAATTGATGAATTGTTTGTATTTATATATAACAACAATAAAGCTGAAGCGATGCAGGGATATAACGATGATTTAGTTATGAGTTTTGCTTTGACTCTTTGGGTAAGAGATCTCTTGGGAAATGGAAATAGGTCCCAACGGTGAAAAAGAAAACTTAGATTGGTTAATTAACTAAGAGGTAAAATTATGGCTGAAAAAGATTTATTTTCAAGATTAAGAAGATTATTTTCTACAAATACAATTGTTAGAAATATTGGTGGTAGAAAACTAAAGATTGTAGACACAGGACAATTACAATCCAATATCCAAACTAACTTGGTAGATAGGTATAGTAAGCTATATTCGAATATGCAACAATATGGATATAGTGACCAATTGTATCAACAACAGTTGCGCTTAGGTTTATTTAGAGATTATGAGTCAATGGATACTGATTCGATTATTGCATCTGCTTTAGATATTTACTCAGATGAATCCACTATGAAGAATGAATATGGTAAGGTATTAGACATTCAGACAGATAATAATCAAATATATGATATTCTACACAATTTATTTTATGATATAATCAATATTGAGTTTAACCTTTGGCCGTGGGTTCGTAATATGAATAAATATGGTGACTTCTTTTTACAACTAGAAGTTACAGAAAAGTACGGAGTAACAAATGTTACACCAATGTCAGCTTATGATGTTGCTCGTATGGAAGGACACGACCCAAATAATCCACAATTGGTTCAGTTTATGTTAACACCACAGGGAGATGCTAATAGACATACGGAGAAAAAACAAGATACTAAGACTTTTGAAAATTATGAGATAGCACACTTTAGATTACTATCAGATTCTAACTATGTTCCTTATGGTCGTTCTATGTTAGAAGCTGGTAGAAAAGTTTGGAAACAATTGACTCTTATGGAAGATGCTATGTTGATACATAGAATTATGAGAGCACCAGAAAAGAGAATATTTAAGTTAGATATTGGTAATATACCACCAGCTGAAGTTGATAACTTTATGCAACAGACAATCAATAAGATGAAGAAAGCTCCTGTGATAGATGAGAAAACAGGGGACTACAATCTTCGTTACAACATACAAAATCTAACAGAGGACTTTTTTCTACCTGTAAGGGGTGGTGATAGTGGAACTAATATTGAATCACTAAGTGGCTTAAGTTATGATGCTGTAGATGACATTGAGTATCTGAGAAACAGACTAATGGCTTCATTGAGAGTTCCAAAGGCTTTCTTAGGATATGAAGAAGGATTGGGTTCAAAGGCTACGTTGGCAGCTGAAGATGTTAGGTTTGCCAGAACAATCGAAAGAATACAAAGAATCGTGGTTAGTGAGTTGACTAAGATTGCTGTCGTTCATCTCTACTCACAGGGATTTAGAGACCAAGAACTTGTTAATTTTGATTTAGCTTTAACAAATCCCTCAACAATCTATGAACAAGAAAAACTTGAATTATGGACACAAAAAACTTCTTTAGCCGATTCAATGGTTAGGGATGGTTTGATGTCATCTGAATGGATTTATAAAAATATATTTGGTTTTACGGATGAACAGATTAAAGATAATGACAACCAAATAGTATTTGATTATAAAAATAAATTCAGAAGACAACAAATTGAAGCTGAAGGTAACGACCCTGCTAAAAGTGGACAATCACAAGGTACACCATCGGATTTAGCTATGGGTAGAACTGGTCATGAGTTAGATGACAAAGGTGGTTCAGAAGAAGGTGGACAGCCAGGTGCTGGAAGACCTAAAGAAGCCAACAAATACGGTAAAGATAGTGGTGCGAGAGGTAGAGATCCATTGGGTGCGCATGACAAAAAGATGTCTTTTAGTAATACTGCATTGAAACACTACGAAAATTTGTTCAAACATTTGGGTACAAATGCTAAAACACTTATTAATGAGTCAAAAGAGATTGAAGATGAATATAAATCTGAAGTATCTTCCATTAATACTAAGAAAAATTAACTAACGATATATTTATATATGAAGTATTGTACAATGATTGGAGTTTAAAATGAGTTTAAAAACAAAACACTCAAAAATTCGTAATACAGGTATCTTATTCGAATTATTGACAAGACAAATAACAGTTGATGTTCTGAATAACGATAAAAAAGGTTCAGCTGCAAAGATTTTAAAAGAATTTTTCAATAAAAAAACACAATTAGGAAAGGAATACGAACTATACAGAGTTCTTACAACTGAAAATTACAAGTCTGAAATAAAAGCTAACCATTTGGTTGATGCTGTGGTAAAAGCACACAAAAAAATTAATAATTCGACTCTGAAAAGAGAAAAATACAACTTAATTAAAGAAATCAAAAAAAATTACAATGTAAATGATTTTTTTATGGCTAGAATTCCAAATTACAAAGTCAATGCTTCAATATACAAAATATTTGATTCAAATTATGGTAGAAATCCTGCTTCTGAAACCCAAAGTAGATTTACCATAGTAGAACACATCACAAGAAAAGCTATTTCATCTGAAAAGAAAGAAAAAGCACTTGTTGAGGGTTACAAAAAGCAAGAAAAAGATTTAAGACTCCTTGCTTATGGTATATTAGTAGAAAAATTCAATAAAAAATATAGTTCACTAAGTCAATCACAGAAGAAACTTTTAAAAGAATACATAAACAATATTTCAAACACAAATTCTTTAAAAGATTTCATAGAAACTGAAACTTTAAGAGTAAAATCTAAACTCCAATCATTTTTACCTAAAGTTGATGATAAAGTTACAAAGATTAAACTTAATGAGGCTATAAATCAGGCAGATACCCTTATGAAAGGTAGAATAGTTGAAGATAAACAAGTAGTTACGCTAATGAGATATTATCAATTAGTTAAGGAGCTTGAAAATGTCAAAAATGGATAAACTCAAAGAGATTATCAGAGAGTTAATCAAAAAGGAGTTAGAAGAAGCTTCTACTTCAGCCGCCACACCTGGATATCAAACTCCATATGCCTTTTCCGACCCTAAAAAAGACAAAAAGAAGAAAAAGAAAAGAGATTTGGGTTCAACTGGCTACAATTATGTTAGTGAGGGTAAGTACCACGATTATAGAAACGATGAAACTTTGTCACCAAAACAAAAGATTGGTCGTTCTATGAGAGAGATTAGAGATAGTCTCAATAATTTAGATAAATTAGTAAAGATGAATGTTCGTCTTAAAAATGAATTGAATGTCGATTCTAGGTCATATTGGAAAAATACACATAAGGCTTTAAACAAAATAAGTGAGAGGTTAGTAAAACTAGCGAATAAGGTAGGTCAGTTACAGTAACCGAGATTACTATGGCGTTTGAGGATAAAAAGAAGTCCTATATGGACACTCTTTTTAGTATTTCGACTTTGTTGAAAAGATGGCAAATAGAGATACAGAAAAAAGATGTAGATAAGAATTATATGTTGAGAAGGCTTGGCCAATGGATAGAACAATTGGAAAGTCTGAAAACAGAAATAATGATGGAGAAAGACTAATGATTTCACTATTAGAAATTGCACAAAGTATCAATGAAGTTGATGACGACAAAATCATCAAGTATAAAGATAAGGATGGTGAGTCTCAAGAGATGACTGCTGGTGCTGCTAAAAAGCAGCCAGATGACCATCCAGCAAAAGTTGCTTACAATAAGATGGCTGACCAAGGTGGCGATGATAGTGAAAAAGATGCCGGTGGTAAGTTAAGTGGTAGTGATTTTGAAAGAGATGGTGGTGATAATGAAGATAAACCAGATATGGATTCTGATGATTCTGATAGTGCTGATGCAGAAGATGATGTCAAAGCTGATTTAAGAAAAAACCCTGAGAAGTTAGATGATATGAGTGCTGAAGAGTTAGAAGATGTATTTCCATCGCATGAGGAATATATGGAATTCGAGACTCTTAGAAATCAAAAAGTTCTCAAAGATAGACATCCAAAACTTCACAAATTAGCATCACAATCCATTCAAGCTAAACAAGAATTAGAGAGTTTAGAAAAAGAACTTAAAGATAAATTGGGAAGTGGAGAGTTTGCAGATCCTTTTGTAAAAGGTAAAGAAGATCCAGAAGGTAAAAAGAAATTTGAAGATCATCAGCAAAAAATTAAAGACGCAGAAGAAAAAATGGAAGATGCCAGTCTTGAGGTATATTACTATCAACAAGACAACGCTAATGCATTAGATGGCGATGATATACCATACGATGTTGAAGATTTAGTTAGAGGTGAAGAAAATAAAAAAGATGAATCGATTAAAGTAATCAATGGAAAAACATACAAACCAATCAAAGAAGGAAAGAAAAAATCTAATCCTCGTATATTAAAAGAGATTTATGATAGAACATTTAGGAGTCTAAAATGAAACAATTAATAGTAGATTATTTACCATTCGAAGTACAGCCACACCAGATAAGCGAGGCTATGAAAGAAAACAACGGAAAATTAGTTGTTAAGGGTGTTCTACAAAGAGCTGATACCAAAAACCAAAATGGTAGGGTATATCCTAAAGATATTCTTATGAGAGAAGCAAAAAAGTATTCTGAAGGGTTTGTAAAACAAAAAAGAGCTATGGGAGAACTCGACCATCCTGAGTCATCTGTTGTGAATTTATCAAATGTCTCCCACAATATTACAGAGATGTCATTCAATGGAGATGATTTAGTGGGTACAGTAGAGATACTAACCACACCAAGCGGTAACATACTCAGAGAATTATTTAAGAATGGAATCAAATTAGGTATATCTTCGCGTGGGATGGGTTCAGTAGAACCAATGCGTGAGTCAGACGCCCAACAGGTAGGTGATGACTTTGAACTAATCGCTTTCGATTTCGTAAGTAATCCATCTACACATGGTGCTTTCTTATATCCAATGAATGAGAGTATTGATAACAATGTTTCTGTTCGTGATGGAAAGTACGGTAGGGTTGAAGCAGTAATCAACGATATAATGAGGGGATAAAAAGTGCCAGCAGCTTCCAAACAACAACAAAAATTTATGGGTATAGTTAGAGCTATACAGAAAGGTGATGTTCCTGCTAGTAAGTTTTCCAAAGCTGCTCAGAAGGCTGCTAAATCTATGGATAAAAAATCTGTCAAAAAATACGCTGCTACAAAACATGATGATTTACCAAAAAAGGTTAAAGAAATGTATGAGTCGATTCTGAATGAAAACCCAGCAGTAATCGCTACAGCAGCCCGTATGGCTATACAGAACAAACAAGGTAAAAAGGTTTCAGTCAATACTGCTCGTCAGTCTTCCTATGCTAGCAAAGACCCTTCAGCTCATAAAAAAGCAAAGAGTATATTTCAAAGAATTAAAGATAAGTTCAAAAAGAAAGATAAACCAGCTCCTAAAAAACAATCTAAATCAGATGTAGATTTTTACAAAAGACAATTTACAGGCGAATCCATTGATGAAGGACAAAAAAGAGAATCCATTAATATAATGAATAAATTTAACCAAGCCTATTTAAAATTCTCTAGAGAAATCAGAGATGTAATTAAAATGGTAGATAAATCAACTGCTAGTAAAGTAGACGGAAAGATTATAGAAAAAGCATATGGAAAAGGTCTTATTCCATTAAATAAATTAATGCAAGAATGGGGTAGAGGACAACTATCAAATCCTGGTTTAGATGAAGCTAACAATATGGATAAGATAAAGGATATCGTAAAGAAAAAACAATTCAAAAGAATCGGTGGAGTCATTATAGATATGCAAACTGCTAACGCTATAATGAAAGTACATAAAGCACTAACAGGTGCTAATAAAAAAAGATACGAAAAGTTATCTATTTCAAAGATGGCCGATATCGCATACAAATTGATAAAGTGATAAAACTTAAACATATATTATTAGAAAAGCCTGAGGATTATATCGATAAAGATATAGATGCGCTTGATATATTGTACAAAAAGAAAAAGTATGATGTCAATGAAGCTGATGACCATGAAGGTAAAATGGCTAAAGCTCAACTAGAACGTTCTATGAAGTATGCTAAAATGATTTATAAAATAGTTGATAATGTTGGTAATGGTGGTGAAGTATCAATGCCAGCGTGGGTACAATCTAAACTTACTAAATCTATGGATTACTTACAAAGTGTTTATAATTATTTAGATGGTAAAGATGGTTTAGAAGATAAATTTCAAAAAGAAGATATCACCTCCATACCTGCTAAGTTCAGTAATCCTGAAGCAAAGTCTAATATAGATGTTGATGTAAAAAAAATGTCCAATGTATTGGGTAAGGCTTCACAGCAAGTAATTAAAATAATGATGGATGGTGTTAAAAGTGGTAAGTATGATGCATTGGATATTGTCAGAGGTATAGAAACTGGCAAAGTAAATAGAACACACGAAGGAGAAAGACCTTTTCTAAGAATGTTGTTTAGAAAAGTTAGAAGTGGATTTAGGCGATATATGCCGAAAGGAAAATTAAGAAAGTAGATATTTATATCTAAGGAGAATATTATGGCTAATATAAAATTAAAAGATTTACTTAACGAAATAACAGTTGCCGGTGGTGTGATTTCAGAAAGTCCTTGGACAAAGAATGAAGAGGAACAACCATCTGTAAATGTAAAAGAGTTAACCGAAACAATTCGTAACTTTAATTCTATAGGTGAGTCAATCTATGGTAAAGGTAATCTTAAAGAGGTAGCAGAAACTTTATCTTCTATAGCAGAAGGAGCAGCTCAACACACTTTATCAGAAGTTGGTGATATGTTCGATAAAGTAACAGTCAGTCGTAATATGAAAGAACTCACAGGATTATCAAAACAATTCGGTAAAGTAGCTACAGAAGCTAATTCTCTACAGGAAAGAATGAGTGGATTGTATGAAGATATGGGACACATATTGGGTAGATATTATCAGATAGGAGAAAAACATATACCTGGTCACGATGATGATGATAGGGATATGAGAGATGATATGGATGAAGCTGAAAGAATGATGTTCAGAGAAGAAGATGATTACAAAGCATTCTTCAAAAAAGCTATGAAAAAATTTAATGTTTCTAATATCGGAGATATGAGTGATTCTGATAAAAAAGATTTCTTCAATTATGTAGATAGAAACTATAAGGCGAAAAAAGAAGAAGATTAGAGGTAAATATGGCAATAAAGGTTGTTGTAAAGAATGAAGAAGATTCTCGTAAAAGAGGAAGAAAATTTTAATTTTTTATATTTATATATATCAAAACTAAACACACCGTTCCTATCGTATACGGTGTAATCGAAATATAATAATTCTATTATAGTTCCCAATAACTATACTAAATCCTAAATAGGAGAATAATAATGGATGATCTCTTAAAAGAAGCAATTGCTGACGCAAAAGCTGTTCGTGAGACTGCTTTAGAAAATGCAAAGATGGCTTTAGAAGAGGCTTTCACTCCAAGATTACAGAACATGCTATCTCAAAAAATCCAAAACGAAATCGAAGACGAAGAAGAAGAGAAGAAAGATGAAGCTATGAAAGACGATGAGGATATGGAAGAAAGAGATATGATGGATGACGATGAAGACATGGAAGAAAGAGCCATGAATGATGAAGATGAAGATCCATCTGATGAAGATTCTAAAGACGAAGGTATCATTGAAATCGATGGTGTTAAATATGCACCAGTAGTCGCTGAAGAAGAAGATGAAGATGAAATGGATGAAATTGAAAAAGATGACGAAGATATGGATGAAGATCTTGATTTAGAAGCTGTAATTAAAGAGCTTGAGTCTGAACTTGATGAAGCTGAAGAAGTCGAAGAGGCTGAAGAAGTTGAAGAAGGTGAGGAAATTGAAGAGAATGATGTTTCTTCTGATATTGGTAAAGGTGACAATAAGTTGAACAAAAAAGCCAATAGCTCAAGTGGTGAAGGAAGTCAAGGAAAAGCAAAACTCAAAGAGGGTGAAGAAGTTGAAGAAGATGTAGATCTTGATGAAGTTCTTAAAGCTCTTTCTGAGGAAGAAGATGAAGATGAGAAGAAGGATGAAGTTGCAGAACTTAAATCCGATCTTGAGGAACATCGTTCCGTGATTGAAACACTTCGTGGAAAGCTAAATGAAGTCAATTTGCTAAATGCTAAACTTTTATTTACAAACAAACTTTTCAAAAAGTATGGTTTGAATAATGAACAGAAAATGAAAGTCGTTGAGCAATTCGATAGAGCAAGTAACCTCAGAGAAGTCAAGTTAGTTTACTCTACACTTGGTGAATCTTTTGGTTCTGCTAGAAATGAAATAAATGAATCTAAGGGAGCTGCTTCCAAACCAGTTGCATCTACCAAACCTGAAAAAGAAGTAATTACTGAAAGTTCAGATTTGAGAGATAGGTTTAAGAAGTTAGCTAACCTTATCTAATTGGGAGACATATAATGTCAGACTTAAAAATAAACGATTTGATGAGTGGCCATAACCCTCATCAAGAGCTCCTAAAGCAGACTCGTAAGTTAGTCGATAAGTGGGAGCCAACCGGATTATTGGACGACATTGAGGATTCCACTAAGAAAACAGGAATGGCTGTTCTTCTTGAAAACCAGGCTACGCAGCTTATAAAAGAGGCGTCTCAAACAGGCACTGGTGGAAGTAAAGAAGAATGGAGTGGTGTTGCTTTACCATTGGTTCGTAGAATCTTTGGTGAGTTAGCAGCTCAAGAGTTCGTAAGTGTTCAGCCTATGAACTTACCTTCTGGTCTAATTTTCTTTTTGGATTTCAAATATGGTTCAGCGAATCAAGCTAATCACGTTCAAAATTCAGATATTTTTGGTAACACATCAGCATCTGGCGATCCTGCTGGGGGTCTTTATGGTGCTGGTAAATCAGGATATTCCATCAATGATAAAGTAACTGCAATTCAGTTGTCAGGTTCTGCTCTTGCAAGCGGTGTGTTCACTCTAGAACATCCAACTTGGAAAGAGTTAGAATTTGAACCAGATTTGAGTGCTTCTTTACATGCTGGTAACTTATCTAAGTTAACAGTTGACTCAGCTGCTTTTACTAGAGCTGATGTGGAAGGTGTCAAAGCTTTTCAGGTAACTGCTTCATTTATTGATGCTATATTCCCTCAGTACACATCTGTTGCTTCAAATGGTGATGTATCTTTTATAGTACAACACGGTGAAGCTCATACTGCTGATGATAATATTGCTATGGTAAACTCAACTGCTACAGCATCTGTACTTTATCATCAACAGCCAACTGCTGCTGAGCGTGGTGATTTTGAACAAAGTTCATTCACATCACCTGGTCCTTCTTCTAATGATGATCTTCAGATTCCTGAAGTCGATATTCAGTTAAGAAGTGAAGCAATTGTTGCTAAAACTCGTAAGTTGAAAGCTGTATGGACACCAGAGCTTGCTCAGGATCTTAATGCTTATCACTCAGTTGATGCAGAAGCTGAACTTACAGCGATGTTAAGTGAGTACATAGCGATGGAAATCGATTTGGAAATACTTGATATGTTAAAGCTAAATGCTGATGCTAAGACTGCTTACTGGTCAGCTAAAGTTGGATTTGAGTATGATGGTTCTGGCACAGGCGCACCTGCTTGGACAGAAATCAGCGGAGCTTCTAATGCTTACACCAAATCTTCTTGGTATCAAACATTGGGTATTAAAATACAACCTGTATCTAATGCTATCCATCAGAAAACACTACGTGGTGGTGCTAATTTTGTTGTTGTTTCACCTGAAACTGCTACAATCTTAGAATCTGTAAGTGGATATGTTGCTAATACTGGTGACGCATCTGCAAAACAGTACGCTATGGGTGTTGAAGCTGTTGGTTCTATTAATAACAGATATACTGTTTATAAGAACCCATACATGACTGCTAATGATATATTGGTAGGTTTCAGAGGAAGTAATTTCTTAGAAACTGGTGCTGTATATGCTCCATATGTACCAATGATTATGACTCCATTAGTATACGATCCTCAAAACTTTACTCCACGTAAAGGTGTGATGACTCGTTACGCTAAGAAAATGGTTCGTAATGAATTCTACGGTAAAGTCATTGTTGCTGATATCGATCAGGTTTAATTAATTCATTAATTGAACAACTTAAAAAGGGGAGTTTTACTCCCCTTTTTTTGTGCATCTTATATTTATTATTGAATAAAAGTACTTTTTAGGAGAATATAATGGAATCAATTTGGCCAGGTAGTAGTTCATTTTCAGCCGGACATACTCCTTATGGGTTTTACGATAGTGACACGGAGTTTTCTGGTTCAGGAAATCATTCAGTAGATAAGTTTTCAGATTGGGCTGCAAAAAGATTGGGGTATCCGATAGTAGCAATAGAAATGCCAACAGGTTCATTTTACGCTTGTTATGAAGAGGCTATAACGGAATACTCTGCGCAGGTAAATCAGTTTAACATTAGAGATAATATGTTGGCTTTACAAGGACAAGTTACAGGTTCAGGCTCTTCGAAGACAAATTTAACTCATAGAAAATTAACACCAACGATAGGAAGAAATATACAACTAGCTGAACAATATGGTTCTGAAGCAGGTGTTGGTGGAACTGTTGATTTTAAGAGCGGCTCTATAAATATAACGAGCGGTTCTCAAGTTTATGATTTGAATAATTTAAA
>LUMI01000404.1_pt2 | contig 17130 bp, 21 predicted proteins | sample 729681 | NCBI WGS metagenome assembly LUMI01 (sample SAMN03860267, study PRJNA289734) | marine metagenome | biome: seawater column; feature: ocean; material: water; isolation source: Red Sea water column Station 34 - depth 10m | place: Saudi Arabia: Red Sea | collected 2011-10-15 | depth 10 m
AAAATCTCTTACTAAAATAATTAGATCATATTCAATGCAAAATTGTTCGAAAAAAATTTTTTCTAAAGTAGGAAAAACATTTGAACCTTATAGAGTTTATTTGAGACCTTTAAGAGACAAGATGAGAAATACGCATAGATCAATAGAACAACACTTAATTTATAAAAAACCTTTAGATAGATCAAAGCTATTAAACAGCAAGGAAGAAATTTTAAAACCTTTAAGAGTAGTAAGAGAGTCTTTAGAGGAAAATCAAAATGAGAATATTGCAAGTGGAGACTTGCTTGATTTGATGAGGAGAGCAAAATGTTTTGGTATTAATTTAGCTAAATTAGATATTAGACAAGAGTCGTCTCGTCATACTCAATTATTGAATGAATTAATAAAAAGTAAATTTAACAAAAATTATAATAAATTATCTGAAGATAAAAAAATTCAACTTTTAAAGTCATTAATTTTATCGAAAAAAAACATTATTAATAAATTTAATTTTAAAAATAAAGAAAACAAAGAAGTTTGGTCTACATTTAAAACATTAGCTGATGAACCATCTGAGTGTTTAGGTGCATACGTTATTTCAATGACTACTTCAGCATCAGATATTTTATCAATTTCATTTCTTCAAAAAGAAGCGAAAATTAAAGAAAAGTTGAGAGTTGTCCCTCTGTTTGAAACTTTAGATGATTTAATTAATGCTAAATCAATAATGGAAAGTTTATTTTCAAAATCTTGGTATAGGAGATTGATTAAAAATAAACAGGAGGTGATGATTGGTTATTCAGACTCCAGCAAGGATGCTGGAAAAATTTGTGCTAGTTGGCACCAATATAAAGCTCAAGAACAAATAATTAAATTAGCTAAAAAATACTCAATAGAAGTAGTTTTCTTTCACGGCAGAGGAGGCTCAGCAGGAAGAGGCGGAGGACCAATTCAGGCCACCCTCAGATCACAACCTCCTAATTCTGTTAATGGTAAAATAAGAATAACTGACCAAGGAGAGGTAATTCAGCAAAAATATGGATATGAGCCTTTGGCCAAGTATAATTTATGTAGTTATATTGGCGCTGTTACTGAAGCAACATTAAATCCTCCACCTGTGCCAAAAAATAATTGGAGAACGCTAATTGAAAAAATGTCAGATATTTCTAAAAGTTCATATAGAAAAAATATAAATCAAAGTACAGAATTTATTAAATATTTTAAAACTGTAACTCCCCATGTAGCTCTTGGAAAATTATCAATAGGATCTAGACCTTCAAAAAGGAAAAATATTGATAATATAAAAAGTTTAAGAGCAATACCTTGGGTATTTGCCTGGACACAAATACGTTTAATGTTACCGGCTTGGCTTGGAAGGGCTGAGGCACTGAGATATGCAAACATAAAACAATTTAGAAAAACACTTTATGAGATGGAAAAAAACTGGCCATTTTTTAATTCAATGCTTGATATGTTGGATATGGTTATTTCAAAAGCTGATCCTGACATTTCTAAAATTTATGAGGAATATTTAGCTGATGAAAAATTAAAAAGAGTTGGTCAAAAACTTAGATTTCAATTTCAAGTAATAAAAGAACTTAATAAAAAAATTACCCCTAAGGAGATCATAAAATTAAGAAAAGAATTTAGAACTTCAGTTATTGTAAGAAACATTTATTCGGAGGTATTAAATATCATTCAGCCATTAGTAATGAATAAAATTAAAAAAAATAAAAATAAAAATAACAAAAAATATTTAAACGATGCTCTTCTCACATCAATAGCAGGTATTTCTGCTGCCATGAAAAATACTGGTTAAATGATAGAAATTTTTATTGCTTTTGGAGCAGGATTGATAAGTTTTTTATCACCATGTGTACTGCCATTAATACCAGGTTATATCTCTTATATTTCTGGAAGTTCATTAAATGAATTGTTAGAAAAAAAAAGTATAAATATTATACCAATTATTTTTTTCTCTATTGGTTTTTCAATTGTTTTTATAAGTTTCGGTGCAACTGCAACTTTTTTAGGAAATTTAATATTAGATAATTCTTATCAATTAAGAATTATATCTGGAATATTAATAATTATTTTTTCTCTTCAAATAATTGGAATAATTAATATTAAATTTTTAAATTATGAAAAGAGATATCAATCAAATATAAACCCTGGAAATTTTGGTTCTATACTAATTGGTATGGCATTTGGTTTTGGTTGGACGCCTTGTATTGGGCCTATTTTAGGATCTATATTAGCATTGGCATCGATAGAGGAAAGTTTGAATAGAGGTGTGCTTCTTCTTTTTTCTTATTCCTTAGGTTTGGCAATTCCATTTGTTCTATCAGGCTATCTTATTCAAAGATTTATGATTTTCTCAAAAAACCTAAAACAAAAAATGAATATTATTTCAAAAACTGGTGGAGCCTTATTGTTAATAACTGGAATTTTAATGATAACAAATCAACTTCAGGCTTTAGGTTTTTATTTATTAAGGTACTTTCCATTTTTACAAAACCTAGGATAAATCATGAAAATTTATAAAATTGATTGTAGCGCAAGAAAAGAAGGTTCAACATCTCGAAGTCTTGCAGAAAAATTATTGAGTAAAATCAAAAAACCTGAAGACGAAGTTGTAAACAGAGATTTAGATGATGAAATGCTTTTTATAACTGGTTTAACCGAGTCAGGCATGAAGATACCAATTGAAAAACAGACTGAAAATCATAAGAAAATGTTTGAATTGTCTGATCAATTAGTCAAAGAACTAAAAGAGAGTGATGTAATTATAATTTCTGTGCCAATTTATAATTTTGGTCCACCTGCTACATTGAAAGCATGGGCCGATTTAGCCGCAAGAGCTAAACTAACATTTAAATATTCAGATGATGGTTCAAGAATTGGATTGTTAGAAGATAAGCAAGTTTATTTAGTTATTACATCTGGTGGGACAAAAATCCAAGGAGAAGAAGATTTTCTAACTCCATGGTTAATTCATATGCTAAATTTTTTTGGTTTAAAAAAAATTGAAATCATAGCAGCTGATCAAATGGCTTTAAATTATGAAAAGTCGATTAAGAATGCTGAAGATAAAATAAAAAACTTATTTATAGATTAAATTTCCTTTTTAGATGTAAAAATTTTCCTTCGGTGCTGTCAAAATCTAAGTAACACCCTTGTAAAAATCTCTTACCCTCATTTGGATCATATGATGTTCTGCCATGAAGCAATCTATGATTATCCATCATCATTAAGTCACCTGGCATAAGTTTAAACTCAATTCTATATTTATCGGAATTATATAAATCCGATAAATATTTTCTTGCACTATAGTATGTATCAAGTTTGTCTTTACTCATTTTAGGAACATAATCTAGTCTTGGACTAAATCTTACATTTTGAAAATTTCTATTTTCATCAAGATGTATTAATTCTGACCAACTCTCTAAGATTGTATCTTTGTCTACAAATCTAAATCTAACTTTAGTATTTGATAATATATCATAATAATTTTTGTTTAAATTTTTAAGATCCTCAGTAACTGTAAATCCATCAACTAAAGTTGAAAAACCTCCACTGACTTCATTTTCAATACAATGTAATATTTGAATACATGGTGGAAATGGGTTCCTATAAGGGTTGTCAGTATGAGGAGCTAAATGAAGAGCAGTGTATGCTAAATCATTTGGGTCTGGTTTTGATTTTACATTAAAAAATTCACCAAAATTAGTTCTCTTTACGCTACCTATCATGTTACCAAAGTTGACTAAAAAATTATCATCAGTTGGAACATTTTGTATAATTACAAAACCATACTTATAGAAACTAATTAACAAATTTAACATTTCTTTACTGTCGTTAAATTCATCAGAAAATTTGAAACTTTTTATATCTTTAAAATCTGATTTCCATTTAGTTTTTTCAATATTAATAACTTCATTAACATTTAGACTTAATTCATTTGAGAGTTTTTGAATTTCAAAATTTGAGATAACTCCATCATTAAATTTAACTTTTAAAATATCTCCGTTTATATCTGCTTCTAAGATATCAATAGAATGACTCATTGATGAAGGATCAAATAATCTTTGTTGAGTTCCTTCATCTAGATGTTCTTTTTCGCTAACTCGCTCTCTTAACCAAAAAGGATGTATTTCCTCTTTATTTGAACCATTGTAAGAAAATATTTTATTAGAGTTAATTTCAAATTTCATACTTGTTAGAACATTCACTCAAATTAATTTTTTTTTCAATATAAATTCGTTTGTATAATTATTATTTGATTTTTTAAATTCACTAGCAAAGGATTTAACTAAATTTTATTATTCAAAATTAGACAAAAAATTTAAAATCCAAAACAAACTCAAAGGCACAGGATATGATCCAGTAACCACATCAGACAAGGCTTTTGAAAGATTTATAAGACAAAAAATCTCAAAACGTTTTCCAAATCATCAAATAATTGGAGAAGAATATGGACATAAGCACTCTTCAAGTGATTATTCATGGGTTATAGATCCTATTGATGGAACTAGATCTTTCGTAATAGGCAATCCGACTTGGAGTAATTTAATATCCTTAAATTATAAAAATATACCAATGTTAGGTTTGGCAAACTTTCCAAAATTAAAAAAATTTTACTTAAATAAGAATTCTAAAGAGGCTTATGTTTTTGAAAATAAAAAAAAAATTAGATTAAAAGTAAACTCAAAAATTAATTTTTCAAATGCAAAACTAGCAGCTGCTTTTCATGGATATTTGTCATTAGAAAAACAAATGAAAATAAAAAAATTTATTAAACGAATGCAATTTCCTTGTTTTGATGCATTAACCTATGGTCAACTAGCTGAAGGCAGAGTTGATATAGTTGTTCAATGTGCAAATAAAATTTGGGATATACATCCACTTATTCCAATTATTAGAGCAGCTGGTGGAATTGTTACTACATGGAAGAATGAAAAAGCTGAACTAGGTGGAAATATCATTGCATCTAACAACTTAAGAAATCATAAAAATATAATTAAATTACTAAAACCTGCTTCGTGAAAAATATTTTAATACTTCAACACATTAAAATTGAGGATCCTGGTTATATAAAAGATTTAATGATCGAGGATAAATTTGATCTTACAACAATCGAGCTAGATGAAGGAGAAAAAATTCCAAAAGATTTATCAAAGTTTGATGGCATGTTTTGTATGGGTGGACCAATGGATACTTGGATGGAAAAGCAATACCCAAGGTTAATTGAAGAAAAAAAAAAAATTAAAGAATTTGTTATTGATTTAAAAAAACCTTATTTAGGTTTTTGTTTAGGTTGTCAATTATTAGGAGAAGTTATTGGGGGCAAAGTTGTTAAATCTAACAAACCAGAAATAGGCATCCTTGATATAAATTTTTTAGAAAATAAGAAAAACGACAAATTTTTTTCAAAGTTTCCAAATACTATTAAATCTTTACAGTGGCATTCTTATGAGGTTCAAAATTTAGAAAATAATAATTCAGTAACTTTGCTAGCATCCTCAAATGAAACAAAATATCAAATTTTTAAATATCAAGAGCATGCATACGGAATTCAATTTCATATTGAGATTAAAGATACCACTGTTAATGAGTGGGGGTGTGTGCCAGAATATAAGTCTGCACTTGAAGAACAGCTAGGCAAAGATGCGCTAGAAAAATTTGATAATGATGCAAAAGTCGAAATGGCCTCAATGAACCAATATTCCTCAATTCTTTACGAGAATTTTAAAAAAATAATTTAGATAAAATTCTTTTTTTTAAGCAAATATTAAGCTAGATTTTTGTATTAATATTTTAGGAGGGGAAATGAAAACTTCAAAGTTTTTTAAGATTTTATTGGCTTCTTTATTTGTTTTTGTATCAACACATGCTTTTGCAAAAACAATTAAATGGTCAATGCAAGGAGATAGTTTAACACTAGATCCACACGCACAAAACGAAGGACCAACAACTCAAGTTTCGAGACAAGTTTACGAAGCTCTTGTGACTAGAGGTTTAGATATGTCAATTGAACCTCAGTTGGCTACTAAATGGACTACTACAGATCCAAATACTTGGATATTTACTTTAAGACAGGATGTAAAATTCTCTGATGGTTCTAAGATGACTTCAAGAGATGTTGTTTTTAGTGTGTTAAGAGCAAAACAAAGAACATCAGACTTTAAAGAATATATTAGTACAGTATCTGGAGTAGAGGCTGTTGATGATTACACAGTTAAAATTACAACAAGTAAACCTAATCCAATTTTACTTAATCAGTTGTCAAACATTTTTGTTATGTCTAGAGATTGGAGTGAGAAGAATTTTGCTGTAACAGCTCAAAACTGGGACGCAGGTCAAGAAACTTTCTCAGCAACAAATGCAATGGGTACTGGGCCTTTTAAAATCACTTTAAGAGAACCAAATACAAAAACAGTGTTCAAAAGAAATAAACACTGGTGGGGTGATATGAAGGATAATAAGGTTACAGAAATACATCTTCTACCAATTAAAAATGCAGCAACCAGAGTAGCAGCATTATTATCAGGAGAAGTTGATCTAGTTACAGATGCTCCTGTTCAAGATTTAGCTCGTATAGGAAATTCTTCAGGCCATAAAGTAAATAGTACTGCTCAAATGCGTACAATATTTTTAGGCATGGACCAAGCAGCTGATAAATTAAGAACTGGAAATACTGGAGATAATCCTTTCAAAAAGAAAGAAGTAAGACAAGCTCTTTATCAAGCAATTGATATAGAGGCTATTAAGAAGAAAGTTATGAGAGGACTAAGCGAACCTGCAGGTATTATTACTTTCCCAGGTGTAAATGGTTATACAAAAGAACTTGATGCAAGATTACCATATGATGTTGATGCTGCAAAAAAATTGTTAGCAGATGCTGGATATCCAAATGGATTTGATGTTGAGTTAAGATGTCCAAATGACAGATATGTAAACGATGAAGCTATTTGTACTGCTGTTGTTGGTATGCTTGGAAAAATAGGCGTTAATGTAAATTTATTTGCACAAACTAAAAGTAAGCACTTCAAAGAATTAAAAGATGACCAAGGTGATTTTTATATGCTTGGTTGGGGTGTTCCAACTTTGGATAGTCATTACGTTTTTCATTATCTATATGAAAGTGGTGCTAGCTGGAATAAGGTAAACTTTAGCAATTCAGAAGTTGACGCAGCTATAAGAGTTATGGAAGGTGAAGTTGACCTAAATAAAAGAAATGCCGCAATAGCAAAAGCTTGGAAGATTGTTAAAGATGATATTTCTTACTTACCTTTACATCACCAAGTTATTTCTTGGGCATCAAAGAGTAATGTTGATGTTCCGATAAGACCGAATAACGAGCCGTTATTCCGTTTTGCTAGTTTTAACTAAATAAATAATTTTTCAGACCCTTTTTCATAAAAGGGTCTGAAACTTCATAATTTTCTAAAAATTGATAAAGTATTTTTTTAAGCGACTGTTCCAATCTGCGCTCGTAATGCTTGTTGTTGCATTAGTTTCTTTCTCACTTTTTAATTTTGTAGGGGATCCAATTAATAATATGGTTGGAGAAGAAACGTCCGATGAAGAGAGATCTGAGTTAAGAGAAAGTCTTGGATTAAACGATCCTGTATATGTTCAATTCACAAGATTTGTTAGAAATGCTTCTAAAGGTGAGTTTGGAATATCGTATCAGTTGAGGAGGCCTGTTTCTGATTTAATTGTTGAGCGATTACCAGCAACTATAGAGTTGGTGGTAATATCCGCTTTGATAGCGCTTATTTCTGGGACTTTGCTTGGTGTTTACACTGGAATAAATAGAAAAGGGGTAATTAGCGATATAATCCTTGCAATATCTCTGCTTGGAGTATCCCTCCCGACATTTGTAATTGGAATACTCTTTATATATCTATTTGCAGTTATTTTAGGCATTTTACCCTCTTTCGGCAGAGGAGAAGTAGTTGATCTAGGGTTTTGGTCAACTGGTTTTTTAACATTATCAGGTTTAAAAGCAATAATACTCCCATCAGTTACATTAAGTTTGTTTCAAATGACCTACATAATCAGATTAGTAAGAGCTGAAATGATGGAGATACTCCAAACAGATTATATTAAATTTGCAAGAGCAAGAGGCATAAATCAGAAAAGTATTTATTATAAACATGCTTTAAAAAATGGATTAATTCCAGTGATTACAATTGCGGGAATAAACATTGGAACATTAATTGCGTTTTCAATAATTACAGAAACAGTTTTTCAATGGCCTGGAATGGGATTTTTATTTATCCAAGCAGTTCAATTTGTAGATATACCAATAATGTCAGCTTACTTAGTGTTCATAGCATTCGTATTTGTGATGATAAATTTCATAGTTGATATTTTGTATTATTTTATAGACCCTCGAATTAGGGTTAAAGGAGACTCTGTAAGTGGATAACAAAACTTTAACTACTTGGGAAAGAATAAAAGATAGTGATATTTATTTCAGTTTTATTAAATCTCCTACGGCAATAATTTCATCTTTAATTTTATTTATAATTTTCTTTTGTTCATTTTTTGTTGAGTTTATCACTCCATACAATCCGTTCGACCCGTCATCTTTATCTTTAATGGAGGCATTTACACCTCCATCTTGGACAGAAGATGGCTTATCAAAGTTTATACTTGGGACAGATGGACAAGGAAGAGATATGTTATCAACTATTCTATACGGTTCTAGAATATCTTTAATAGTTGGTTTTTCTGCAATTATTTTTAGTTTAGTTTTAGGAGTTTTTCTTGGATTAACAGCTGGTTATTTTGGTGGAAAATACGAGATGATAGTTATGAGATTAACAGATGTGCAGTTGACCGTTCCTAGCATTTTAATGGCCTTGTTAGTTGATGGGATTGCAAGAGGAATAATTTCAAGAGAACTTCATGATGAGATGGCAATTTATGTATTAATTTTCGCAATTGGAATTTCAGAGTGGCCACAATTTGCAAGAGTTTCTCGAGCAGCAACTTTAGTAGAAAAAAATAAGGATTATGTGTCTGCATCTACAATTATAGGTGTTTCAAATATTATAATTATGTTCAAGCATATTTTACCAAATATAATGAGACCAGTTTTAGTTATTGGGACCATTGGTTTAGCATTAGCAATAATTGCAGAGTCTACTTTAAGTTTTTTAGGAGTAGGAGTTCCACCAACTACACCATCACTTGGTACATTAATAAGATTAGGTAATGATTTTTTATTTTCTGGTGAGTGGTGGATCACTTTCTTTCCTGCAATTTTTTTAGTCATACTAGCTTTTTCTATAAATTTATTGGGAGACTGGATGAGAGATACTTTAAATCCAAGATTAAAAAAATGAGTTTTCTAAAAATAAAAAATTTAAGTGTGGACTATAAAATGAGAAGAGAAACTGTCTATGCAGCAAAAGAAATAAATATCGAAGTAAGCAAAGGAGAAATATTAGGATTGGTTGGTGAGTCTGGATCTGGAAAAAGTACTGTTGGAAATGCAATAATTAACTTAATTGATGAACCAGGAAAAATATCGAATGGTTCAATAATTCTTGGAGATATAGATATAAACCACAATCAAAAAAACATTGAAAATTATAGAGGAAAAAAAGTAGGTTTAATATTTCAAGATCCTCAAACATCTTTAAATCCTATATTAACAATAGGCGAGCAATTAATCGAAACTATCCAAACACATTTAGATTTAAGTAAAGACGAAGCTAAAAAAAGATCTATTGAGCTATTAAAAGAAGTGGGAATTAAAGATGCTGAAAATAGATTTGACAATTATCCTCATCAATTTTCAGGAGGTATGAGGCAAAGAGTGGTTATTTCTCTTGCATTATGTTGCGAGCCAGAGCTTTTAATAGCAGACGAGCCAACAACTGCTCTAGATGTTTCAATTCAATCTCAAATATTAGAACTAATTAAACGTCTGACAAAAGAGAGAAATTTAGCTGTAATTCTTATTACTCATGATATGGGTGTAATAGCAGAAACCACAAACAGAGTAGCCGTGATGAAAAATGGTGAGCTTGTTGAAATAGGCAAAACCAAAGAAATATTAACTCATCCAAAACAACCATATACTAAAAGCCTAGTAAGTTCAGTTCCTCCAACAAATAAAAAAATTTCTAGATTTGTAATACTAAATCAAACTGAAGAAGTTAAAAAACAAAGTAATTTAAAAATTTTAAGCAGATGGACCAAAAGAGAGATTAATCAAAAAAATTTAGTATCAGTAAAAAATCTATTTAAGACATTTGATGACAATTTTTTTTCTGAGAACTCAAAAAATTCTATAATGGCAGTAGATGATGTTTCTTTCAGTATTAAAGAAGGAGAAACTTTTGGATTAGTCGGCGAGAGCGGGAGTGGAAAATCAACAATAGCAAAAATGATTGTAAATTTGTACAAACCAAGTAGTGGCGACATTTATTTCGATGATGTTTGTATAACTCAAATTAAAAAAAATAAAGAAATGCTAAAATTTAGAAAACAAATTCAAATGATATTTCAAGACCCATATTCATCTCTCAATGGTAGATTAAAAGTTAAAGATATTGTTGCAGAGCCAATATTGCTTCACAATCCATCAATTAAAAGATCTGACTTAGAAAATTATATTTTTGATCTATTGCAATCTGTTGAACTTTCTCAAAGTTCAGCAGAAAGATATCCTCATGAATTTTCAGGAGGTCAAAGACAAAGAATATCAATAGCAAGGGCTCTTGCAACACAACCAAGACTATTAGTATGCGATGAACCAACTTCTGCATTAGATGTTAGTATACAAGCTCAAATATTGAACTTATTAAAAGATCTTCAGGAACAACTAAATTTGACTATTTTATTTATAAGTCATGATCTACCTGTTGTAAGACAAATGTGTGATAGAATAGGAGTGCTTAGAAATGGAAAATTATGCGAAGTATCAAATTCTGAAAAATTATTTGAGAAACCTGAGCACGAATACACAAAAGAACTTTTAAATTTAATGCCAAAGATTGAAGCAATTTACAACTAAGGAGGACTAATGGCTATTTTTAATATGATAGAAGAAAATGAAGCAACTGGAAAAGTTAAAGAAGTTTATGACGATATTAAAAAAAAAAGAAACGTAAAATTTATAACTAACTTTTGGAAAATGTTAGCTAATGAACCTGATACTCTAGAGAGAACATGGAATTCTTTACAACAAGTTATGAAAAAAGGTGCGCTAGATGAGATGACTAAAGAGTTAATTTATGTTGCAGTTTCAATGGCAAACAGTTGCGAATATTGTATTAAATCTCATAGCATTGCTGCAAAAAAACAAGGAGCTTCCAAAGAGATGCTTGCCGAACTAATTGCAGTTGTAAGTATGGCAAATGAGACCAATAGACTAGTTGAGGCATATCAAGTAAAAGTCGATTCAATTTATGAATGATAGAGCACAAGCAGTTTTAGATTTTTGGTTTGATGAAATGGTTGCTGAAAAGCGATTTAAAAAAGACAAAAGTTTTGATGAATTAATTAAAGAAAAATTTGGAGAAGACCATAACAAAGCGATAAATAATGAATACGACTCTTGGCAGGATAAGCCATTAAGTTGTTTAGCTTTAATTATTTTGTTAGATCAATTTTCAAGAAATTTATATAGAGATGATAAAAGATCTTTCGAATATGATGCTAAGGCTAGATTGATTGTAAATGACGCTGTTTATAACGGTTACCTCGATAATATGGATGAATATCAAAGATTTTTTATGTTACTCCCCTATATCCATAGTGAAGAAATTATTGATCATGATCGAGCTTATAAATTATTAGATAATTACTTGTCTAATCACCCGAATGTAGATCAGATTAAAAAATTCTGGAAAGACCATACAGCTGCAATAAAAAGATTTCATAGATATCCTCATAGAAATGAAATTCTAGGAAGAAGATCTACACCAGAAGAAATTGAATTTTTGAAAGAACCAAATTCATCTTGGTAATTATTTGATATTTCCTAAATAATTAACCATTATAACTCCAATGATAATGAGTATAATACCAGTTATACCGTAAATATTTGGAATTTGATTATACTTTAGAACAGCAAATAACACGACACCAGTAACCACTAGTCCACTGTAAGTAGAATAGGCAAATCCAACAGGTAGCGCGGTCATAGCTTTTGCCATTGAAAACATCGTAACACACATAAATAAGATACAAAGAATTGAAGGAGTTAACTTTGTGAAGCCTTCAGAAATTTTAGCAAAACTATTTGATGCTATTCCAAAAGATATACTGATTGCTAAAAGCAAATATCCAAATAAAGGCTTCATATTTATTTACCTCCTAATAAATTAACCATCAATACACCTACAACAATAAATAATAAACCAATCAAGGAATAAACATTCGGAATTTGATTATATTTAACTACACCAACAATCACAGTTGCTATAATTGTTAAACCAGCAAAAGATGCATAAGTTATTCCCATTGGAATATTTTTCATCACCAATGAAAGCGCATACATGCATAAAACAATTGTAATTGCAGTAATTATGCTTGGAAAGAGTAGTGTAAATCCTTCAGCACTTTTTGCAAAACTATTAGAAGTAACTCCTAGAAATACAGCAACACCTAGGAACAAGTATGATGTAGTGAGACTCATTTAATAATATTAAATGAAATCAAGCTAAATATATATAATTATTTAGGTATTGGAGTAGCACCAGTTTCTAAACTAACAATTTTACCATTGTCGTATTTATAAACTGCCATTACAGCCTCAACATTTCCATCATTAAATGTAACAAAAGCATGGTGAATTCCAACTTCATCATTCTCGTAAACAATTCTTACTTTATCTTGATTGATATCTCCACTCATAGCCCACTTAATGACATCACTTTTTGTTAAAACATTTCCTGATTTATGCATCGTAAATTTAAAATCATCATGCAGAAGCTCATTCATAACTGCTTCATCTTTATTTTTTAGTGCAGCACTGTATTTTTCTAAGATAGACATCTTCCTCCTATTTTATTCCGTTGATTATTATTTGTACTCCATCAGAATTATCCATTCTAATTTTTTTAACTGGTTCATATTCTTTTGAGTTGTACCATTCTATAGCTCTTTCATAACTTGGGAATTTAAGAAGCACAATTCTTGGAAAATTAGACTCGCCCTCAACAACTTGATGTTCGCCATTTCTAATTAAATATTCCCCATCAAACTTTTCTACAATTGATGTTACTTTTTCAACGTACTCTTTATATTTTTCTTGATTAGTAACTTTAATTTGAGCAATTACATATCCTGAGCTCAAAATTATTCTCCAGGTTTTTTATAACTTTTTGATGCATCCGATGCCTTTTGAAAAGCACTGTTATAATTAAATACCTCATGAATCATTAAGTCAGTCATCATTCCACTATTTAATACAGTAATTTTCATAGCAAGAACGCTTTCGTAGTCACCTTCAACACAAAATAATACATCGTATCGACCTCGAAGCCATTCATAACTTATAGCTTTCACTCCTAAGCTATCACACATAGATTTCATTACAGCACCTCTATCTGCAGATGGATCTGCATGCATTTTTTTTAATAGTTCTGGACTAGCTTTACCAATGACATAAAATTTAGACATTATTTTCTCCTCTTTTTAATTTATCCTAAAATTTATTTATAACGATTTTGTTACAATGCAGGTATGTATTTATATCCAATCAGGAAAAGGAAGTCCTTTTTGTTGTAAAAAAGTTTTATTAAACATCTTAGAGTTGTATCTGTCTGATTTATCACAAAGAATTGTAACAATAGTTTTTCCAGGCCCAAGTAGCTTACCAAGTCTTATAGCTCCAGCAATATTAACCCCACAACTTGTTCCAAGACTTAAACCTTCATTTTTAATTAAATCATAAAGAATAGGTAAAGACTCATGGTCATCAATTGAAAAAGCTCCATCTATTTTCGCTTCAGCAAAATTTGCTGTGACTCTACTTGAGCCAATACCTTCAGTTATTGAACCACCTTCAGATTTTAATTCACCATTTTGGATATAATTGTAAAGAGCAGATCCAGTTGGATCAGATAAATAAATTTTTATATCTTTATTTTTTTCTTTTAAATAACTGCTAACACCACCAATGGTACCACCAGTTCCAGATGCACAAACAAATCCATCAATTTTTCCTTCTGTTTGATGCCAAATTTCTGGACCAGTTGTATCATAATGACCTCTTGAGTTTGCTGTATTATCAAATTGATTTGCCCAAACAACTCCATGATTATTAGAACTACTTAATTCTTTAGCCAATCTATCTGCAACTTTTACATAATTACCATCATCTTTATATGGCTTAGAAGGAACTAATCTTAAATCGGCTCCAATATTTTTTAAGGTATCTTTTTTTTCTTGAGTTTGATTATCATTCATTACAATTATTGTTTTGTAACCCAATGAATTTCCTAAAAGACATAATCCTATACCTGTATTTCCAGCAGTACCCTCAACAATAGTTCCACCTTTTGAAATAAGTTTTTTCTCTTGGGCATCCTTAATTAAAGCTAATGCAGCTCTATCTTTAACTGAACCACCTGGATTTAAATATTCTGCTTTCCCATAAATATTACATCTAGTTATTTCAGAGGCAGCTTTTAATTTTATCAGAGGCGTATTGCCAATTGATTGAATAAAATTATCTTTATAATTTTGCATTACTCTTTATTTATATCGCCATTTGTAACTGCATATGGTTTAAATTCTTCTGTAGCTGTTCCAACATTTTTTGCAGGTATACCAATCATAACTGCATTTTCCGGAACATCTTTTGTTACAACTGCGTTTGCGCCTATTTTAGAATTTTTTCCAACAACTACTGGACCCAATATTTGCGCTCCTGACCCAACCACCACATTGTCCTTCAAAGTAGGATGCCTTTTAATGTGTCTTTGATCATTAGAATTTATACTTGGAGAAATACCTCCTAAAGTAACCATATGATAAATCGTTACATTGTTTCCGATTTCTGACGTTTCTCCAATTACAACACCCATTCCATGATCTATGAATAGATTTTTTCCAATTTTTGCACCCGGATGTATTTCTATCCCAGTTAAGAATCTTGAAAATTGAGAAATGATTCTTGCAACAAGATCAAATTTAGCTACTGAAAAAAAATTTGCCAGTCTATGAAAGAAGACTGCTTTCACTCCAGGGTATGTCAAAACTAAACTCAATTTAGATTTAGCAGCTGGATCTCTATCAATTATTGATTGTAAGAATTCACTCATTTGATTTGCTAATTGTCGCTGTTGATTAAAAAATTATATGACTTATATAATAAGTATTATTTAATTTTAAAGTGCTTTTATAATGTATAAAAATACAAATTGTTTTCATCTTGCCATTCCTTGCGGTGATTTAGAAAAAGCAAAACATTTTTATAGCGAAGTATTGGGATGTAGACTAATCGTCTTAAAGAAAAAAATGTAAAGTATTATGATGAACCGTACCTTAGATTTAAAGGCACTAAATACGAGCAAGAAACCTTTTTTGTAAAAGATCCCAACGAAAATATTTTAGAAATAAAAACTTTAACTGCTAACGCAGATTAGTTATTTTTTATATTTTTTCATACAAACTTCTGCGAGCAATAAGTTTGGATCAATAAATAATTTAGACTCTTTTGCTTTTTTAAATGATTTATATGCAAATAATGCAATAGGAAGCTCAGTACATCCTAGAATAATTTTTTCACATTTTTGTTTAATTAAATGATTTACCGCAGGTCTCAATGCTTTTTCTGCCTCTTTCACTTTTCCCATTTTTACAAACTTAATTGATTTATTTACTGAATTTTTTTGAATTTTTTTATCAGGACAAATTAATTCAAAATTATTGTCAAAGTATTTATTATAAACTTTTGTTTTAAGAGTTGCTTCTGTGCAAAGAATTCCAATTTTTGAATTTTTTTTACATGTTTTTTTTGTGTGATTAAAAACTTCTTTAGGCATACTCAAAAGAGGAATTTTTATTTTTTTTTGAATATCTTCATGCCAATAATGAGCAGTATTGCACGGCATAACAATAAATTTACAATTATTTTTTTCTAACATTTTACATCCATCGACTAAGGCATTTAGGACGTTGTAATACTTTTTTAGATTTTCTGGTCGTTTTGGAGTATTTGATTTATTGTATAAAACAAACATTGGATATTGCTGATCTAGCTTTCCTCTATTTATTTTTGCAATCTTATTGCAAAAATCCAATCCAGCTTGTGTGCCCATTCCTCCAAGAATACCAATCATATAAGATAATTTTTTTTATTTGTATATATTATAGAAGTATATTTATATTTAATTTATGCAAGACATATATATTGATGATATTGGTGAGGGCTTCCCAATAATCTTGGTTCATGGTTATTTTGGATCTTCAGAAATGTGGAAGTTTCAAAAAGAATATCTAAAAAAAAAATATAGAATTATTACACCAGCACTACCTGGTTTTGGAGAAAGTTCAAAAGCACAAAATAAATAAACTTATTTGTTTCGCCACAGGATCAATTGGAGAAATTCCTGGTAGATTTGAAACTATTGATGCTTCAATTAAAAAATTAAGAGAAGAAGGAATTAAAAAAACTATCGATAGAGTTCCGCAAAAATGGTTTGTAAAAGGTAAAAATGATAAGAATTATTTCCTGTGTGAAAATGCAGCAAAAGATATAGTTGAAGATACTGCAATTAATGCGCTTTATGCAATGAAAAATTGGAATGGTTTTGACAATTTAAAAAATATCAAAAATGAAACTCTTATTATCTGGGGTGACCAAGATAAATCATACAACTTTGATCAAGTTAAAACTTTAGAAAATAATATTCCATCAAGCAAACTTGAAATAATAAATGGATATGGTCATAACGTACATTTAGAGGTTCCAGATAAATTCAACGAAATCTTAGGAAAATTTATATAATTTCTAATTTAATATTTATGAACAGGAACCTTTTATTATTAGTTATAAGCCAAGTATTTGCATTTACAGCAGCTAATGTAACTGTTTTTTTAAGCGGTATCATTGGTTCTCAGTTAACCACAATTAAGTCTTTATCTACACTGCCACCATCTATTTATGTAATAGGA
>LUMI01000405.1_pt1 | contig 17096 bp, 13 predicted proteins | sample 729681 | NCBI WGS metagenome assembly LUMI01 (sample SAMN03860267, study PRJNA289734) | marine metagenome | biome: seawater column; feature: ocean; material: water; isolation source: Red Sea water column Station 34 - depth 10m | place: Saudi Arabia: Red Sea | collected 2011-10-15 | depth 10 m
GGGCAGAGCCGGGAAATCTGGTAGAAGTGGAACTCATTGATTCCGAAGATGAATTCGGAATGATGAAAGGAAAAATCATCAGGATTCTTGAGGAAACAGGAAATCTCGATCTGGGTTTTGAAATGATCCTCCGGGAAAACTCGATCCGTGAAGAATTTCCTGCCAATGCCATTCAGGAAGCTGATTCCTTTCCAAAACGAATCCTACCCCAACAGCATCCGGGGAGAGTTGACCAGCGACAATTAGCTTTCATCACCATCGACGGGAAAAGCGCCCGTGATTTTGACGACGCGGTTTTCGTTGAAAAAATGGAAAACGGAGGATTGCGTCTTTTTGTTGCCATTGCTGATGTGGCGCATTATGTCACACCTGATTCGGCCATCGATGAAGAAGCAAAGAAACGCGGAACCAGTGTTTATTTCCCCACCCATGCGATTCCGATGCTGCCGGAGGCTTTGTCGAACGGATTGTGCAGCCTGCGACCAGGGGTTAACCGGCTCACTTTAACCTGTGAAATGCAGTTGAATCAGGATGGAGAATGTATCGATTACCGTATTTATGAGAGTCTGATCAAAAGCCATGCACGCTTGGATTATGATGCGGTGGCAGATTTCCTGGATTCAGGGAAGAAATCTATTTCAAACAAAGAAATCCAGAAGTCCCTGAAACTGATGCAGGAGTTGATGCATCTTCTGGAGGAAAAAAGAAAACGCCGGGGAGCCATCCAGTTTGAATTCTCAGAATCCTCCGTTGAGTTTGATCATCAAAACCGGATGACAGGAATGTCCAAAAAGTTTCAGTCAAGTTCGATGAAAATGATTGAACAGTTCATGCTGGAGGCCAATGAAACCGTGGCAAGGCATTGCGTCAAAAGGAAGTTGCCAGCCCTTTACAGGGTTCATCAACCGCCATCGGATTTAAAACTTCAGCAGTTGAAAAAAACCCTGGCCCATTACGGGGTCAATCCCAAAACGGTTAGCCTCAGCGACTCTTATGGATTTAGCAGGATTCTCAGTCATCTGAAGGAACTTCCCCAGTTTGAAGCACTTCAGGTGGTCCTGCTGCGCAGTATGGCCCTGGCAGTCTATCAAACCCGGAACGGGGGCCATTTTGGTTTAGCTGCAGAGTTTTACACTCACTTCACTTCCCCTATCCGACGCTATCCTGACCTGATGGTCCACAGAGCTTTGAAGAAGGAACTCTCTTCACGAAACCAAAAAAAGATTTCAAGAAAAAGAAACATTAATCAGAAACACGGGGAAGAAATTGATCGAGAACTTGCACTTAAATGCTCGCAACAGGAACGCAATGCTGAAAAAGCCGAACTCCAGAGTGTGGATCTGATGAAGTGTGTTTTTCTTGAACCGCATATCGGAGTGGATTTCCAGTCCGTCATCCGTTCTCTGGATAGCCGGCAGATTCGAGTGGAACTGGAACCCCATACCCTGGAGTGGAATGTCCCCTTGGAAACCCTCAATGATGACCGTTACTTTTTTGACAAGGAACGTCTTTATCTTTCAGGGAGAAGGCAGGGGCGTTTGATCCGAATTGGACAAAGACTGAAGTTAAAACTTATTCGTGTGGACGTTCTTCAACGAAATATTGATTTTGACTTTGAGGGCTGGTTGAACTGAGAAGGAGCCTGTCTCCTAAACTTATTTCGGTCGCTGTATTTTATTTCAATCCTTCTTAAGCCAACGCATCCGAACCTCCTCCCTGAGTCTGTAATTTCTTCGGGCGATCGCCTGAATCCCCTGATTCGAGACTCGCATTTCTTCAGGATTCCAGGTGATCTTCCGCCTTTTTTTCTGTCTGATACATAAAAAAGGAGCACATTTCGGGTCATGATATAAAAGGGAAGGGTCGGTCACTTCCTGGACTTTCTTACTTTGCGAGGTGTTGACCCAACGGGTCTGCACCCATTCAGGAACGGGGGGAATCGCAAAAGCCTCGAAAGATGACAGACCCAGGATAATGATACAAAAAGATTTCAGATTATTTTGTAATTTCCTGAATGCCATCTCAACAGAATGTCCGGAATTATTCCTGTCTGCTGAAGAGAATCATGCAGGTTCGCTTCTAACAATACAAGCGTTGTCGAATGATCAAATTTTTAAAAGAGTGGGAGTAATCCAGAAGATTTAATTCAGGGACTGCTTTTTTTCCAATTCCTGCTTCAGCACGGTTTGCATCATCTCAAGAACCTGGGGAATGGCTCCTTTTTGTAGTTCAAAAAGCTGAATCAGTTTTTCATTGGCTTTGAGACTCTCAGTTAATTGCTCGAGGGACATTTGACCCGCATGGGATTCAAATTCGATTCGCTCCTGGTCCAGTGAAGAAGCCATGGAATTTAGAGGCAGGTGGATTGAATTTTACAGGGCGATTCAGCGCTTTTGGTATTGCCGTACCTTCTCCAAACCCTGATCGATGGTTTTCTGGATGGATTTTCTTGAAGATCCCATCGCATTCCCGATTTCACGGAGCATTTCCTGTTCTTCAATATCAAAATCGCGGTCGACGGTTGCAATTTCGACCAGTTCATTGAGGATGCGTTCCTGATCTTTATCCGAGAGTCCAAAGACATTTCCGAGGTTGATTTCCCGCTTGAGGAGAATCGATTCTTCAATTTCTCGGACATGATCCGGGTCTTCCAAAATATGGATGGCACCATGCAGATAAACCCTCTCATAGAGATCGATTCGACCGTCGGCAAGGATGATTTTGGTTATTGCCTTCGCATACCAAAAACGCTGATCTTCGGTCAGATGATCCATCTGGACCATGTTCAGTTCTTTCTCCGAGTTTTTGAACTGCTCCTCACTTTCACGCAGGGTTTTGATGGAATCCAGGGCTTTTCGTGCAGGCTCATTGCCTTCAACCGCGGCTTCTTGAAACCAGTAGTAGGCTTCATCTACATTTCTGGGGACTCCTTTTCCGTGAAAATTGAGAATTCCCAAATTGTACTTCGCTCTTGAAAAGCCCTTAATGGCTGCTTCATGAAAAAGTTGGTACGCCTCCTGGGCTCCATCCTTTTTTCTGGAAAGCAGTACCCCTTGTTTGAAAAGTTCCTCTGCTTCGGCCAGCAAAGCTGCTTGTCGGTCGTCAAGTTCTTCTTTACGATTCGGATCATGCAGTGCAAACCTGCCCGGAAGGAATATTTCGAGATCACGTTCCTCTTCAGATTTGGCCATGAACAGCAAAGTGTCTCCCGGTTCAACCATCACATCATTGTTGGGGTTGCAAAGCATTCTCCGGTCATAGGCCCTGATCAGTCCCAAAGGAAGATAGGAATATTCTTTTTTCAGTTCGAGAAGGGTTTCAATCCAAGTTCTTGGCACCCATTTCTTGTTGAATTGCCTGGAAAAAATCCGTTCACTTGGTGGTTGTCCGGAAATGATGCTCTCGATCAAAACTCCTGTTCCCGGATGGGCCGAAGTTTGAGAGAGCAAGGGTGCTGTCAATTCACGGGTGTTGATACAGAAGTCACAACCCGCTTTGATTAACTGTTGGTCAAAATCATCCTCACGATAACTAGCCACGGTAAAGATCGTGCCTCCGGAGATGCGTTCCAGTTCCAATACCGCAATCAGGGTTAACCCATCATGTTCATGATCGACAAAAGCCACATTCGCATCGGAGGCTTGTGCCAGCTTGAAGGCTTCTAAGGAATAGGAACACTCCCGGATCCAATCTACCTCAAGCCTTCCCTGGTTCACTTCTTCTGGATCAACTTCGGAAATCACTACGATTTCAGCAAGGTTTTCAAGGTAGGAAAGCTCACGCAGAATGGACTCGAGAAATACGGGATTGTCAGAACAGATCAGGATGTTTCCAGAGACTTCCACTTCCGCGTCACCCTGATAGTCGATGGAATCGGTGGTGTCGTCACCCTCAGGCCTTTCTTTGGGAGGAACCAGAGCGAGCACCCTCAATTCCTCAAAAAGGGTGAAATCCGCCTCAGGATTGATTCTCACAGTGTTTCCCTCCATCAGGCCCATAGGAAGCATCTGTTTGTGACGCTTCCATTCTTCTGTCAGTTCGAGCCAACTCTTGCCAACGTCATCATGAGACAATTCATGGTTTTCAAGTGACGGCGTGCCTTTTTGGTAGATGCTTCCATATCGTGTGTAATCACCTTGCAGGATCAATTGAAGAATCCACCAGGAAGAACCTCTGGAAGTATAGGCACTGACCATCATCGGGACCTGCAGTTGGTAAGGATTGACTGCATGGTCGCAGCCCACATCCTCAAAAAGCTGCTGCTTTTCAAGACCCTGGTATTGAACCATCGTTACCGCTTCCCCATTGGTCAACTGCTCGATCTGCATCACGGTCATCAGCGAGTGACTGTCATCTTTAAGACAGACATAAGCGATGAACGCTTTCTGAGCATTTGCTTTCTGTAAAATCCGGTAACGGTAGGCATCTCCGGAAACCCATGGAATTTGCTGAAAAAACGGGTCACTCTCCATCGGATGCTTGTCAAACGGACAAACTAAAACCAATCGTTGCTGACTGACAAAAGAGCGGTTTTCCTCAAGGATTTTGTGGATGAAAACGATGTCATCCGAACAGACCAGAATGTGATTCTGCATCTGGACTTCTGCCAATCCTCGCTCTTTCGCTCCACGAAAGCTGACCAAGCGGTCTGAAACCAATGAGATGATCAGGGCAAGTTGAAGTAACCCCGCAGCCACAACCAGGATGCTGAAAAGTTGTCCTCCGAGAGTGATTGGAGTGAGGTCCCCGTACCCCAAGGTGGTCACCGTCTGGACGGTCCACCAGAGGCTGCTGAAGAGGTTGTTGAAGGCACTGTCGGGATTCCCAGTTAGTACATACTCAAAGAACCAGATGCCGATGGTAGAAACGATCAGCAGAACCGGGATGTAGATCAGTAGAAAAAAACGCGTTTTCATAATGCGATGATAATTTCTAAAACTGCTTCATCAAAGCAGGTTCATTCTCCAACCCTTAGAGATGCATGACCTGGACCAGTGAAAAAATCTCAAGATACCCCTGGAACCCTTAAAAATGCATGGGATTTGCTTTGCGAATAGGAGCGATCCATTACGTTATGAAAATCTCAGGAAGAGTGTTTGGGTTGAGTCACTTCAAACAATAATCATTATTTCAATCAATCTAATTCATCAAGGTACAAAAAAATGATTAGTTATGATGCCAGCAATCGTCTAAAGGTCATTTTATCTTATCAGGGAACAATTCTCCCATCTGTCTTAAGTTACATGGTTTGGATGTTATTATGGACAGGATCACTTCTTTTTGTATTCAAATTCTTTGAATTACAATTTGAATTGGGAGGTCAACTGCACACTTTTCTTGGAGTTGCACTAGTATTTCTTTTGGTCATGCGGACGAACTCTTCTTACGACCGTTATTGGGAAGGACGAAAACAATTAGGAGCTTTGGGAATAACAGCCAGAAATCTTGCTGTAAAATCCAATTCAGTAATACCAGATTCTGAACAGGGATTCAGAACTGAAATATCGAGCCTTATTGGGGCCTATGTTTTATGTGTTAAAGAACATCTTAGGGATGGTATCACTCAAAAAGAACTGAAAGGTCTTTCAACCGCCAACCGGGAAGAATTAGAAAACTTTTCGAGCCCCCCTAATGGGATTCTATGTATTCTTGGAAAAAGACTCCGTTCCTGCATTGACCAAAAATGGATGGCGCCTCCGGAATTCGGAAGTTTCAATTCAAGTCTTGATGATTTGCAAGGTGTGCTTAGGGCCAGAATCCGTTTCACTCCGCTTCCTTTTGCCTATGTCAATCAGCTCAAAGTGTTCATGATGATTTATTTAGGAACACTCCCATTGGTCCTGATCCCGAAATTTGATTACCTAACCCTGATTGGAATGTTCTTCGCGGTCTATGCTTTTGTAGGCATAGAAGAAATTGGACTCGAAATCGAAGACCCCTTTGGAGACGACCCGAATGATTTGCCAATCGAACAGATCTGCCAGGGAACCAAACGGGATGTTGCGGAAATCCTGGGGGTAAAAAACAACTAGGAGAAAATCAGTTTTCTTTCTAGTTTTTTGAGGGAATAGAACGGGTTTGGAAAGCAGTGAAAATGGCAAGGCAGAGAACGCAAATGATGGCCAGGTAAGCAGCCCTCCAGGCATGAGTAAACGCTTCCACAGAACCCTCCATGATCCCCACCTGGGACAATTCAATATCGAATCCCTGAAATCCAAGCACCGCTGCAATGACAGCGGTGGCTATCGCCTGCCCTGTTACATTTCCGGTATTGCGGGTTAAGTTGATCAGTGCCCCTACCGGTCCAAATTTTGATTTTGGAGTGGCATTCACCGTGATGACTTGATTCGGCGTGGACCAGAGCCCCATCGAGATGCCATTCACAAACAGGGTCAGCACGATCAGCAGCAAAGGTGTTTCCTGGTGATACCAGGCCATCAGCATGCTGTTCAATACTGCCAGCACGAAGCCGAAAATCACAAACCTTCTGCGTCCGAAAATATCAGAAAGCCTGCCTCCACTCTGGGCGCCGATCCCCATCCCGAGCGCACCTGAAAACATCAAAAGTCCGATCGTGAATTCATCCAATCCACGGATGTTTAAGAGAAATACGGGCAATAACAACATTCCCCCGGAACGGCTGGTGAACCCTAGAAAGCGGGTCAGTGACGAATAGCTGAAAATCCTGTTGGAAAAGAGTTTTAAATCGAGCAGAGGTGAAGGGGTTCTGAGCTGCAAAAAAATGAATGTTATTAAAAGGATGATGCTTCCGGGGATTCCCAGCAGAAAAACCCAGAAATCATAGTCTGAAGGGAAAGGGCTGTTCAGCGTGGTGACAAAGAAAAGCATCAGCAGGATTGTGAGAACGGCGCCGCTCCAATCAAACACCCTATCTTCTGACTGGAACGAACCTATCCTTTCGTCATCCAAAATCAGGAGCCCCCAAAAAAATGCAAGAACTGCTGGGAACGCAACAACCAGAAAAATAACCTGCCATGAAAAAAATTGAAGCAGCACACCTGCCAGAACCGGTCCTCCTGCTGCTCCAATGGCGACTGCGGTGGTATGGGATCCGATCGCTTTTCCACGTTCTTTTTGTGGAAAGACCGAAACCACGATCGCTGTTCCAACCCCCTGTCCCAAAGAAGCCCCAAGTCCCATCACCACCCGTCCCAGAATCAGCATGGAGAAACTACCAGCAAAATAACAGATCATCGAACCGATGATAAAAAAGGTGATTCCTGAAAGAAGCGTTTTCTTCCTGCCGATCAGGTCCGAAAGCCTGCCCATCGGAAGCAGCAGGGCTGTCACGGTTAAGGAAAAGGCAATCACCACCCAGGAAACTTCACGCAGGGTGACGGCAAAATCACGGGCAATCAGCGGAAGGGCCAGGATCGTGATGTTCATACTCATCACCATCGTAAAAATGGAAAGCGCTACTGCCAAGAAGGCTTTCCATTGGTATGAAATTGAAATTTTCACTTCTCAAAAATTATGGATTTATTCATTGGCCCTATTCATTAGTGGATTCAAAACTTGCAGAATTGTTTAAGTTATATGGAAAATTTGTAAATCCTTAATTTTCATTCATCAAATCGCACCGGTCTGAATGCCTTTGACTCAAGAAAAAACGGTTCTTTCTCTGAGAGGAATCACTAAGCAGTTTCCTGGAGTGTTGGCAAATGATGATATCAACTTTGATTTACTTGAAGGTGAAGTCCACACTATTCTTGGAGAAAATGGTGCAGGAAAATCCACTTTGATGAGCATCATCGATGGTATTTATCAACCCGACGAAGGCACTATTTCATTATACGGAGAAAAAATAAATTTCTCGAATCCACGAGATTCCATTGATCATGGAATTGGAATGGTTTTCCAGCATTTCATGTTGATTCCCAATCATTCAGTCGCAGAAAATATTACTTTGGGATTGAAAGGTTTGGGCAGGCTGAATATTGAGGATGTCAAGAAAGACATACATGAAATTTGTGAGCGATACGACCTCCATGTTGATCCAGATAAGAAAATACGAGAATTATCTATAGGTGAACAACAAAGAGTTGAAATCATCAAGGTGATCTACCGTGGTGCAAAAATATTAATCCTTGATGAACCTACAGCAGTTTTAACTCCACAGGAATCGGAAGCTTTATATAAAATCATCAGGAGACTGGCGGATCAAAACCATTCGATCATCTTCATTTCACATAAAATGAAAGAGGTTCTGGATCTTTCACAGAGGATAACCGTTCTTCATCGCGGTAAATCCATGGGGACTTATTTAAATCAAGAATTGAGTGCAGAAATTCTTTCAAATTTGATGCTTGGAAAAAAGAGGCCTCCGTCAAAGAATGAAACTCCCAATGAATTTACAAATGATGTCATTGCAAAAAAAATATCTTTAGAAGAGAAAGGCAATCATACCACTGGAAATAGGGAAGTTGCCGTCCTTTCCGATATCCATGCCCATAATAATCGTGGTAACAAAATCCTCAACGGTATCTCCTTTCAACTGAAAGAAAAAGAAATCCTTGGAGTAGCTGGGGTCTCAGGAAACGGTCAGGTTGAACTTGCTGAGGTCCTATGTGGAATGAGGGATTTTGACCAGGGGTCCTATCAATTCCTCGACCAAACGCTTAAGAGACCTGATGTCAATCAAATGATAGAAAGAGGGGTCGGTTATATCCCTGAAGACCGAAAACGTTTTGGCGTCTCTCCTCAGCTTTCAATTGCCTACAATTTTATGCTCCGAGATCTTTATAACCGGGATTTTTTCCAATCAGGAATATTAAAGCAAAAAAACATCATGCAATTTGGCAAGAGCCAAATGCAGAAATTTGATGTCCGTGCTCCTTCAGAAAAAGCAAAGGTAGGTTCACTTTCTGGAGGAAACATGCAGAAAGTTATTCTTGCCAGAGAATGTTCAAGGCCTCTTAAGTTATTATTGGCCTGTCAACCAACACGGGGATTGGATATTCATGCAACCAGTTTTATCAGGAATCAAATCATCCAAGCAAAAAATCAGGGATTAGCCGTATTGTGGATATCAGAGGACCTCGACGAACTCATGGAATTGGCAGACCGAATAGCAGTGATTTTTCGTGGAAAATTCGTTCGTATTCTTAAACGTGATGAGGCTTCTCTAGAACTCTTAGGACGTTTGATGACCGGAATGAGTGATTCCAACTAAAATTCATAAATCTCACTTTTCTACCTAAACCTCAAAAAGTTTTAGATAAATTAAAACATTACCACTATCTATCCCATTGATTCAAAAACCAGTACTTCCAAAAAATTGGGTAGCCGTAGGTTTTTCCCAGGATTTAGAAAAAGGGCAAATAAACATTGTCATTATAGAAGAATTGGAACTGGTTATTTGGAGAGATCATAAAGGTCAAGCGCACGCCTGGGATAACCGATGTCCTCATCGTGGTACCAGACTTTCTTTGGGTTTTGTTCGAGGAAATCAGTTAGCTTGTCTCTATCATGGATGGCAATTCGGAGGAGATGGCCAATGTGTATATACTCCTTCCATCCCGGATTCTACTCCTCCTAAGTCTCTCAAAGCTCATACTCATCGTTGCGTTGAATTTTTAGGACTCATTTGGGTAGCTCCTCTGGATTTCGAGCATAAGGATATAAGAGGTCTGGAATCACATGTAAGAGATTCCATGGATTTCCAACCTGTTCGCAGTATGATCATTTACTGTTCAGCAGAAAATATTTTCAATAGATTGGCTTCCATTCCTTTCCCACCCTCTAGGATAATGAGTAGAAGGCTTCGCAGTATTTCAAACATGAGGCTCATTCGAGAAACTGAATCAGTTTTTTTGTGGGAAGATGATGAGAATCGGACGTTGGCTTCTTACCAATTCAGAGAAATTCAACCAGATTTCGTTGAATTCAACTGCGAATCTGAAGGGACTGCTGACGTTCTACTGTTCGCATTACAAAAGATCGATTCTCAAAAAACGGCTCTTCATCTTCTTCTTGCTCCTGAAAACTGGTCTTCTGATCCAATCTCTCTCAAATTGGCCTATGCACAATGGTCCAAGAAACTTCGTAATCAATTGGAACAGGTATTTTGAAGATGTTCCTGTTTCATTCATAACAATGATTTCAAGTTTAGATTTCAGAAAATTTCAGAATCCATGACCAAGACAACAGATCCAGTTGCAATCAATGATTGGCAGGTCATTGGTAGAATTGATGACTTCCTCAAGGGTCAACCTAAACAAACCCGATTACTGGGTCAAAGTCTGGTTGCTGAACGACACAAGAATGGTGACATCAAAGTTCATGAAATTTCTGAACTTGGAGAAACTCTTCGAAGTTGTCCCGTCCAGGAAAAATTTGGGCATGTTTGGACGACTTTAGGCAAACCAAAACGTGAACTCTTTGATATTCCCGAGTTTCAACAAATAGATCGGAAGTATGTAGGTTGCGGTGGAGTGATGGTCAAAGCATCAGCCTTACGTGTAGTAGAGAACTTTCTTGATATTGGACATTTTCCTTATGTCCATACTGATTTCCTGGGAAGTGAGCCTTTAACCGAAGTCAAAGATTACAAAGCAGAGATAAGAATTGATGTAGACGAAGTTTGGGCAGATGACATTAGTTTTCATCAAGACAAGGCGATGCTTTCCGCAACAGGAGGAAAGGCTGTGGAATACATGTATCGTGTAGTTTCTCCCTTCAATACCGTCTTGTATAAAACCTGTCCTGAAAAACCTGAAGAATGGGATATCATTGGTCTTTTTGCTCAACCTCTAGAAGAAAACCTCTGTCGAGTCTATGCATTTATGCTGGTTTTCGATTCTCAAAACACTGAAACCGATTTGATTCATTTCCAGCAAATGATTTTTTTCCAGGATATCATCATTCTCGAAAATCAGCTTCCCGTGGGGGTTCCACTCTACGACGGAGCTGAACGTTCAATCAAGGCTGATAAAACACAATTGCAATTTCGTAAGTGGCTCAAGCAAAAGGGTTTGCAGTTTGGAACGGATCAAGAAACTTAGGTCGTGATGTCGTCAAAACCAAATACTCAAAAAGGTTTGTACTTGTATGACTATATTCTCTCAGGGAATTGTTACAAAGTTCGCTTGTTCTTAAGTTTCCTTCAATTGGATCATGAATTGATCCCCATAGATTTCTTCCCAGGATTTGAACATAAACAAACCGAATTTTTAGAGTTGAATCCTTTGGGACAAATTCCAGTACTGATGGATGATGGTTTTGTCCTTCCAGATGCTCAGGCCATTTTGGTTTATCTGGCAGCAAAATATGATTCAACAGAAGCATGGTACCCTAAAGATCCAAAACTTCAGGGAAGAATCACCCAGTGGCTCGCCTTTGCTGATTCAATCACTGGTTCGTGTTCTGCTGCAAGGCTTCATGATAAGCTTGGTTTTAAATTGAACATCGAACAAGCCCGCAAGAAGGGGCATCAAAATTTAAGACTGCTTGACGATCATCTGGTTGAAAACAAAATCGTGGGAAAGGACTGGTTGGTTCTGAACAGACCCACTATTGCCGACATAGCTTGTTTTCCCTATGTTGCTTTGGCAGAAGAAGGAGGGATTTCCCTCAATGACTATCCTGCTGCACGAAGCTGGATCAATCGTTTTAAGAAATTACCACAATTTATCGTCATGCCTGGAATCCCCCCATTACATGGGATGAAGAACAATGAAGGGAAATTCTTCAATCAAGAAGGATTATGTTTTTCTTGAATCAAAGAGGGAGTTCAGAATAGAACAAACGGCGGGCATCGGACATGCCCGCCTGGGTAGGTTTTTGATAAGTGTTATTTCACTGGAAAATCAGAAATCACACCTTTGACCCAATACTGCATCGTTTCGATCCCTTGTCTTCCTACTTCACCAGCCTTAACCACGGTTCCGTCTTGTTTAGTGAAACCTGCTGAGAAAGGGAAATCGTCGTCCATCTCATCATTGATCCAGTTCATTTTGACTGTCTCAACTTTATTGACGACTTCTCCTGGAACATTCGGTCCCCAAGGAGAAAGACCTACACAATTTTCTTTTAATCCCCAGAAAGAACGATTCACCTTCCAGGTTCCTGCTGCAACACTGTCCATCACCGATTTATAGAAAAGATTCCAATTGAACATTGCTCCTGTTGCATATCGGTCTGGTCCAAATGAATTCATGGGAGCGTCATTTCCCATCGACCACAGGGGTTTTGCAGGCGTTGATTCTTTTTGAGCCAAGGTGACAACATTGGGTGAATCGGTTGTGGTAAAAAGAACATCAGCTCCCCATTCTTTTACAGTTTTCGCTGCATCCATATCCTTGGGTGGATCAAACCAGGAGTTAATCCAGATCACGTTCACTTCAATGTTTGGATTGACGGACTGGGCTCCCAAGGTTGCGGCATTGATGTTGGAAACAATTTCAGGAATTGGGTGAGAACCGACAAAACCTATTTTATTGGTTTTGGTCAGCATACCCGCTGCTACACCCGTCAAATAACGTGCTTGGTACAACCTGCAGTTATAATTGTCCAGCTTCCCATCAATGACTTTATATCCGGTTCCATGCATGAAAATGGTGTTTGATTTGTCCTTGCTTGCTGCAGCAACCATCGGGTCCATGTAACCGAATGATGTGCCAAAAACAACATCATGTTTTCGTGCAAGTTTACGAAAAACTCTTTCTGAATCTGCTTCGGGTACCATTTCAGCGTACTCAGATTCATATCCATGTTTCTCAAGGGATTTAAATCCCTGATAATGACGCATGGACCATCCCCCATCATTGTGAGGGCCAACTAAAACAAAGCCAATAGAAGGCTTTGAGGCCATTGAGGCTTGGCTTCCGAAGAGGAAAAAAGTTGCTGCGAAAGCCGCTAAAAAAAATCTATGAATTTTATGCATGGGACTCCTTCATCAATTGATTGAAAGTTAACTCATCTAAACGAAACATATTTGTACTATGATCCGCGAATTTTTCCAGATTAATTTTTTAAACCCCGAAAAAAAACCTGGCCTAGGGCGGCGGGCATCACCTTGATATCACGCCGGGCATTTTTGATCGTTACGACGGTTAGCACTAAAATCGTGAGAAAATAGGGCATCATCTTGAGAATGTATGGGGAGACATTCAATCCCAGAGTTTGAAGTCTCAATTCAAGAGCCAAAGCCAACCCAAACAGGTAGGCTCCAGCCATTGCTTTAAGCGGATGCCATAAGGCAAAAATAACAAGTGCCACTGCAATCCAACCCCGACCAGCAGTAATAAAATCAACCCAATAAGGGTTCATTGCTATAGAGAAATAGGCTCCACCAATACCTATCAACCCACCTCCCACAACCAGACTCCAAAAACGATAAGCCAGGACAGAAAGCCCCAGAGAATCACATACTTCTGGGGCTTCACCCATGGACCGGATGTTGAGCCCCAGTCTGGTTCGAAACAGCACCCACCAGGTTAAGACAGCGCAGAAGTAGGAAAAATAAACCAATATGTCCTGATTGAAAAAAGCTTCTCCAATTAAAGGAATTTTATGAAGGAATGGGATGGGGATATCCTCTATGGGGTTAAAGGTTTTTCCTACCAAGGAACTTCCAAAGAGCCCACTTAAACCAGTGCCAAAAAGGGTTAATGCCAATCCTGATGCAATTTGATTTGCTCTCAACATCAGACATACCAGTCCATGGAGCATCGTTACCAGCCCTCCTGCAATTGCGGCAAGAGCAACAGCAAGGATGGGAGAACCAGTATGGAGCATAACAACAAATGCGGTTAATGCTCCCACCAGCATCAATCCCTCCATTCCCAGATTGATGACCCCTGCACGTTCACTGATCACACCCCCCAATGTTGCCAAAAGGAGAGGTGTCCCCATCTCTACAGCAGCAATAAGAAGTTGAACAAGGAATTCCATGATTTAAACGATTTTCTGTAAACGGAGTCGATACTCAACGAATATTTCTGATCCTAGTACCGTAAACAGGATGATTCCCTGATATAGGAAAACAACTGAAATGGGTAATCCATATTCAATTTGTAGGATTTCTGCGGAGACAAAAATAACGGCCATCAGAAAACTGCTGAGAAGTATACCCAAAGGATGATTACGAGCGAGCCACGCAACGATGATTCCAGTGTATCCATAACCTAGGGAGATATTTTGTTGAAGACGGTAATGCACACCAGAAACTTCACTAAATCCTGCCATTCCTGCAATTGCTCCGCTTACAGCAAAGATGATCAATGTAAGCATACCAATTGAAATTCCTGAATAACGTGCAGCATCCAAATTGTCACCAGCTAATTGTATTTTCATTCCAATACGGGTTTTCTTTAACAGAAACGTCAAAACAAGAATGACAAACAAGGCGAGTAATAGACCTGCATGAACATCTGAATCAAAATAATTGGGCAACCGTGCACTTTCTGAAAATCCTGGAGTGATGGGGAAGTTGTTGCTTGCAGGGTCCCTCCAATCTCCAAAAAGGTGATAATCTACCCATGCGGCTGCAACATAATTGAGTAAGAGCGAAGTAATGATTTCATTGACTCCAAAACGTGATTTGAGGACTCCCGGGATACAACCCCATAACCCCCCTCCAATGATTGAAAGAATAAGCAAAAAGGGAATCAATGAAAATGTATTCAAATGTCCAAAATTCAATGCTCCCCACGTTACAGCAAAAGTTCCCATGTGGAATTGACCTTCTGCTCCTATATTCCAGAGTTTCATTTGTGCTGCTAATGCGACCGCAGCCCCAGTCAAGAGCAAAGGAGTGATTTTGACCAGTAGGTCCTGCCATCCATAATCTGTAAGGAATATTTCCTCTCCTACGATCAAATAAGCCTCAAATGGATTGACTCCTACCGACCATAGAACCAGGAAACTCATAAAAATTGCTAATAATAAGGCTATGGTTAAAACGGGGAAACGACTGAACGCTTTGATGTGATCACGTTTTTCTAAATACAAACGCATAAAGGCAGTTCAGAGACAAGTAGAAGAGTTCTGAAGAATTATGAGGAATTGTTAATTTTTCTCTTGTCAGGAATCGTTACCATGACAAGAGGCATGCAACCTTAACTTTAAGTCGCAGAGAAAAGCAAGAAGAAGGAGAAAAGGGGAGATGTAATCTCCCTGATAAAAATTATTTGAAAGTCACAATGTAGCTGACGACATTATTGATGGCCTCATCATCGGCAAGGGTCATCGACATCGGGCGCATCTGCATTCCGTAAACATCCTTGGGATGAGTTCCCCGGAGACCTTCTTTAAAACCTTTGAGCTGACGCACCATGTACCAATCCTGCTGATTAATCAATTTTGGCGCATTCAAAGCTTTGTTGCCTTCTCCTTTGGCACCATGACAGGTCTGGCAAATCATGTAGGCAGCCTTCCCTGCAGACATGTCCCCTTTGATTTTGGCGACAGGCGGTTTGGCTTTCAGTCCGTTCACATAGGCAGCCACATCTGCAATGGCCTGATCGCTGGGTAACGTCATCGCCATCGGCCGCATTTGCATCCCGTAGACATCTTTACTGTTGGCACCACGGACCCCGGTTTTGAAGTTTTTCAGCTGGCGTTCGAGATACCAGATTTCCTGACCGGCAATTCGCGGCGAATTGAGCGCCTTGTTTCCTGCCCCATCTGTGCCGTGGCAAGCAACACAGACTGCGTAAAGTGCTTTGCCCTTTTCTGGATTACCTGCCGCCCAGGTAAATTGGGCAAAACCCATCCCTATCCCCACCAACAGCAGGGTTAATTTTTTTAACATTTTGATCCTGAATGAATAGGTTCGATTAATGGACAATCCCCATGACTGTCAGAGTGTGGGCCATCACAAAATATCCTAGTGGCTGGAAAAAAACAAATTTTCGGTCCCTTAAAAAATCATCCGTCAAGAAGTTTCACTGGTAAAAAAAACTGAGTGCCTTGCATCAATTCTGGTCCGATCTTATTTGGACGGGTCCAAGGCGATTTTTTGTTCCAAAGCTTCGAGGGTGGAAAGCAATCCGTCACGGTCGGCATAGCAGCCTTGAAGCCAACGTGAACCGGCAGAGGAGAAGGAACTGCGTGCATGAAGCACTCTGGTATTGTCGAGGATCAGGAGTGCTCCGGGGTTCAATCGGAATCTGACCTGGAATTCAGGGTTTTCAACCATTTCCATCAATCTTCGGTAGGCGCACAAATATTCCTGAACTTTTTCGTATGGAACATCGGTCAGTGGAGCGGTTGATCGGTTGTTGAATCGGACACATGCCAATTCTCCATCCGGTTTCAGTTCAATGACAGGTCGTTTACTTTTTAGGAAGACTCCGTTTTTTCCTGTAAATTCAAAACGTGCACAATATTCACTGAGAAGTCTGAAAGCCTCCGGGTCTTCTTCTTTTAAAATCTGAACGATTTTAAATCCGTCGATGAGGATCGACTCACCGCCTTCAGCTTCATTTTCAAGACATGCCAGCAGTTGAAGGGTTGGAACCGGATCCCGGTAAGGATTGTCCGTGTGACCCTGGAGTCCCTGATTGGTGTAAGCAAGATTGATCGGATTGGCTTCAGAGCGGACTTCAAACCAGCGCCCGTATTCGGTTTCCCGGACAAAACCGAAAAGCTTCACCATTTCTGTAACAGCACCATTGTGAAGAGGGACTCCTTCAGTCAGTGCGAAACCATAGTCGCGCACCATTCTAAGCCACGCTGCCTGAGATTGTGGTTCACTGCAGATTTTTGAATAAGGCATCAGGGTCGATGAAGCTTCGAACTGACCATCCCACAACGTAATTGCCTCGTCACACCATCCCTTTTCCCTGATTTTTGATTGATCATAAACATGTTCCCTTAGCCATTTTCCTGGGAAAAGGGTTTCATGACCATCATGGGAAAAAACCAGACGAAGGCTTCCGTCCAGTTGAATCTCTTCTTCCTCCAAAAAAATATCCTGGGGGATGTCCAGCAGGCTGATCAGTCTCTGTCCGTTATGCGGGGAGCGTGTCTCGGGATCTAGGGAATTGTAACGCAACCATTGGGCATGGAAGCGGGACTGAAATCCGTCTTCCCAATGGAGAGTAATGGAGGTTCCATCTTCTGTTTTTTCC
>LUMI01000379.1_pt1 | contig 17020 bp, 17 predicted proteins | sample 729681 | NCBI WGS metagenome assembly LUMI01 (sample SAMN03860267, study PRJNA289734) | marine metagenome | biome: seawater column; feature: ocean; material: water; isolation source: Red Sea water column Station 34 - depth 10m | place: Saudi Arabia: Red Sea | collected 2011-10-15 | depth 10 m
TAATAAAGTAATATTTTTTTTTTAATCTATGCATCAATCAATAATAAATTTTACAAACATACAGAATTCAATAAAAGAAAATCAAGAGAAAACAAACAACAAAAATAATATCAAAATTATTGCTGTTTCAAAAACATTTGAAATTAGCCATATAAATCCCTTGATTGAATACGGTCACACAGATTTTGGAGAAAACAAGGTTCAAGAAGCAATTGAAAAATGGTCTAACATAAAAATTAAAAATCAAAATTTATCACTTCATTTAGTTGGAAGACTGCAATCAAACAAGACAAAATTAGCTTTAAAGATATTTGATTACATTCACTCACTTGATAGTGAAAAACTTGCCAGTAAAATTTCCGAGGAGCAAAAAAAAATAGATAAAAAACCTAAATTATTTATTCAAGTAAATATTGGAAATGAGGATCAAAAAAGTGGGGTTAATCCTAATAAGTTAAAATCATTCTACAAATATTGCCTAGATAAAGATTTAGATGTAATTGGAACCATGTGTTTGCCACCCATTTCAGAAGACCCTGAGAAATACTTTATGAGGATGAATTATTTAAATAAGGATTTAGGCTTAAATGAACTTAGCATGGGTATGTCGGCTGATTATATCCCTGCAATTGATAACAATGCTACTTTTATCAGAGTAGGTTCTAAAATATTTAAAATTATATAAAAAAATAATTAAGAAATTTCCTAACAACTTTGATGCCAATTATTTTATGGCTTCAATCAAAGCACAAAATAATAGTTTCAATGAAGCTAAAGATTATATGGAGAAAGCTAATTCTATAAATCCAAATCTTCCAGAGTTAAATAATAATCTAGGGCTAGTGTATTTAAACTTAAACGAAATAGAAAAAGCTATAAAATATTTTCAAAAAGCAATTAGTTTAAATAAAAATTATCTACTTGCTTACACTAATCTTGGTATGGCTTATGTTAATCAAAAAAAAGTTTCTGAAGCAAAAGAAAATTATCTTAAAGCACTTGAAATTGATCCAAATAATCTTCTTGCAAACTATAACTTTGCTAATCTATTGAAAAGATTAGGTGATCATAAAAATGCTGAAAATTTTTATAAAAAAGCAATAGAGATTAATCCAAATTACCTACCATCTTATAATAATGTTATGGATTTATATGATAAATCAAATCAAAATGAAAAACTTCATGATCTAATAAATAATGCAGAAAAAATATTTTTAAATAACCAAGTAATAAAATCATTTAAAGCAAAACTACTCTATAAAAATAAAAGTTATAAAGAGGTAATAAATCTATTGGAAAATACAGAATTTTTACCAGAGCAAATCGTTCAAAAACAGGCTAGCTATGAAGTCTTAGCTAAAAGCTACGATAAAGTAGGAGATTATGGAAGAGCTTTTAAACTATTTCAAATGTTAAACGACATAATGGATCAAGGTAAAGATCAAACAGTCGACAAAAAAATATATATTAAAACTACAAAAGATAGACTAAATTTTTTTAGTAATCCAAAAATATCCACTTGGAACCCTCCAAAAATTTCAGATGATAGGAGAGATCCATATTTTTTAATTGGTTTCCCAAGATCCGGTACAACTTTGTTAGATACAATTTTAAGAAGTCACCCGTCTATTGAGGTTTTGGAGGAAATACCGATAGTAAATAGATTTATAGATCATCTTTATATAAACAAAGGCTATACCCTTGAAGATTTAGAAAATACAGATCCAAAATTGATAAAAGAAATGAGGGATTACTATTTTAATCAAATTAAAACCTATAAGAAAAATAAAAATAAAAAAATCACGATAGATAAAATGCCACTTAATCTTGTACATGTGGGTGAGATTTTAAGATTTTTTCCAAATGCTAAATTTATATTAGCTTTAAGACATCCATATGACTGTGTTTTGAGCTGTTTCATGCAAAATTTTATGCTCAATCATGCTATGGCTAACTTCCTAAATTTAGATGACACGTTAAAATTATATGATCTTACTATGTCATTGTGGAAAAAATATACCAATGTTTTTATAATTGATCATCATTTAATAAGATATGAAGATGTGGTCTCTAACTTTAAAAAAACAATTGGAGATCTTTTGAAATTTTTAAACGTTAAGTGGTCTGATAATGTAATAGAATTTTATAAAACTGCTGAAAAAAGAGGAATAATTAACACTCCAAGTTATAACCAAGTTAGCCAACCTATTTATTCTAATTCTATGTATAGATGGAAAAATTATGAAAAAGAGTTTGCAAAATCAAATATTTCGTTGGAAAATTGGATCAAGGAATTTAATTACTAAATAAATTTATTTTAATATTCTTATTTTTGTTTTTTTATTAACTAGCTTTATTAAAATTAAAAAATCTTTTTTTGATAAAGCAATACACCCTGCGGTAGGCTGATAATTTTTCGTTAAGTGAATAAAAATTGCACTCCCTTTTTTAGGTATAGCTTTATAATTATATTTAATTGGTAAAAGAAAGTCATACTTATAGTCTTTTCTAAATAATTTTTCATAGCCTATCTTTTTATTTATTTTGATTAATTTATTATATTTTTTGTGACTAACATCATTGCACCAGGCCATATTTTTATTTATTTTATGAGTCTTTAGACTTGTAAATGGCTTTTTAAATCTGTCAGCTCTATAGTAGAGATCTCCCAAACCAAATATTCCAATTGGAGTTTTTTTATCACCCTCAATTTTTTTTTTTGAGAAATTATTTTTTCCAATACAACATCTAAACTTAAAATCTTTAAATAAAAGAGTATGTTTATTTTTGACAATAATTGTCATAGATTCACTATATACTATGACAAAAAAATTAATAATTTTTAGATACAGAGAACTATTTAATATACTTGAAGAAATTAAGGAAAATTTTGAATTTAAATTGGAATTTTATGAGAAGGAGAGAGAATTAGAAAATTTGGAAAATGATAATTTGAGTGATTACTTAGTGATTACTAAAAAAAAATTATCAAATTTAAAAAAGCAGATTATAATTGATAAATCTCCAATTAATATTAATGACCTCATTCAAACTTTAAATATCAATTTTTTAAAGTCAAAATTTATAGAACAATCTAAAATTGATTTAGGAAGATATAATTTAGATCTTAATTCAAGAATATTAAATCAAAATGAAAAGGAACTTGAGCTAACAGAAAAAGAGAGCTCTATATTAATTTTTTTAAAACAGTCTAAAGATCCAGTGAAAATTGATCAGCTTCAAGAAAAGGTTTGGGGATATAACTCTGAACTTGAAACCCATACAGTTGAAACTCACGTATATCGTCTTAGAAAGAAAATAAACGATAAATTCTACGATAATGAATTTATTATAAGTGATAAAAAGGGATATTTTTTAAATGAAAAAAAAAAATAGTGTGGCTAAAGAACTTTTTTCTAAAAAGTACAAGCCAAGGGTTGTTAAACCAAAAAAAGGTAAAGGCAGTTTTAAAAGAAAAAAATAATATTTAAAGTCTTGCACCTATTTGTTGAATAACTTTCGACGACATTTCTGTGCCTTTTTCTAAGCTATCTTTCAATGACATATTATTTACATGTCCATGCAAAAAACCTCCTGCGAAAAGATCTCCAGCACCAGTTAAATCAACAATTTTTAAACCTTCTTTTATACCACACTCAACAACTTCATCTCCATTAACCGCTACAGCACCCTTTTCGCCTCTTGTTACAACAACTGTTTTACTGAGTAATTTGGAAAATGTTATTACATCATCAAAATTTTTTGCATCGATAAGCGACATTATTTCTTGCTCATTGGCAAAGGTAATATCTAGTTTATTTTTAACCAATTCTAAAAAGTGTGGTTTGTGTCTATCAACACAAAACTGATCAGATAAAGACATTGCCACTTTGTTTGCACTTTGAATTGCTTTTTCAAATGCCTTTTTAGGATCCCCTTCATCCCAGAGATATCCCTCTAAAAGAATTATCTGACTTTTTTTTACTGCCTCTGAACTTACATCATTCTCATTTATTTTCCCTGCTGTTCCTAAAAATGTGCACATTGTTCTTTCAGAGTCTGGTGTCACTAAAATTAAACACGTTCCTGTAGGTAGTGCCTCCTTTTTCTTGTCATAAAAATATTTAACGTTTTCTTGTTTTAAACCTTCTTCGTATTTTTCACCCAATTTGTCATCACTTACTTTTCCAATAAATCCTACTTCATTTCCAAGTTGTGATAGACCAACAATAGAATTAGCAACAGAGCCGCCTGAAACAGTTTTTTCTATTTTAAGATTTTTTAATAAACTTTGAAATTCACTCTCATCAAAAATTAACTTCATTGTACTTTTTGTTAACCCATTTTTTGAAATAAAATCTTCATCAACTTTACAAATTACATCTACAATTGCGTTTCCAATTCCTAATATTTTCATTTTTATGCTTTCTTTGTTTTAAGAGGTTTTTTTCTTTTAGGATAACAAGTGGTACAAATTTTACAAGCAATTCCATAACATTCTCTTGCTTTGCAGTACTCTCGTCCGTAATAAATTATTTGAAGGTGCAATTTATTCCAATATTTCTTCGGGAATAATCTTTTAAGGTCTTTTTCAGTTTGTACCACATTCTTTCCATTTGTAAGTCCCCATCTTTGAGCCAATCTATGAATATGAGTGTCTATAGGAAAAGCAGGAAATCCAAAACCTTGTGACATGACTACACTTGCAGTTTTATGTCCAACACCAGGTAATTTTTCTAAATCTTCAAAGGTTTTAGGGACTTTTCCATTATAATTTTCTACTAACATTTTTGACAAAATATAAATACTTTTTGCTTTAATTCTAAAAATCCCAATTTTTTTTATTAGTTTCTCTATTTTCTTTCTTCCAAGTTTAACAAAATGTTCTGGTCTGTAATACTTTGGATAAATATCTTTAGTTACATTATTTACATTTTTGTCAGTACACTGAGCAGATAAAAGAACGGAGATAAGAAGAGTAAAAATATTTTTGTGCTTTAATGGAATTGGCGTTTTAGGATAAAATTTATTCAGCTCTTTTAAAACCACTTTAGCCCTTTGGACTTCATTCATTATTAAAAACTCAATAAATCTCTCATTGAATAAAGACCTGGCTTTTTTGAGTTAAGCCACTGTGCTGCTGACATTGCCCCGTCAGAGTAAAGCGCTCTATCAAATGCTTCATGATTTAAAGTGATTATCTCTTTACCACTTGAAAATTTAACTTCATGTTCCCCAATAATTTCCCCTTTTCTAATCGAATTAAAATTTATCTTTTTTCCATAAGGAAAAGATTTTTTATTGAGAAATTTTTTTCCAATTAATTTATAAAAATCTTTATTTTTACCAACTGCTATACCTTTTCCAAGCATTAGAGCAGTTCCTGAAGGAAAATCCTTTTTATGTTTGTGGTGAACCTCTGAGTACTTTTTAATTTTATCTTCCTCAACTTTGGTAAAACCTGTAGTGCCAATTACAACCTTTTTTTTCAATTTTGCTGCAATTTTCAATATTTCTAGAGTACAGCTAGGTATAGTAAAATCAATTATTATGTCAGTTTTTTTAAAAGCTTTATCAGAATTAAATTCTGGTTTAATACCATTAAATTTTTTATTCACCAATCTATTTTCTGTGAGAGCAACTAATTTAAAATTTTTATTTTTTTTTGAAGATCTAATAAGTTGCTGACCCATTCTTCCCATACAACCTGAAATTCCTAAGTTTATTCTTTTCATAAATTTTTTTAAATAATAATATACACTTATTATAACAATTAAAATGAATTATATTTTTAAAATTATTTTTATATTTCTTTTTTGCAATTCTCTACTTGCTGAAGAGGCTATATTTCACAAAAATTTAAAAATTAAAAAAAAGGATACTACAGTAAATGTTAAAGGCGGCTTCAAAATAATTAGAGAAAAATTTTATAAAAATTTTAAAAAAGAAAATAACTTGGATTATAATTTTTTAGAGGTAACTAAAAATAACCCAAGGTATGGAAATACTGCGCTACAATTAACATTAGGAGTTGGATGTATAGGTTCTAAAGCTGATTGCAAACGAGCAAACTTTGAATCTAAGAAAAGGGTAGAAGTAAGTGCCAAAAAAATAGGAAAGAAAAGCGATAATGTTTGGATGACAATGTCTGTGTTAATTCCCGAAGATTTCAAGTTTGGTGGAAGACTGACAATACAACAATGGCACAATGATATAGAGGTATATGAGCCGATGTTTGAAACTGATTTAAAAAATTTTGTTGGATTAACAATGAAAAATGGCTCCATGAAGGGTTATTTTGTGCTTGATAAACCCAACAAGAATTGCTCGGCTGGTTCAGGCGATGGATCAACAGGTGCAAATTTTTGCCCAAAGGCTTATCAAGAATTCAAACTTCTAAATTGGGAAGAGTTAACTAATTTAAAAGGTAAATGGATTGATATTATTCATAATATTAATTTTCATTCAGATCCAGAAAAAGGTTATTTTAAAATTTGGGTAAATGGCAATCTTAAAGTTGATGAAAAAGGACAAACAATTTGGAAAACACACGGTGATGTTGAAAAGTATTTTGGAAAAAATCGTTGGGACTTTAAGTTTGGAATTTATACAAATTCAAAAATGGCTTATAAATTGTATTTTGATGAGATTTGGATCAAAAGATCTTGTAAAAATTTAAAACTAGGTAGACTTGGTTACAGTTGCAAAAAGTTAAATGACCAAAACGGAGGTGTTAAACCTTTTGTAATTAAAGATATTAGTGGAAATCCAAATTTAGCTGGAACTCTTTAATTTTATTTTAATTTCTCCAAAAACTTTTGGCTTTTTGAAAGAATTTTCTAATACTAGGATTCGATTTTTCGTTTTCAATTTCTCTAAATTTTTCTAGTAAATCTTTTTGCTCTTTATTTAATGAGACAGGAACTTCTGTATTTACTTGTACATAAAGATCACCATAATCCCCACCTCTCATGTAAGGCATTCCTTTTGATCTTAATCTGAATTGTTTACCACTCTGTGTTCCTGCTGGAATTTTAATTTTAGCTTTTCCTCCATCAATGGTTGGTATTTCAATAGAGGTGCCTAAAGCTGCATCCGCAATAGAAATTGGACACTCAAAAAATAAGTTTTCATCTGAACGTTTAAATAATTCATGAGAGTGAACATTAATAAATAAATATAAATCCCCATTACTTCCGCCTCTAGATCCTGCTTCACCTTTACCAGATAATCTAATTCTTGTTCCATCATCAACACCTTTTGGAATTGTAACTGATAGTCTTTTTGATGCTTGTTTTTTTCCTTGTCCACCACAACTTCCACAGGGATGAGTAATCATTTCACCAGAGCCAGAGCACTGTGGGCAGGTTTGTTGAACAGTAAAAAATCCTTGGCTAGATCTTACTTGACCATGACCCCCGCACATATTACACGCACCAGCGTTATGACCTGGTTTAGAGCCTGAGCCACTACAAGTGTCACATTTATCTGTTGTTGAAAACTTAATGTCTTGTTTTTTTCCAGAAAAAGCCTCTTCTAAAGTTATAGATAAATCATATCTTAAGTCAGAACCTCTGTTATTAGATCTTCTTGATCTTCTTCCACCGCCAAAACCTTCTCCAAAAAAATCCTCAAAAATGTCTGAAAAATGATTAGAAAAGTCAAAGTTTCCAAAACCACCTCTTCCTCCACCGCCATTTTCAAAAGCCGCGTGTCCGAAATTATCATAATTCTGCTTTCTCTCAGAATTCGATAAAACGTGGTAAGCCTCTGATGCCTCTTTAAACTTCTCCTCAGCTGCTTTATCGCCTTTATTTTTGTCTGGATGAAATTTGACTGCTAATTTTCTGTAAGCTGATTTAATTTGATCAGCTGAAGCACCTTTATTAACTCCCAAGACGTCATAATAATCTCTCTTTGCCATAACAGGTTATAGACAAATAGTTGTTAGTCTAGGCGCTTTTCTCTTTATTCTCGTCTTTTACTTCTTCAAAGTCAGCATCAACAACATTGTCGTCTTTTTTATTTTCTCCTTTAGAATCGTCTTTTGGAGCATCATCTGGTTTAGCACCTTGTTGTGATTTATAAATTGCTTCACCAAGCTTCATGGATGCTTGAACTAGGTCTTGAGTTTTCTTTTTTATTTCTTCTAAATCAGTTCCTTTAAGTGCATTTCTCAAATTTGCGGATGCATCTTCAATAGCCTTCTTATCTGCATCAGAAACCTTACTTCCGTGCTCTTTTAAATTTTTTTCAGTTGAATGTAATAAAGTATCAGCTTGGTTTCTTGCATCAACAGCTTCTCTTTTTTTCTTGTCAGCCTCCTTATTGCTCTCTGCGTCTTTTACCATTTGATTGATTTCTTCATCACTTAAACCACCAGATGCTTGAATTTGAATTTTTTGCTCTTTACCAGTTCCTTTATCTTTAGCCGAAACGTTAACGATACCATTTGCATCAATATCGAATGTTACTTCAATTTGAGGAACTCCTCTTGGTGCTGGCGCAATTCCAACCAACTCAAAATTTCCAAGAACTTTATTGTCTGTTGCCATCTCTCTTTCACCTTGCAAAACTCTTATCGATACAGCTGGCTGATTATCCTCTGCGGTTGAGAAAACTTGGCTTTTCTTTGTAGGAATTGTCGTATTCTTCTCAATTAATTTTGTTGATACACCACCTAATGTTTCAATTCCAAGTGATAATGGAGTTACATCTAACAATAATACATCTTTAACATCCCCCTGTAATACACCTGCTTGAATAGCAGCACCCATTGCAACAACTTCGTCTGGGTTTACAGATTTATTTGGATCTTTACCGAAAAAGTTTTTTACTTCTTCAACTACTTTAGGCATTCTCGTCATACCACCAACTAAAACAATCTCATCTATTTCGCTTGCTGAAAGACCAGCGTCTTTTAATGCAGTTTGACAAGGTGGTATTGTTCTAGAAATTAAATCTTCAACAAGAGCCTCTAATTTTGCTCTAGTCATTTTTAAATTTATATGTTTTGGACCTGTTTTGTCAGCTGTTATAAAAGGTAAATTTATTTCAGTTTGCGCAGCAGAAGATAATTCAATTTTTGCTTTTTCTGCAGCTTCTTTGAGTCTTTGTAGTGCTAGCTTATCTGATTTTAAATCAATACCATTTTCTTTTTTAAATTCTGAAAGAAGATACTCAACAATCGTATTATCAAAATCTTCACCACCTAAGAATGTGTCTCCATTAGTAGATTTTACTTCAAAGACGCCATCACCTAATTCAAGAATTGAAACGTCAAAAGTTCCACCACCTAAATCGTAGACTGCAATTTTTTTATTTGTTTTTTTATCTAATCCATATGCAAGCGATGCTGCAGTTGGTTCATTAATAATTCTTAAGACTTCAAGACCAGCAATTTTACCTGCATCCTTGGTGGCTTGTCTTTGTGCATCATTAAAATATGCTGGAACAGTTATTACTGCTTGTTTTACTTCTTGTCCTAAATATTTTTCTGCTGTTTCCTTCATTTTTTGAAGTGTGAATGCAGATATTTGAGATGGTGAATACTTTGTTCCTTTTGCTTCAATCCAAGCATCACCTTTGTCTGAATTAACTATTTTAAATGGAGCCGTCTCAACATCTTTTTTAACAGTTGGATCTTCAAAATTTCTACCAATTAATCTTTTAACAGCAAATATAGTATTTTCAGGATTTGTTACCGCTTGTCTTTTTGCTGGCTGTCCAACTAATTTTTCGTCTCCATCAGTAAACGCAACAACAGATGGAGTAGTTCTCGCACCCTCTGCATTTTCTAAAACTTTTGCCTGTGTACCTTCCATTACGGCTACACAAGAATTAGTTGTTCCTAAATCAATTCCAATTACTTTGCTCATATTAAATTCCTTTGCTTCATATAAGTGTTAATTTTACAACTACAAGCATCCATCAAGATTAATTTTTATCCATTTCTGATTGATTTTCTTGAGTTTTTTGCTCATCTTTTGATTGCTCTTCTGTCTTTCTTTTTGCTACCCCAACTAATGCCGGTCTTAATAATCGATCTTTCATCATAAATCCTTTTTGAATTTCCTGAACTATTGTTCCTGGTTCTTTGGAGTCGTCTTCTATTTCCATCATTGCTTGATGAAGATTTGGGTCTAGCTTTTCATTTATAGACTTAATTGGTTCTATATTATTTTTCTTAAATATTGATAGCAAATCTTTATTAATAATTTCAAAATGTTCTAGAACTTTTTTTAAAGTGTCAGTATTTTTAATAGTCTCATCATTTTCTAATGAAATCTTTGATCTTTCAAGATTATCTAAAAGATTTAGCGCTTCTCTAGCAAAAGAAAAACCACCGTATTCAAAAGCATCTTCTTTTTCTTTTTCATACCTTCTTCTTTGGTTTTCCATCTCAGCAAAAGTTCTTGCAAGTTTATCTTTAATATTGAGCAATTCTTCCTCAGGAGTTAATTTTTCCTCAGTTTTTTCCTCCACATCTTTAATATCCTCAGTCTTTTCTGATTTTAATTCTTCAATCTCTTTTTGATTTTCTTTGGTATTTTTTTCTATTGATTCTTCTTTTTCCATTAATACGTATATGGTAAGTAAAATTAGTTTTTCTAGATGCCTAAAAAAAAAATCGAAAAAATTGTTATAGGTTCTAATAATAAGGGTAAAATCAAAGAAATAAGAGATTTGATCCCAAAAAAGTATAGAATTTTCACCCCTAGTCAATTTAAATTAAAGAGTCCTGTCGAAAATGGAAAGTCGTTTAAAGAAAATTCTCTAATTAAAGCAAAAAAATTTTCACTAAAAACTAATATGGTTTGCATAGCTGATGACTCTGGTCTTGAAATTGACTTATTAAACAAAAAACCAGGAATTTATTCAGCAAGATGGGGAGGTCCAAAAGGAGATTTTAATTTAGCAATTAAAAAAGTTTTTAAAGCTTTAGATAAAAAGAAAAAAAATTGGAAAGAAAAAAAAATCTCAGCAAGGTTTATTTGTGCATTGACAATTTTTGGTCTTAAAAAGAAACCTATATTTTCAGTTGGTAAAATCGAGGGATATATATCTAATGAACAGAGGGGTTTAAAAGGTTTTGGTTATGATCCAATATTTATACCTAAAGGTAAAAGAAAAACTTTTGGTGAGATGGATCCTAAAAAAAAATATAAAATTGACCACAGATACAAAGCTTTTAAAAAAATTAGAAAATTTTTATAAATTTTTCATCATTGATACTGTAAAAATTTAATTGGTGTGTAATTGTGTTCTTATCAATCTCAAAAATACCTATTTTTCCTTTGAATTTATTTTTTTCATAAAATATTTTTTTATCTTGATCAAAATTGTTACTGTAAATTAAAAAGTAAACTAAACCGACAAGGTCATAACTTAAAAAGGAAAGTTGATTAGCTTTTTTTTTGTATGCGTTATTATACTCAACCTTAAATAATTCAAAATTTTCTTTATTAATTGATGGAAAATAAATTGGTTGCAGTGAATTTTCTTTTAAAAGTGAATTATCAAACCACTGATTTAAAGTAATGTAAGAAATTCTTTTTGAAGAAACATCTGTGTATAAAAGAGATGTAGCTACACTCTTCAAACTTTCGCCAAAGTCAGCAATAATGACTGAGTCAAAGTTTATACCACCTAAAGTATCTTTTTTATTTAGTTCCTCTAATTTTTTTTCTTTATTTATTAATGATGAGTTTTCTATCCTTTCAATTTCATTAATTAAATTCTGTTTTCTCTCAGGGTATCTTGTAACTTTTTCGATTTGTGAAGTAAGCAATGTTGGGTCCATATCATAAAAATATTTATCTTTTAATTTTAATTTTGTTTTTTTGATAGCCTGTTCAACTTCTTTTCTATAGTCACTCTTAGGGATTAAAAAAATAGTCCTTTGGATCTCATTTAAATTCCTAAATTTATCAATTGTTTGAAGTTGAGAAATTGCATTAACGCCTGCACTTATTACATTTGGAGGGTTTCCGTAAATTTTATTTGTTAATGATATGAAGGTTACATCATTTAATTCATCAAGATATTTTGTACTTTCGTTAAAAACTGGACCTATAATAATTTTAATACCTTGATCATATAGGGCTTTTGATACTTTTAATGCATCAATTGGATTGGCTTTTGTATCTTCTGGCACAATTTCAAATTTTTCATCATTAATTTTATTTAGCGCAAGTCTTGTTGATTTAATAATGGAGTCTCCAATAGTCGAATATTCACCACTTAATGGCACCACAAGACCAATTCTAATTTTGTCTTCTGCAAATATTTTGCTTCCAGGCAATAAGCATACAAAAATTAATATTAATATTTTTTTAAATAAAGATTTCATTTAATTATTAATAATATAATTTTAAATTATGCATCATGATAAAATCTTAGATAATCTTAAACCTGGGCTATATTGTGTTGCAACACCTATCGGAAATCTTGGGGATATTACTCTAAGAGCTATAGAAGTACTTAAAAAATGCGATCTAATTTTGTGTGAAGACACAAGAGTTTCAAAAAAATTGTTAAATCATTTTAACATAAAAAAACTTCTTATTTCTTACCATAAATTCAATGAGAGAGAAAAAATTAAAGAAATAATAGAAAAGCTTAAACAAGACAAGATTATCTGTTTGATATCTGACGCAGGGACACCAGCTATATCAGACCCAGGTCAATTACTTATTAAAGAATGTATAGAGTATTCAATTGATATCTTTCCAATACCTGGGGCATCATCTGTTAGTGCAGGTATTTCTATAAGTGGTTTTTCAGATAGATACTTATTTCTTGGTTTTTTGCCTGAAAAAAGAAAAGACCTTACTTTAAATCTTGAAAAAGCATCAAGTTTTGGATGTACAGTTGTATTTTTTATATCACCAAATAAACTTTACAAAATTATTAATGATTTAAAACTTCATTTTCCAAAAAGAGATATATTAATTTGTAGAGAAATTACCAAGTTTCATGAGGAGTATATAAGAATTAGTTCAGATAAATTAGATAGTTTGAGGATATCGAAAAAAGGAGAAGTAACAGTAATAATTTCTGAGAATAAAAATATTCAAAAAAAGTTAATTGAATTAGAAGAATCAGATAAGAAAGAGATTAAAAAATTATTAAAAACTAAAACAATTAAAAATGTAGTGAAATTAATTTGTAGTAAAAAAAACTTTCAAAAAAAAGTTATATACAATTACTGCTTAGAAATTAAAAATGATAAAGAATAAACTTTACTTTTTAATACTATTTATAATTTTAAACGGATGTGTGGGCGCATCCTCAACAGGTGTTCTCGGTACCGGAGTATCAATTGCAACAGATCCAAGAACTATAGGAACCCAGATAGATGATAATATAATGCAAAAAAATCTGAGTGCTAAAATTATAAATATGGATGGAAAGTACTTTTTATCTGTTAAGCCAAAAGTTATAGATGGAAGAATATTCATAACTGGCAAAGTCGAAACAATTGAAGAAAAATTAAAAATAACAAAATTAGCTTGGGAAATAAAAGGTGCAAGATCGGTTAAAAACGATCTTAAGATAAAAGAAAAGTTTAATTTTCAACAGTCTGCAAAAGATCTTTTGATTACTTCACAATTACGTACAGCTATGATTGCTAGTAAAAAAATTAAGTCTGCTAATTACAATATAGATACTCATAAAAAAAAAATTTATATATATGGTATTGCTGAAAACGAGGAAGAGAGAGCAGAAGTTATCAATGAAGCAAAACAAATTCTTGATGTCGAAGATGTAATTTCAAGTATATTACTTGTAGAAGATCTTAGAATAGTTAAAAATTAATTTGGTTTTTTATAATTAATTACCCCTGCAGAATATGCTGCAACAGAGGCTAAATTTAATATATCAGAAGTAGAGGATCTTAGTGGAGCAATTTCAATTGGTTGCCCCAAACCAATTAATAAAGGACCAATCACCTTAGCACCACCCAAAGACTTCATCATTTTATGAGAAATGGTTGCACTATGTTGTCCTGGCATAATTAATATATTCGCTTTACCAACAATTTCTGAAAAAGGATAAAGATCTGCATACTCATTATTTAATGCCACATCTGGTTGCATGTCTCCATCAAATTTAAAATCAACTTCTTTATTTTTTAAAATTTCAACAGCATCCCTTATGTGTTTTGTTCTGCTAGTTAATGGTTGTCCAAAAGTTGAATGAGAAAGGAAGGCAACTTTAGGATCGAAACCAAAAAGTCTTACTACCCTTGCAGCTGAAATCGCTATTTCTGCTAATTGTTCAGATGTTGGATATTCATGTACGCTAGTATCTCCAATAAACACAGTTTTCCCTTTATTAACAACCATATTTAACCCAAACATTATTTCACCAGGCCTTGGTTCAACAACTTTTTTAATCTTTTGAAGAGATTGGGCATATCTTCTTGTATTTCCAGTTACCATTGCATCTGCATCACCACACGCCACCATACAAGAACCCCATATTACTCTATCATTTCTTACCATTCGATCACAATCTCTCTCTAATAAGCCTTCTTCTCTTTGCAGTTTTTTAAACAAAAAGTTTACATATTTTTCTCTTTTGTCTTTTTTAGTTGAATTCACAATTTCAATATCAAAATTTTCGCCATATCCAATTTCTTTTAACCTCTCTTTGACAACTTTTTCTTTCGCAACTATGATTGGTGTTCCTAGATTACTATTTTTAAAAGCAATTGCAGCTTTAAGTGTATTTTCGTCTTCTCCATCTGCAAATACAACTCTTTTTTTATTTTTTTTAATTTTCGAGTTAATTCCTTGCATAATAGTTACAGATGGATCCAATCTTTGTTTAAGTTGCTCGGAATATATATCAAAATTTTCAATATTCTTTCTTGCAACTCCACTTGACATCGCGGCCCTTGCTACTGCAACTGGAATAACACTAATTAAACGTGGATCAAATGTAGAGGGAATAATGTATTCTTTTCCATAACTAGGTGTTTCACCTCCCATCGCAGCAGCCACTTCCTCAGGCACAATTTCTCTTGCAAGTTTTGCAATTGCGTCTGCTGCAGCAGTTTTCATTTCCTCGTTAATTGTCTTCGCTCTTACATCTAACGCTCCCCTAAATATATATGGGAAACCAATTAAGTTATTTACTTGGTTAGGATAATCTGATCTACCTGTAGCAATTATTGCATCTTTTCTAACTTCCTCAACTTGTTCTGGAGTAATTTCTGGATCTGGGTTTGCACAAGCAAAAATTATAGGATTTTTTGCCATTTTTCTGACCATCTCTTTTTTAAGAGCGCCTGCTGCAGATAATCCTAAAAAAACATCTGCACTATCAATTGCGTCGGACAATGTCCTATTTTTCGTTTCAACTGCATGAGCTGATTTCCATTGATTTAAGTTATCTCTTCCCCTGTAAATCACTCCTTTTCTGTCTAACATAGTAATATTTTTTTGAGGAACACCTGAGCTTTTAAACAAATTAGCACAAGCCATAGCTGCAGCACCTGCACCATTGATTACAATTTTAACTTTTTTTAAATCCTTTTTTGCAATGTCTACTGCATTTATTAGTGCTGCAGTTGTAATAATTGCAGTGCCGTGTTGATCATCATGAAAAACAGGAATATCTAAAATTTCTTTTAGTTTTTCTTCTATGACGAAACAGTCTGGAGCAGCGATATCTTCTAAGTTAATACCTCCAAAACTTTTTGAAAAATTCTTAATTGAATTTATAATTTCGTTAGTATCGTTTGAGTCTATTTCTAAATCTATAGAATCAATATCTGCAAATCTTTTAAATAAAACTGCTTTTCCCTCCATAACTGGTTTAGAAGCAACAGCTCCTAAATTACCAAGACCAAGAATTGCAGATCCATTGCTAATTACAGCTACCAAATTACCTTTAGTAGTATATTCATAAGCAAGATCAGGATTTTCTGCGATAGCTTTAACTGGAGCAGCAACACCTGGAGAATAAGCGAGAGCCAAATCTCTTTTAGTAGTCATCGGCTTCGATGAATTTATTTCAATTTTTCCTGATTTTTCATTGGTATGAAAATCAAGAGCTTCTTTATCAGAATAATGTTCTATTTTAACTTTCTTCATTTTGGATATTTAAATATACAATTAGATCTAAATTAAGACTAATATGATTTATGAACATAATTAAGTCAACTGGCACATTTAGTTTTTTTGTTTTGATAAGTAGAGTGCTTGGTTATGTCAGAGATTTTTTTATCGCTCTTTATTTAGGTTCTGGGCCATTAGCTGATGCTTTTTTTGTAGCATTTAGGATTCCAAACACTTTTAGAAGGTTATTTTCTGAAGGAACATTCAACGCAGCTTTTGTTCCATCTTATACTAGCGAACTTATCAAAGGAAAAGATAAAGCCAAAGAGTTTGCTAATTCAGTTTTTAATTTATTAGTTTTCTTTCTTTTAGTTACTACCATTTTAATTGAAATTTTCATGCCAGGATTTGTAAAAATTATCGCTCCTGGTTTTAGTGATGACAAAGAAAAAATGCAATTAGCTATAAATTTAACAAGACTTACTTTTCCTTTTTTACTTTTTATTTGCCTTGCTTCTTTTTTATCAGCAATTCTAAACTCTCATAACAAATTTGCAGCCGCAGCAGCTGCACCAATAATTTTAAATATATTATTAATTCTGTGTTTAATCTTTGCAAATAAGTTTGGAGATACATTAGTTTATTATCTATCATACACAGTATCTATAGCTGGACTAGTACAGTTTATATTTCTTATTTTTTTTGTAAGAAAATTTTATCTACCTAATTTTAATTTAAAAATTAAAATGAATGATAATATAAAATTATTCTTCAAAAAGCTTCTACCAAGTATTTTTGCTTCTGGTGTAACTCAAATAAATATATTAGTTGGTACTATTATTGCTTCATTTCAAGCAAGTGCAGTATCTTACTTATATTATGCAGATAGAATTTATCAGATTAATCTTGCAATAGCAGGAATAGCAATAGGTACGGTCATACTTCCAAAT
>LUMI01000638.1_pt1 | contig 16945 bp, 20 predicted proteins | sample 729681 | NCBI WGS metagenome assembly LUMI01 (sample SAMN03860267, study PRJNA289734) | marine metagenome | biome: seawater column; feature: ocean; material: water; isolation source: Red Sea water column Station 34 - depth 10m | place: Saudi Arabia: Red Sea | collected 2011-10-15 | depth 10 m
ATTTTAACAGTTTGAGAGAAATTAGCCCCCTCTTTTTCCAAGTATGGAAAAGGATCTAATAAAGAGCCACTATATATTTTGTAAGAAGCGTCACCCCAGTTTCTTTGATCCTCCATTTCAAATAAAATACCCTCAAAATTAATATTAACCAACAAATTATCATCTAAAGTATAAGCAAGGTTTTTAAATTTAAAAAATGGTTGGTCAGGTTTTATATTTTCTGGAAATTTTTTTTCCTCTTTCAAATCGTTCCCTTTTGTTACAAAGATTTTTGAACCAACATGATTTTGTAATGGAATTAATAAATTAAAACCTATTCTATTAGTCCAAAAATCAGTTAAAAATTCTCCTTCAGAGGATAGAGTGATAGAATTATCAGAAAATAATATAACATTTCTTGTTTTAAGAATTTCATCTATACCATATTCTAAATCGAATATATATTCTAAGGATGTATCAAAGTTCTCTTCATAATTTAGAATTTTAGGATCATAGTTATTCCAATTTTTGTCTCTTACCAAAAATGATATCATCTTTAAAATTTGAAAATTTTGAAAAGTTATATTTCGAAAAAAAAGATTATCTTTTAATAAGGTAAAATTATTATTTGAATTTTTTATAAATTTTTCTTCCAACAATTTAGAGTTATACATATAATTTTGATACTGATTTATAATTATTATATTCAGATATTAAATCTGATTTATTTTTTTCATATTTTGTATTTTGGATTAAACTTAAAAAAATAAGTTCTCGTTGAGCAAAACTGCCTCCAAGGTATTTAAATTGTGATTTAATTATATTTTCGTTTAATAATTTATTTGTTTTCATACTGTTTATCCATTCTTTCTTTAACATCCACTCCTTTGTAATGAAGTCTTAATAAAAAAGAACAAGCATTACAAAAATCTAAATAAAAAATTTCTGAAGAAGAGAAATAATTATCAAATAGTTTTAAACTTTTCTCATATTCTTGATTGTAGAATAATATTAATGATTGATGCCACCATATATGTCTTTTTATTGGTCCATAAATTGACCAATTAATTTTATTAAAATTATCATTGTTGTTAATTGAGTCGTTATTCTCATTATCGTGTACATGCAAAAGAGCATGCCAACTCCACAAATCATTTGATGATTGTTTTAGTGAATTTAAAGCTAAAAGCTTAGCTTTATCAATTATATTATTTTCTTCAAAAGCATAGCTAGTCATCCCTAATAGTAAATTATAATGTTGATCATTTTCAGACCACTTACTTAGTATTTCCTCATGTTTATTTAAAAATTTACTATCAATACCCAAGAAAATATTATTAAAATGAAATAATCTGATTGCAAAAATATCTTTGGGATTATCTTTTATAATTAATTCCAATTTATTTAATAAATTTTTTAAATCATTTTTAATCCAGAGATTTACTATCTCTAAATATTGATGAAAATAATCATTTATTTCATCAGTGGAAATTGATTTGAATGTTTCTCTAGCTAATGAAATTTTTTGTACATCTCTAGAAAAAAGCAATAAAACTATTTTTAATAATTTTGGAGCATTAAATTCTGGTTTTTTTTTAATTAATTTGTTAGTTTTATAAAAAGCATCTTTCTTAAAATAAATATATGAATCGATACATTCTTTGAAACTATTTATTTCATCATCTTTATTGCTATCTATCCATTTATAAAAATAATTATTTTGCATTTACTAATAATACACATAATCTAACGATGTTAAATATTAATATTATGAATTAATATTTAATCTCTTTCTTGTAATTTCTTTATTTAATTGAAGTTCTCTGTAAGAAATTAGAAGCACACCACAAAAAATTACAGAAGCACCTAACCAGGTATAAAAATCAGGTTTATCACTAAAGACAAAATATCCAATTATTGATGAAACTACTAAGCCTAAAAATGAATAAGGTTGAGTCATAGTTACATCAACTAATTTATATGCATGATTTAATGCAATATGTAATATAGTTCCTGACATTGCAGCACATAATATAAAAATAATTGTTTTTAAGCTTGGCTGATCCCAAAAATATATAACTAATGGAAATGAAAAAAGACTCATATAAACATACTGGTGTGATAATATTGTTATAGCACTATCATCCTTAGATACTTTTTTAGTTAAAATTATAACTACTGACCAAATTAGCGATGAAATAAGCGCCATATATATTCCAATAGAAATATCTATAATACCGGGTCGCAATATTATTAACATTCCTAGAAAACCCATCACTAATGCAATTGACCTATATAAATAGATTTTTTCTTTTAAAAATATCACAGCTAAGATTGTAACAATGATAGGAACTATAAAATGAATGGCTGTCATTTTCTCTAATGGAAGCATAGCTAAAGCTGCAAAACCAAGTAGCATTGCAGGTAAGTTTAGTGCTGACCGTAAAATATGAATTTTTAAATTTTTTGTACTAAATACTTCAAATTTTGTTTTTAGAATGTAAGGGGTGATGATTAAAAATCCAAAGAAAAAACGTAAAAAACCAGTTGTAAATACATTTAATTCTTCTTGAGCTAATTTTATAAATGTACCCATAAGAGTACCAAAAATAATTGATATAATAATTAAAAAAATTGCAAATTGATTATTGTTTAACAAATAATATTCCTAGCTAAAAAGAATTAGGATAATCATAACACAATTTTTCCTTATTTATATCTCTATTAAAACAAAATTTGATTATATTTTAAAGATTGTGGCACTTATTAAAAGAATAGTTCTTTTTTTCATAACATTAATTTTCATTATAATTCTCCTTGTAGGTGCCACGACTTCATTTTAAGATTAGAAAATGTTAAATCTACAAGATGAATTGATAATTTCTAATAATGGACAGGGAATGTATGAAATTACAAATAATGTTCATGATTGGATTCTAAAAAACAATATAATTAAAGGTCAGCTAAATTTATTTATACAACACACTTCTGCTTCATTAACAATAATGGAAAATGCTAGCCCTGATGTATTAGATGATATTAATTCTTTTTTTCAAAGAATAGTTCCTGAAGATGCTTCATTATATAAACACGGTTATGAAGGAGATGATGATATGCCTGCTCATATAAAATCTATGCTTACTCAAACCTCATTAACAATTCCTATAAACAATAAAGAAATGAAATTAGGTATGTGGCAGGGAATATATCTAATTGAACACAGGTACAGTAAATACAAAAGAAAAATAATTCTTAGTTATATAGGTGAGTAAATTATACTCTTACTTTTTTTAAATTACTTTCATCTAAAATAATCTTTGATAAATTATTAGGTAAAAAAAATGAAGCGATTAAAGATAGTAGAGCAAACAAAGAACCAATTAAAAAAACTATTGAATGAGAATTAATCCAAACAATGGGATAAATACTGCAGCTATGTGATTGATAGTAAATGAAACACCTGCAGTGCTTGCAATATCTTTTGGATCAGCAATTTTTTGAAAATATGTATTAATTGCAATAGCTAATGCAAAAAACATATGATCAATAATATATAAACCTGCTGCAACATAAGCATTAGTCACGAATGCATAAGATGTAAAAACAATTACGAGTCCAATATATTCAAATATAAGACATTTTTTCTCACCAAATATATTTATTAACTTTCCAATACGTTCTGCAAAAAACCAATTAAAAATATAATTAACCAAAAATAGTAAAGTAACTTGCGATGCTGAATATCCAAATTTTTCTACCATTAAAAAAGCTGCAAAAACTACAAAAATTTGTCTTCTAGCACCTGATAAAAAAATTAAGATATAGTAAAGTGAATATTCTTTTTTTAGAATTATTTTTTTATATTGTTTATTTTTGATTTCAAAAAAAGGAAAGGATATAAAAAGGTGTATAGAAATAAGAATACAAATTAATCCTGCAATTAAAAATATAAACTTATAATCTAAATTAAAGATTTCTAATAAACTCCAAATTATACAATACAAAAATAAAGACGTAATTGAGCTAACAGCTATTAATTTTCCTAGAACTGGTGGAGCTTCTTCTTTTGAAAGCCATTGTAAACTCAAAGAATTTTTGGCCGTTTCACAATAATGAAAGCCAGTACTCATAATAATTGTTGTAAAATACAAACCATAAACAGTTGGTAAGAAACCTGTAATTGCAACACCAAAACCAGTTAAGGCTAAAGAAAAAATGGCAAAATATTGTTCTTTAAAATAGAACAATAAAAAAATAATAGTAAATGCTAAGAAGACAGGTATCTCTCTGATACTTTGAAGTATTCCAATTTCAACTCCAGTAAAACTTGCTCTTTCAACTGAGAAATTATTTAATAAAACCATCCAAGTACTAAAAGCGATAGGCATGGCAATTGATGATAAGATTAGTAAAGTTATTGGGTTTTTATTATTTAATAAATTTTTCATGATTATTTAATAATATTAAAACATTGTCTCAAAGTTATGATTTATAACTATTAATTTAGTGACCTCTATTAAATTGGTCACGAAATCTTGAATCTTCTTTAATATATGGCCTAACCCCTATTTTTGTTTCTCTAATTATTATATAAATTCCACTTCCAACAATAATTAATGATCCTATAATTTCATAAATATCTGGAATATCAGCAAAAAATAAATAACCTAAAATTGCTCCAGAAATTAGTTGTGTATATTGAATAGGAGCAAAAACACTAGACTCTAAAAATTTTGAGGCGATTGTTAAACAATTACCCCCTATTCCACAAATAATACCACAAAAAACAAGTATCATTAGATCATTAAAAGATAATGCGATGTGGCTATTAAAACTAAGTAATCCATTTAAAATAGTTGCAGATAAAAAAGCATAAAAAGTAAATGCTATTGATGATTGATTATTTGAATACTTTCTTACTAAAGTAATATTTATCGCCATTAGTAATGCGGAAAAAAATAAACCAAATAGACTTAATGAAAAATGAATAGTGCCAGGTCTACTAACTATTAATACACCAATAAATCCAACTGTTACCGCTGACCATCTTCTAATACCAACTTTTTCATCTAAAAAAAAATGGGATAACATTGTTATCATTAATGGAGCACTAAATAATATTGGGTAAATTTCACTAAATGCATGTTCTCTAAATGAATAAACTACTAAAGCCCCTGAAATTAATCCAAATAATCCTCTAAGAAGCTGTATATGAATAATATCATTTTTTAGTGAGCTCCATTTGTTTAGAAAATAAAGAGTTAATAGTGTTGGTATAAAACTAAAAAGACAAATATAAAAATTTATTTGAAAAACAGAATATTCATTGACTAAGTATTTTTTAATTATTGTATCTAAAATGACAAATATTGTGTAACCAATAAATCCGATACTAATTCCAGATAAAACATTCATATGATTTAATAAAAAAACCAACTAAACAAATAATTAATAAATCAAATATTAAAACAAATTCCATATTGGTTGTGACACTAATTCTTTATGGATAGAATACATTTACTCACTAAATATATATTGGTAGATTAGTGCCACATAATCTATGTACAAATTAATTTAGGCATAAATTGAGTTAAAAAGAGGCAAATTTATGAAAAAAATCAGTTGGGTAACACACGAAGATTATGACATTCCTCTGCCTGAAAATCATAAATTTACTGCCAGTAAGTTTTCAGATTTATATAATGAATTAAAAATTTCAGATTTTTATCATCGTGCAAAAATTCTAAGTCCTCAAAAAGCAAGTGTTGATGAAGTTTCTATATGTCATGATTTAGATTACGTATTAAAAATTAAAAATGGTACTTTATCCGATAAAGAAATAAGAAGATTGGGTTTTAAATGGTCAGAAACACTTTCTAATCGTTCCTTTTTAGCAGTTAATGGAACTCTATTAACATGCAAAGAAGCAATTAAGAATGGTATAGCAAATCATTTAGCAGGTGGCACACACCATAGTCATAGAGATTTTGGTTCAGGATACTGTGTTTTTAACGATTTGGCTTATGCTTCATTACATTTAATAAGAACCCATCAAGTAAAAAAAATATTAATTTTTGACACTGATGTGCATCAAGGAGATGGTACAGCCTCAATCCTTAAAGATAATGATAAAATTTTTACATGTTCTATTCATTGTAAAAATAATTTTCCATTTAGAAAATCAATAAGTGACATGGATGTTGAATTAGATGATAATTTAGAAGATAATGAATATTTAGAAATATTATATCAAACTCTTAATAGTTGTATAAAAAATTTTAATCCTGATTTAGTAATTTTTGATACTGGAGTTGATATTCATGAGAATGATAAATTAGGAAATTTAAAAATAACAACTGAAGGATTATTAAAAAGAGATATTACAGTGTTAGAATTTTTTAAAAATAAATCAATTCCTATTGCGACAGTAATAGGTGGTGGATATTCAAATGATAAATTAGAATTAGCTAAAAGACATAGTTTAATTTTTAAAGCTACATCAATGGTTTTTAATTAATTACATTTAGTAATAGCTACTCGTATAGACTTGTCATTATAGAGATATTCAAAACAAAAATTTTTAAAAGAATTAAAATGATTATTTATAATTTTTAAATTTTTTTTATTGTGATCTAAAAAAATATATTCAAATATAATTTTTTCAACAATATCCTTAGAAAAAATTGGCATTGTAATTATTTCGCCATCATTAAATATTGATTTTAAATAAAATACATCTGAGTCATTATCTACTTTAGAAAATGAATTCTTTTTTATGAGAAAAAGAACATTTTCGTTCCAATCATTCTTTTGAAGATCAAAAAGTATTTTTAAATCATCGAGGTTTATTAATTTATTTGAATCTAAGGCGTGAGTATTTAGTGATAAAAAAATAAAACATAAAAAAAGTAATTTTTTCATAAAAACAAGTGTGAATTAAAGAACGATACTGATAGATATATTAATAATCTATTTATTTTCAAATATTTATGAAAACAAGAAATAAGGGGCTTATACTATCATTTGTTGGGGTTTTAATACTTAGCCCTGATAGTTTATTTATTAGATTAGTAAATTTAGATGATTTTAGTTTAATATTTTATAGAAGCGCTCTACCAATTGTTACGATATTAATTTTTCTCATTTATACTTACAAAAGATCTTTTCTTAAATCATTTTATCTAATTGGTGTACCAGGGATAATCTATGCTATTCTCTATGCTATAACTCATATTTGTTTTGTATATTCAATTCAAAATACTGCTGTAGCTAATACATTAGTTCTAATTGCATCAGCTCCTATTTTTGCTGCATTATTTTCAGTTTTTATACTTAAAGAAATACCTAGTCTTTTTACATGGATAGTGATTTTAATTGCTATGCTTGCAATGATAATAATTGGAATAGGAAGCTTTACAACTACAGGATTATATGGAGATATTATGGCTCTAATTGTAGCAATAGGAATGGGTTTTAGTATGGTTCTTGTTAGATTATTTAAAAATAAAGATTTGGTACCTGCATGTTTATTAGGATGTTTAATATCAGCTCTTTACGCTCTACCATTTGGAATTAACTTTGATTTAAATAATGATCAAATTTTATTTCTTTTCATAATGTGCTTATTAATACTTCCTATTCCATTTATGATTTTAACAATTTCTCCTAAATTTGCTCCAGCACACGAAGTAGCTCTAATATTTTTATTAGAAAGTGTTTTAGGTACTGCTTGGGTTTGGTTTGTTATAAATGAAATACCTCCTCTAAATACAATTATAGGAGGAGCTCTACTGCTTGGATCTGTTACAATATTTATTTATCAAACAACTAGAAAAACTAATTAGTTTTTTTAATTTCTCTTCTTTCTCTAATAAAAATATAAATACCGCTAAAAACAATTAAAGATAATCCTAAATAAATCCAAATATCAGGCAAATCACCGAAGAAGGCATATCCAACAAGTATATTTGTGGAGATCTCAAAATAACCCAAAGGAGCTAGTTTAGAAGCTTCTCCAAGCCTTAAAGAAAGAATTATTAAAAAATGTCCTAAAGTTCCAATTGAAGCTAATGAGATAAGTAATAATAATTGTCTTAAATCTAAATTTATCCAGTAAAAAGGAACAATAAGAGATATAAAAATACAACCTACGATACCTGTAAAAAGCAAAGTAACAACAGCACTATCTGTAAAAGATAATTTTCGAGTATAAATTATGTAAAAAGCGTATGAAATTCCTGCTGCAATAGCTGAGAAAGATGCGAAATTAATTTCTATAAAACCTGGTCTTATAATGATCATAACACCAAAAAACCCAATCAAAACTGCAGTCCATCGATGAATTCCAACTTTTTCTTTTAAATAAAAAATTGATAATATTGTCACTATTATTGGAGAGATAAATGCAAGCGTTAAAGCTTCTGCTAAAGTTATAACTGAAATTGCATAAAAGAAAAAAACGGTAGATAAAAATAAAAAAAAACTTCTAAATAGCTGTACTGAAATTGTTTTAGGAAAACTAATTTCTTTTCTAAAAAATATAAATGCTAGTGGAAAACTGACTAAAAGCATAAAAAAATATCTACCCCAAACAACTTGTATGAAATGTATTTCTGAAGATAGATATTTTGCAATACCATCCATGAAAGGTAATAACAGCCAACCTGATATATTAAGAATATATGCTAACATTAATTTTATTTAAAAGATGATGGATCACAAATCTTACAAATTAAATCTCCAATTGATTTTTTAGGATTATAAGTTTGATAGAAAATATCTTTTGCAGAAATATTATTTTCAGATAAATATTTTTCTATTTCCCAATAATACCTAAAACATTTTGAACATTGTGCAGCATTTTCTTTATGTGATGGTTTATATATTTCATTCCAAAGTTTGGACATTTCATTTTGCTTATCAGGAGAAATATTTTCTGAAATAATTGATGGAATATCCATAAAACACTTAGCGCATTGTATTTCAGATGTTACATTTTTATATGGTTCATCTTTATAGTTTTTTCCTATAGTAGTTTTACCAATATGTTTATCTGAACTACAATTTGGACAAAAAAAATTGATTTTATTGCTAAGCATTTTATTCTATGAATAAATTTTCATAACATTTATAAATAAAGAATAGAATTATTATTTATAATGAACCTATATCTTTCATATCTATTTATCTTTTTTTGGAGTAGTGCTTTTATAAGTGGTCAATTTATTGTGCAATCAGCAAGCCCTTTTGCAGCACTATGTTTTAGGTTTTGTATTGTAAGTGCATTTTTTTTAATTTTTTCTATTATTTTTAAGGAAAGAATAAGAATAAATCGAAATTTAATCTTTCAAGCTATGATTACTGGAATTCTTTTTCATGGATTTTATTTAGGTGGAGTATTTTTTTCTTATTCTATGGGACTTACTGCAACATTATCTGCGTTAATTGTATGCCTTCAACCTATTTTAACAAATATTCTAAGTGGACCTATTTTAAAAGAAAAAGTTACTGTTACGCAATGGATAGGAATATTTTTTGGTTTTTTAGGTACTATATTAGTTATAGGTTATGATATTGGAACAGAAATCCCGATAATAGGTGTTATTGCTTCTATTGTTGCGCTTTTAGGAGCAACTTCAGCTACTATTTGGCAAAAAAAATTTACTCATGAAATCAGTCTTTCAGTTAATAATTTTTATCAAGCATTAAGTGCTGGAATATTTTTATTTATAATTTCACTTTTTTTTGAAATATCATTTATTAATTTTGATACACGTTTTATTTTATCAATTTCTTGGCAAATAATTATGGTATCCTTTGGAGCTTACGCAATTCTAATGTACTTGATAAAAAATGGAACAGCTTCTAAAACATCAAACCTCTTCTTTCTAGTACCTCCAACTACAGCTGTAATGGCTTGGTTTGTATTAGATGAAAAATTATTATTAATAGATATTATAGGGTTGTTAATTTGTACTTTTGGTGTTTATATAGCAACTCGAACCAATGTGAGTAAAAATGTACATAATTCTTAAGACACTAATCAGTGCAATTATAATTGTTGCTGTTTCAGAAATAGCTAAAAAATATACTTGGACTGCTGCAATTATTGTTTCTTTACCATTAACTTCACTATTGGCATTTGTTTGGTTGTATTGGGATACAAAAGACTATCAAAAAGTTATAGACCTCTCTTATAGTACAATTGTTATGACTGTACCTTCAATAGTATTTTTTATTGTTTTACCAATACTTTTAAAATTTAAACAAAACTTTGTTTTCTCTCTGATAGTTTCAATAATTAGCACTGCAATAGCTTATGCTATTTTTATGTTTATAATTAAAAAATTAAATTTTAATTTTTAATTATATTATCTTTATTCATTAAAATTGGCCTTCCATCATGTGCAGTATTTAATGGATAATAATCACCATTATATTTAACACATAATGTTAAACCATTTCTTTTTTCTTTACCTAAATTTACCTCTAAATCGACTATTACTAATTCAGTTTTTTCTAAAACTTTAATAATTTTCATAACTATCCTTTCAAAATATATAAATATATTTAGTAAGTACTATAAGATGTATCAAGTTTTATGATTAGAGTTTTACTTATATTTATTTTAATATTCTTGATTAAGAATACTCTAGCTAATGATAAACATATAACCATAGCAAGCACAACTTCTACACACGATACGGGTTTATTAGAATATATTAACAAAGAATTTGAAAAAAAATTTAAAATAAAAGTGAGAGCATTATCTCTTGGAACAGGTCAAGCAATTAAAGTTGCAATGGATGGAAATGTAGAAATTTTATTAGTTCATCATAAAAAATCAGAGCTAGAATTTATGAATAAGGGATATGGCACCCTAAGATATGATTTGATGTATAATGATTTTGTCTTGATAGGACCAAAAAAAGATAACAAAACATGCTCTTCAATTGAAAATAAAATGATTGAAATTAAAAAATCAAAATTATTATTTGTATCAAGAGGTGATGAGAGTGGAACACACAAAAAGGAGAAAGAACTTTGGGAATTATCAAATATAAATATACCATTTAAAGAAAATTGGTATCTCAGTGTAGGTCAGGGAATGGGATCTACATTGTTAATAGCCAATCAAAAAAAAGCTTACACTCTCAGTGATCGTAGTACTTGGATAGCTTTCAATAAAAAAGAAAATTTACAAATTGTCTGTGAAAATTTACCACCATTATTTAATCAATATGGAATAATTTTAGTAAACAAAAAGTTAAATGATAATTTAAATATTAAAGAAGCTAAAAAATATATTGATTGGATTACATCAGAAGAAGCAAAAAAATTAATTAATAATTATCGAGTAAATGGAAAACAATTATTTTTTTTTAATCATAATTAGTTAATTCTACCAAAAAATGTTAATCTTGCATTTTCTGAGAGCATCGTCCCCTCCTCTTCATTATAATTTAGTGTTACTAATATTCTTGGTTTTTCTGACTCCACTGGTGTTACTCGATGTAAATAATTTCTACCATAAAATAATATAAGAGTACCGGCATCAACATCTGCTTTTTGTGGTAAAATTTTTCTATCTAAAATATCTTTAATATATGATTTATCGATATAGTTTTCAGAAAAATTTCTACCTTTACTAACATATTGAAATTCACCACCTTTATCTGATGATTGTATCATTAAAGTGATAGCAAATGATGCATTATCAAAATGCCATCCTAGCTGTTGTGATTTTTGATAATAATTATAATTTATGGAAGATAAGGTATCACTGTATGGATAAATATCTTTTAAATTTAAGACACCTTTTAAAAAATTTTTAAAAATATTTGATTGATATAAAATATTTAATTTTGATTGCTGATTTAACAGATCATGAGGGACACAACCTTTATCACTAACAACCTCTCTATTTAAAGGATCATTCAAGTCACTTAATTTATCTTGTTTATTAAGTAAGATAGTATGATTTTGAGAACAATAGAAAGCTTGATCTTGTAATCCATGTGCTTCAGTAATTAATTCACTTAAGCAGTCATTTGTTAAAAAATCATTTAATATTAGTATAGAATTTTTTTTAATTTCATCATTGCAATATTGTATATATTCATCGCTATCTATTGGATGTTTTGACTTATTAACTATATCAATTATGGTATTCATTACTGACTTAATACTTATATACTAAAGTTGTAGATGTTAAATTTAAAAAATTTATATATATTTATTCAATATGGTTTGGAATTTTCAAGATAGTTATACGAAACTACCTAGTATTTTTTATAGTAAAGTTAATCCTGAAAATTTTAATAATAAAAAATTAGTTTTGTTTAATAGTGATCTTGCAAAAGACTTAAATTTAGATTTTAGTAAATATGATGATGATGAGAAGTGTAATATTCTTTTGGGAAAAAATAAATTAAATAAAAATTACTTTTCTCAAGCTTATGCTGGACATCAATTTGGAAATTTTACAATTTTAGGTGATGGCAGAGCTGTAATTATTGGTGAACATATTACTAATGATAAACAAAGGGTAGATATACAGTTAAAAGGATCAGGACAGACACCCTACTCTAGAAATGGAGACGGAAAAGCTGCATTAGGTCCAATGATAAGGGAATACATATTGAGTGAAGCTATGCATAATCTTGGCATATCATCAACCAGAGCACTAGCTGTTATTACTACAGGTGAAAATGTATTGCGTGATAAATTAGAGCCAGGAGCAATTTTAATTAGAGTTGCGAAATCGCATATTAGAGTGGGAACTTTTCAATTTGGAAGTCTTTTAAAAAATAGAGAGGAATTTCAAAACTTTATATCTTATACAATTTCAAGGCTGTATCCTGATATAGATAATAATAATGATAAATATTTAAAATTTTATGAGACAATCTGTGATTTACAAATTAAGTTAGTCGTAGATTGGATGAGAGTTGGTTTTATTCATGGTGTTATGAATACCGATAATATGTCTTTATCTGGTGAAACTATAGATTATGGTCCAGCAGCATATTTGGATGAATATAATCCAAAAAAAGTTTTTAGCTCAATTGATAAAATGGGAAGATATTCTTTTGAAAATCAATCAAAAATAACGTTGTGGAATTTAGCAAGATTTGCTGAAACTTTTCTTCATTTAATTGATTCAAATGAAAAAGCAGCAATTAAAAAAATCGAAGATATATTAAATAAATATAAAAAATTGTTTGATCAATCTTGGTTAAATATGATGTCTATGAAATTAAATTTAGATACTAATAATAATAACGAAGAAATTGTTAAAGAATTTTTAGATTTGATGCATATTTATAAACTTGATTATACAAATACATTTTTAGATTTAGAAAATAATACTCTTGATAAAAAGATTTTTAAAAATTGGGAAGAAAAATATAAAAATAATAAAATAAGAAAATTTAAAAATGTTAATCCTCAAATTATACCTAGGAATCATATTATTGAAGAAATAATTAATGAAGTGTACAGCAATAATTACAGTCAATTATATGAATTCGAAAAATTACTAAAAAATCCTTATGAGAAAATAGAAAATAAAAAATATATTACCCCACCTCTTGAAAGTGAAAAAGTATTTGAAACTTTTTGTGGTACTTAATTAAATAGCTATATTGTATCTAAAATTTTTTTGGAAAGGATAAATTGGTTTTTCCCTAAATAAATTTTTAATTCTTTTAAAATCTTGGGTAACAAATCCATCTGTTAAAATCATAAAATTATCTGCTTTAAGTTTTTTAAGTTCTGGTGAAAGATATCCTGATTTTACAATCAATATTTTATATTTTTTTAAATTTATATTTAATTCCCTAAAATCACTCAGATAATGAAAAGGTTTTCTGTATTTAGTAAAAATTACTGTATTATTATTTGAGATTACAATCGCATTATCATTTTTTAGATAAAATTTATCAATTGAAATAGAAATTTTCTTTTTTGAGATACTATCTTTTATGACAATTTTGTTTTTTTTATTTTTTAATTCTCTAAAAATTTTTTCATTGTAAATTCCTGCAAATAATGTGTTCCTTTTTTTATTAACTGCATGAAAAATCTTATTTAACTTATAAGATTTCATATCATAAACTAAATTAAACCTATTATTCCAATAACTTAGTGCTATTTTCTTACAAATTCTTTTACCGATATTAATATCTGTACAATTTACAATTGCAGAAGCTGTTGCCCTCTTAGTATCAGCCCAAACATATCCTATAAGTAAATTACAATCATTAATCCCATTCAATTTATTAAAAATATTAAGATTTTTATAAATTTTTTTACACGGCTCAACTATTGTAGATGACATTTCGCCTGAAACTAAAACTGGTATTTTTTCCCAAATAATATGATTTTTTTTATTTTTTAATATTCCATCTATTAACATTTTCAATGACCTTGAATAAGTTTGCTTAACGTCAATATGTGGGGCTGTTTTATATGCTGCAAAATAATCGATATTTTTTATAATTGTATCAGTCATCTGCCCGTGAAGATCATAAGATAATGATATTTTACAGTTTTTAGATACTTTAGAGCGAATTTTTTTGATAAAAAAACCTTCGGGATCACTAATACCTTTGACATACATTGCACCATGCATGATTAACAAAATACCATCAATAGGTTTTGATTTTATTAAATCATTTGTAATATTGTTAATTGTTTTTATAAAAAATTTTTTATCTACAGGCCCACCAGGTAAACTTCTATAAAATTTATTTGGTATAAATGTTATATTATTATGTTTGGAATATGGAAAATTTATATATTTTAAAAGTTTTTTTCCACTTAAAACTTCAAAATCTTTTTTATTTTGTATTAATGTTGAATAAGAGCAACATTCAGTACTAATACCGCAAATAAAAATTTTTTTTTTCATTAAATTAACTTTTAATTAAATCAATTTTGGAAGCTAATATAAAATCATTAACTGATAATCCCTCTATTGCGTGAGTATGGACCATAACTAAACAATAACCCCATCCTATTGAAATATCGGGATGATGACCTTCTTTTTCTGCTACTTCTCCTACTTCATTTGCAAATGATATAGCTTTTTTAAAATTGCTAAATTTAAATTTTTTGAAAATCATTTCTTGATTGTCATTGACTGACCATTCATTAAGTTCAGATAAAAATTTACTAATTTCTTGATAATCTAATTTAGGAGTGTTCCCATTGCATGGTTCACATTTTCCTGAAGATAAAGGTTTATTCATAAAATCTGGCACCTTGTTGATTTAATTCAATTGAATATAAACTAGTTGTAGCTGTTATGTACAAGATATTTCCTTCCACTCCTCCAAATTCTAAATTTGATACTAATTCAGGGATTATAAGTTGCCCAATTAATTCGTTTTGAGGATTAAAACATTTAATTGCTTTTCCTGCACTTGTCCAAACATTACCATCTTTATCACATCTAAAACCATCAGAGAAAAAGGGTTTAAAATCATAAATTAATTTTCTGTTAATGGGTAATCCGTCTACCATATCATAAACATACAAATGTTTGATATTTTCTCCAGTATCAGCAATATATAATTTTTTTTCGTTTGGAGAAATTGCAATGCCATTAGGTCTATCAAGGTCATCAATTATAACTTTTAAAGTGTTTGATTTCGGGTCAAAAGAAAACACATTACAGCCACCATATTCTTGCTCACCAGGATATCCCTCATAATCTGATAGAATACCATAAGGTGGATCTGTAAACCAAATTGTATCATCCGATTTAACAAATAGGTCATTTGGAGAGTTAAGTTTCTTACCATTATAACTATCTACTAAGACTTCCACTTCTAAATTATCATTAGTTTTATAGATACATCTTCCTCCATGTGAACAAGAAATTACATTCTCTTCTTTATCAATAGTATTTCCATTACAATAGTTGGAGGGATTTTTATATTCAGATACTATATCATTTGATAACTTTAGCATCCTGTTATTTGGTATATCGCTCCAGACTAATGTATCTAAATGAGGAATATAAGCCGGTCCTTCTCCCCATAACATTCCAGAAAAAACTTTTTTAACTTCAGTAGACTTTACATAGTTATTGAATTGATCAGTATTTTCTACATGTTCATTATATTTATTTTTGTAAGCATAACTTGGATTTCTTGGATCTAAATCAGCAGGTAATAATTTTTTATCTGACATATTATACTTCTACACCTTTTTGTTTTTTTTGTTTATCAATTAATTGTTTTGGAAAATTTTTTGCTCTTAATTTAATTTTTGCATCTTTTTCAATTAATTTAATAATACTAGTACTAAATGATCTTTCACCTAAATTTTTCATACCAAGTTTAAATTTTTTACTTAGATAATTTCCCAGTTCTAATTTTATATTTTTTCCAAGTTTATTAAAAAGATTTATATCTTTATTGACTAGATCCATTGTAAATCCAACATCATAACTGCCTCCAAGTATAACCTTAGTTTCAGTTTCATTAACAAAACTATTTCCAGAGCTTATTTTTATAGCTTTATACGTTAAACCTAAGTCAATTTTATTTTTTTTTGCAACACTCAAAGCTTCACCTATACCTACTAAATGTAATGATGCTAAATAATTTGTAATTACTTTTAATATTGAGGCATTTCCAATTTTTCCACAGTATAAAATTTCATGACCAAGCAATGATAAAATTGGGAAACATTTTTTGAAAGTTGATTTTTTGCCTGCAGCTAAAATAGATATATTTCCTGATTTTGCTCTATGTTCTCCTCCAGTAATTGGACATTCTAATACTCTTCCACCTTTAGAAATTACTTTTTTGGATAAGCTCATCATGTCATTTTTATCTGTAGTACTCATCTCAATCCAGATATGTTTTTTAGTTAAATATTTTAATATAGTTTTTAAAACTTTGCTTACTGCTTTTGGTGAAGGTAAACAGGTTATTATAATATCACTCTTTTC
>LUMI01000331.1_pt1 | contig 16944 bp, 15 predicted proteins | sample 729681 | NCBI WGS metagenome assembly LUMI01 (sample SAMN03860267, study PRJNA289734) | marine metagenome | biome: seawater column; feature: ocean; material: water; isolation source: Red Sea water column Station 34 - depth 10m | place: Saudi Arabia: Red Sea | collected 2011-10-15 | depth 10 m
GATCCGTACAGTGGCATTATTAACGCCGTTTTAGGCAACTTTTTCTTTAGTAGCTTTTCTATTGTTCTTATTTCAGCTTCCCCAGGCAGAAATGCAAGGATACCTCCGTCTGTCATTTTAAAAGCATCGTAGACAAGTTCGGAGAAATTTTCCCACAAATTGTCATCTTTTGATTTCGGGCGAGACAAGTAATTACATTTTACGTTATAAGCTCGCCCATCAGATAAAATTGGAGCATTTGTGTCTAATATTTTAGAAACGGGTGCGACATCTAACGTCGCAGACATAACTAATATCTTTAAGTCATTCCTCAAAACTTCCGCGACTTGTAGGCTCAGCGCGAGGCCCAAGTCAGCATTAATAGATCTTTCGTGGAATTCATCAAAAATAATACAACCAACTTTGGATAAACTTGGATCGGATTGAATCATTCTTATTAAAATGCCTTCAGTTACAACCACGATGCGGGTTTGCTTACTTACTTTGTTGAGTCCTTTAATCTGAAAGCCAACAGTTTCTCCGACCTTTTCATTAAGTAACGACGCCATTTGACTTGCAGCCGCACGTGCCGCAAGTCTTCTAGGTTCTAAAATTATTATTTGCCCATTTACATTTGGGCTCTCAAGCAAACTCAAAGGAACAATGGTTGTTTTCCCTGCTCCAGGAGGAGCCACAATAACAGCGCGGTTCTCTACCAAAATAGCTTCCTGCAATTGTTTTATAACATCATGTATCGGGAGTAGATATTTCACGGTTTATCTGCGAACAAATTTGGCGCGCCCACGGTTTGTTTCAATTTGAAAAGAGATGACCTTGTAAAATTCGTTTTGATACTCGTATTTCACATTAAAGGGAAAATTTCTCCCATCTTTCAATTCTTTGGCTGAATAACCTCCCATTCGCGTATAAATACCATGGCAATTTAAATGACCATCAGATGTCTCTTCACCGTGGGTAAATTTTATTTTAACGCGCCTTATACCATCAAACATCGCGAAATCTTGTGCACATATATTTGTTCTTTTTTGATCTTTCAGAATAAAAATTATCGCGCTCATCGGATCGAGCGTATCCAATTGTTCATTAGGGTCCTGCCAATAAGGTTTTGGAATTTTTTTTGTCTTCAGCTCAATACTAGATCGGGAATATAGCAATGTCTTTTCTTCTTTTCGTCTGCCAGTGTCTGATTTCTCGGAATAGTATTTTGGTTTGAACAACCCATTTTCGACCTTGCCTTGTGATGATGCTTCAAATTTATATTTAGAAACTACAGAAAATATGCCTGTTGAACGCAAATTACCTGCCGCACTATATAAATTATCTTTTAATTCAACAGCGTAATTAAGTCTGCCCAGTTTTAGGCCAAGTATATATACATCAAAAATATTCTGCTGTGCCTTGCTATATGAGTATCCTGGTGAGAGGAACACCACGAGAAAGCAAATTGTTAAGATAATTCTCAATACTCTTGTTCCATCAAAGATATTTTATAACTTGTTCTAGTTGTAGCTTCATCTAGGCAAAAATTTGCTGTAAAGGTCAACAGGTGGCACTATAAATCTTTTGTGTGATGGACGGTATGGAAAATATTGCCGAATTAGCTAAAAGTGTGATGAATGCGGATCGTCGAGCATTATCTCAGGCTATTACATTAATTGAAAGCTCGAGAGATGATCATCGGATCCAAGCTATGGAATTGATGGATCATCTTAGGTCATCTGATAGAAAAGCCATTCGTGTAGGACTATCCGGAACTCCTGGGGTAGGTAAATCGACTTTTATTGAAAGCTTCGGGACCTATCTTACAGGAATGGGTTTAAGGGTAGCCGTACTGGCAGTCGATCCCAGTTCAATTAGGTCAGGAGGTTCTATCCTGGGTGATAAAACCAGAATGGAAAGGTTGGCGCGGGAACCAAACGCTTATATCAGACCATCTCCAAGTCAGACCCATTTGGGAGGCGTAGCTAGACGTTCTCGGGAGGCTGTTGCAATTTGTGAAGCAGCAGGTTTTGATACGATTCTTGTTGAAACAGTTGGAGTAGGGCAATCTGAAATCGAGGCGGCTTCGATGGTGGATTTGTTTGTGCTCCTTCTGCTCCCAAATGCCGGTGATGAACTCCAGGGGATCAAAAAAGGAATTCTTGAAATGGCAGATTTGGTTTTGATCAACAAAGCCGATGGTCATTTAAAGAAGGATGCAGAGAAATCTCTGCGGGATTTTCAAGGTGCAAAAAATTACACGATTGAAGCTCAAAATTTTGGAAGTCCGGATTTTTTATGCTGCAGTGCATTGAACCGTGAGGGATTGGTGGAAGTTTATGAAAGGATTTTTGAAAAAAGAGAACTGTTGCATAAAAATGGTCACTGGATTGAAAACCGTCAGAATCAACAAAAGCAATGGCTGAGAATGCTCGTTGATGAGGAACTCCAACAGCGTTTCCATCATCAACCGGGGATTCAGGAAAAAATAGAAATCTTGGAAGAAGAGATCATCTCACAAAACAAACTTCCCTCTATCTGTGCAGAAAATCTTCTTGATGATTGGTTCACCAATAACAAAGGGTAATCAAGACAATCGGTTCTTTTTAAGAATCATTTAGGGAAGGTAATTTTCTGAATTCAGGAAATCCTTCTGAGTTCAAATAGCTTATCATTTTGGGATGCATTTCATTTTAATCCCCAAGCATCCATCTTTTTCTCCAAATCTTCTTAAAGTATTATCTGTACTATTTGGGTGCTTGTTGTTTCTGGGAGTCATTTATTTTTTCCTCATAAAACGTGACCTTGATCTGAAATGGATTGTCCTGGGAATTCTTGGATTTGGGTTATGGTCCTCGAAAAATGGGCAGCCTTTGATGCTCCTTATCAGCCTTTTGGGGCTTGGATTCATGGTTGGAATTTTCTTGATCCAGGTTCCACGTTTTGGCAATTGGATAGAAACCCTGAAACAGCAAAATGAGTTAATCTGGATTGAAGGTAAAATTCGTGGTTATGACTTGGAGCAGTCAGAACTCATCCTGGTTCAGGTCCATTTAAGTCATTATGAAGGACAAATCGATGTTGAAGAGTTGGAAATTGCTCTTCCAGGCAGCAAGTTCAAACGATTGAACTTGTATCGGGAGAGAAATATTAACCTCTATGGGAGAATCCAGGACCACCAGGATTTAGGATCCCGCTGGAAATTGGAACTCAAGCAGTGGGGTGTCAGTCCTCCCAACAAAGTTCTGAGTACAATTCAAAGATTTAGGAATCGAGTAGTTTTGCTTCTTCAGGATCGTGCCGCATTTTATTTGCCAGACGATATTCTTTCGATTTACCTTCCCTTGACCTTAGCCAAGCGAAGATCTTTTTCGACTTCTGCCAGGCTTTTTCAGCAAACAGGTATGGCTCACCTGCTCGCCATCAGTGGTCTCCACATCGCGCTCATCTATGGGATCATATACTTTTTTTTGAAAAAACTTTTTGGACTTTCCTTGAAACTTATGGAATGGGTTCATTTGCATACTATGGTGCAATTGACCGCTTTATCAGTTCTCTGGCTTTATATTTTTCTGTTGGAATGGCCTATCCCTGCGTTGAGGGCGGCTACCATGCTCAGTCTATTGGTTTTTGGAAACCTGCTGGGTCTGGTCCAGGTTCCGTTGTTTTCTTTGTGTTTAACCAGTTTTATGTTTTTAATCGCAAAACCGGTGATGCTTTATGATCTTTCATTTCAACTCTCCTTCATGGCGGTTTTTTCAATTCTGATTTTTCTTCCTATTCATCCAACCTTCAGAAAATCTGATTCCTCAACTATAAAACTTTCAAAGTATTGCTTATCCAGTCTTTTAATGACCGGTTCAGTGATGTTTGGAATATGGCCCTTGATCTCCGATGTTTTTTCGAGGCTTTCTCTGGAGACCTTTTGGCTCAATCTGGTGATGGTGCCCCTGCTTGGGGTGATTATCCTTCCGCTTTGTCTAATTTCCTTACTGATCAGCCTTTTCTATTTGGGAACGCCTCCCTTTAGGCCTTTGGAATCAGAAGTGTTTCAATTAACAGAATGGGGAATCCGGTTATGGTTTTCTCTGATGGAAGAAATCCACAAAATTGGCGGATGGGCTGTTATTGAAGTTAAGCTGACATGGTCTATTCAAGAATATGTACTTTATTACCTGATGCTTTTTTCGATAGGGTTTGGGATTTTTTCTTGGAAACCCCTGAAATTATTTTTTCAAACAAGGCACGGTTTTCGCAGCTAGTGATTTTGAAGGTTCGGAGATAATCCACGGATTTGCCTTTGCAATTGACTTTATCTCACGATCAATGATAATCATCTATTGATGACATTTATTAACTAACTTCTTATTCTCCAACATTTTAAAAAGAGGCCTAGTCCAATATGTACTTGGTTCTCTGCAAGCTCATCGTACTACTGAGGAACATATGAAAGCGCTCCCAACCATACTTATTGTTTTATTTTTAGCATTCTTTTTGGTCGGATGCCCAAAACCTGAGGCTCCCGAACCCGAATCCGAAGTAAAACAAACTGAGCAAGCCGAAGTCAAAACTCAGGAACAGGCAACTGAACCAATCGCAGAAAAAATACCCGAACAGGAAGCTGTTGAGGAAAAAAAGGCTGAGATCGTTGAAGCTCCCAAAGCAGAAGCTAAATCAGAACCGTCTGCAGTTGAAACTGAACAGCCACCTGCACAGAAAAAATTAGAGGCCCCTCAGACTGTGGTGGAGTCTCAAAAGCCTGCTGAAGTAAAAAAGGTTGAAGCTCCTAAAGATGTTCCTGAAGTGGTAACACAAGAACAACCACTTCGAAGTGAAGTTCAGGAAGCCAGAGCGGTGCTTGAAGAAGCGATTGCAAAAGTAGAAGCTGCTGAAACTGCAGAAGAAATGGCAGTTGCAGAAGAAATAAAACAAATGGCAGAAGAAGCAGTTGCGAAAGTTGAAAAAGGAGAACCAGACGCACCCGAGAAAGTTCGAATCGTAAAAGAAAAAATTGTTGAAAAGAAAGCTCCAAAGGAAGCCGTCACAATCATTGCTGCACCGGTAGAAGAAGTAGCAGTTCCTATTGAAGAATTGGGAATTGTCTATTTTGATTATGACAAGAGTGAGATTAAGCCTGAGTTTACAAGTATCATTCAATCGAATTTTGAATGGTTGATCAATAATCCTGATATCCGTGTCCAACTTGAAGGTCATTGTGATGAGAGAGGAACAAACGAGTATAATTTAGCCCTCGGTGAGAGAAGAGCACGTTCGGTTTTGAATTACCTGCTCAGATTGGGGGCAAGTCCTGAACAGTTTTCAATAGTGAGTTTTGGTGAAGAACGACCGGTTGCACTCGGACAAAACGAAACGGCTTGGCAGAAAAACCGAAGGGTTGAGTTCACAAGGCTTTAATGCTGCGTTGTGAATTAATAAACTACCAAATCAAAGGTCCCCTACTCCTACAAAAATGTTAGACGAGCTGCTTGACGACAAGGGCATCGTTGGGCTGGCGCTCAAAGACAGCAATTTCATCAGCATACTTGTGCTGGTGATTTTGCTTCTTATGTCATCTCTTTCCTGGGCAGTCATTGTCCTAAAAGCCCTCCAGTTCAGAAAAGCAAATAAACAAAATCAGGAATTCCTTCTGATTTTCCGGAAAGAAACTTCTTTGAATCAAATCAAAGAGAGCATTCCGAAGTTTCCCTTTTCGACTTTTGCTCCAATGTACCGTCTTGCATTTGAAGAGATGGTTCGAGTCAGTCAACGTATTCAGCGGAATCCTGATCAGACAGTATCAGGCTCGATGCTTCCTTATATCAGTACTCAATTTGAGCGGGTTATGGAGCGCGCTTTCAATGATCAATATGCTTTGATTGAAAAAAGATTGAATGTGCTTGCAACCATCTCCAGTGCCGCTCCGTTTATCGGACTTTTTGGGACTGTTTTGGGGATCATCCGCTCGTTCCAAAATATTGGAACCAGTGGTGTGACGAGCCTGGCGGCTGTTGCTCCAGGGATCTCTGAAGCTTTGATTGCGACTGCTGCAGGATTACTGGCAGCGATACCGGCTTTGATGGCCTATAATCACTTTCGGAATTCCGCCAGAAAACAGGCGAATGATATGCGGGATTTCAGTATGGAACTTGCCAACCGAATCGAATGGATAGTGCATGGGCAACTCACAGTGGCAAGAGAATGAACCTTTGAGTGACATCAATGTCACTCCCTTTGTTGATGTGCTTCTGGTGCTGTTGATCATTTTCATGATCACCGCACCGATCATTAATCATGTCATCAAAGTTGACTTGCCCAAGGATTCTTATAATCAGGACAAAATGAAACCGGTTCAGACACCCCTGAGAATTACTCTGGACAAGGAAGGAGTCGTTTATGTGGGGGAAACCAGAATCGGTGACAGTTTAAATGAGGAAAACCAGGGGATTTTTAAAAAAAGTGTCGATCTTTGGACTCAAAAACAAAAACCTCCATGGATTGTTGATGTTGAGGCCGATGAGGAGGTCAGATATGGGGCAATGGTTCCAGTGGTAGCAAGATTGAAAGAGTTGGGTGTTGATATGAATTTGGTCATTCAACCAAAAGGTAAATGACTTCCATTCAACTGGCTTCCTTCTTGCCCTCCTCAACCATCGAAACGGTATCCTGAACCGCAGGACTTTCGTTATTTTCTTTTTTTGTCGCTTTTTTGAAACTGGTGATCATACCTCCAAGACCTTCTCCGATCATAGGAAGTCGCTTTGCTCCGAAAAGGATAACAACAATACCCAGTATTACCAGCAGTTCCCAGATGCCTAAACCGAACATGAATCTCCTTGATTTTATTTCTTCATGTCAACCAATATAAAACAACTTTAAATGAAACACCATCTTGGCTCACTATTTCAGTGATTTGCAAGATTATTGAAGGAAGGCATTTTTTGAATACATTCAAAACACAGCCTGTTTATGAGTAACGAAGAGGAATCAGTCTCTGTTTCGTCGGGTAGGTTGCATTTTCTGGAAGATGTTCCTCAATCCATCCAGGTTGAGGTCGCACGCAGTGAAATTCCACTGAAAACCGTAATGACCTGGAAAAAAGATACGATTGTGGAATTCAAAAAAATTGCAGGAGATTCCGTCGAAGTCCTGATTGGAGACCAACTAATAGCAAGAGGGGAGGTTGTTGTGGTGAACGAAAGGTTTGGTGTCCGTATCAGCGAAATCACCCATCCAAGTGAAAAACCTGGAAACATAAAACAATAATTTTCCCCTCGACTTAAATATTTGTAGTGGATTTCTTTTTTTGGATTCCAAGTCTAGATGGCAGCCAATCCATGTTGAAATGCTTCAATAGTCTGATCAAGATCCGCCTCAGAATGACTTGAAGAGAGAAATAATGATTCAAAGGGAGAAGGAGCTAAGTAGATACCCCTGCTCAATACCTCTCTAAAGAAGGTGATGAAGTAATCACGATTACATTTCAATGCATCTTCATAGTTTCTGACCTTTTTTTCAGAGAAGAAAAAACCGAACATACCTCCCATGGAGCAGGTTTCCAAAGGAATTCCTTTTTTCTTTGCAGCATCGCTTAAGGCTTCATTGAGAGTTGCCGTTTTTCGTCCCAAATCTGCATAGGGATCTTCCTCCTTTAAGATCTTCAGCATGGTTTTACCCGCTGAAACGGCTATCGGGTTTCCTGATAGCGTGCCAGCCTGATAGACAGGACCAGCAGGAGCAACCTGGAGCATGATTTCTCTTCGCCCCCCATAAGCCCCAACTGGAAGTCCTCCGCCAATCACTTTCCCAAAGATACTAAGATCGGGCATGACCTGAAAAAGTGCTTGGGCTCCGGAGAAGTCGACACGAAAGCCGGTCATCACTTCGTCAAAGATCAAAAGGATTCCCTCTCGGTCACACAGTTCTCTGAGTCCCTGGAGGAATCCGTGTTCAGGAGGTATCATGCCCATGTTTCCCGCAACCGGTTCCAGCACGATTGCTGCAATTTCATCAGGAAAATTTTCTGTCAGTTCGATGACTGCATCAAGATCATTGAAAGGTGCAGAGAGTGTATGTTCCGTGAATGATTGGGGAACCCCTGGAGAATCTGGGATTCCTAAAGTGGTTGCACCGGAACCGGCTTTGACTAAAAGTGCGTCGACACTTCCATGATAACAACCCTCAAATTTAATGATTTTGTCACGTCCGGTGAATCCTCTGGCAACTCTAAGTGCACCCATTGCGGCTTCTGATCCGGAATTGACAAGACGGACCATTTCGACACTTGGGACCGCATCACTGATCATCTCCGCCAATTCGATTTCACCTTCTGTGGGGGTTCCGAAGGAAGTACCTTTTTGCACCGCTTTTTCGATTTCCGAAGTGATTCTCGGATCGGCATGGCCGAGGATCATAGGTCCCCAGGAGCCAATGTAATCGATGAATGAATTACCGTCTGCATCGAAAAGCCGTGATCCTTTCGCATGAGTGATGAACAATGGTTCGGACTGGACGGATTTGAATGCCCTGACAGGACTGTTCACACCACCGGGCATGACTTCCTGAGCTCGAGAAAAAAGTTTTTTGGACTCGCTGATCTTCATTTTGATTGATAATTGGAATTGTTACCCGAGGAAACAGAGGGTCTGAATCCGTTCGGAGTAAATCTTATGAGATGTTTTGACAGGCTTTTGGCCAATATTTAGTATAGCTTTTGAATTCCCAGAAATTGTGGGCGATTTTCTGGATGCATAACAAAAGTAATCAAGAGCATCGAAGGACCCGAAAAATCTTGATAAATCAGTTTGGTGGACCCTTTAGTTCATGTCAAGAACCTGCTTGTGAAATACTGAACGGAAATGATGAATGAATTCTGATCAAACGACTATTCATTCTTAAAAAAAACCTTTGGATACACTGATTTCATTATGAAATATGTTGGGGTTCTGTTGATGATTTGGATGATGATCTCTTGCGGTTCATCATCCAATAAATTTAAAGATTCTTTCAATCCAGCCTACCAAGCCCGCGATGCAGGTGGGCTCAATGCTTCTGTTACTGGAAGTGCCTGTTCCATCAATGCGGCTAAAGCGGAGGATTCAGCAAAGAAGGCGGCTTCTTATCACCTCAGAAGCCTATTGGGAAATCAACGTTACAAAACTGAATACGAAACCGTTAGAGAATATGTAGAAGGAGAGAAGAGGTGTTTTGAAATACAAGCTCGCGCCAAACCAATCTGATTTTAGTTTTAAGGTTGTTGGTCAACTTGCGGTTTGAAGGCCAAGAAGATATTTTGAATATCACAAACCAAACAAGATTTAAGCCGATAACGACTTTTTTTGATGCCCGACCCTAATTCCAAACCCCCTAAAAAAATTCGTCTCCCAATGCTGCCCATGAGGGACATTGTTGTCTTCCCTCATATGACGGCACCGTTCTTCATTGGCAGACCCCTGTCCATTGCTGCATTGGAAGAGGCTCTTTCGAAAGATCGCAAGATTTTCGTGGTTGCCCAGGAAGACCCTTTGGTAGAAGAACCGGAAGAAAAAAACCTCTTCAGGATGGGAACCGTTGGACGTGTTCTGCAAATCATGCGGTTGCATAACGGTACCATAAAAGCACTTTTTGAAGCACAGAGCAGAGCTAGACTCGAGAACGTTCGGCTTTCGGATCCCTTCTACATGGCCATGGTTACTCCGGTTATTGAAAAAGAAGATGAAGATCCGGAAATCGTTGCCCTCAGCAAAAATGTAAGAAACGAATTCAAACGCTATCTGAAAGAGGTCAAACGGCACACCGAAGGAATTGAGAAGCTAGCGATCGACAGTGAAGCCCCCTATCGGTTGGCAGACCGGATTGCTCCGCTTCTGAATATGGATCTGGAGAAAAAACAGACCCTGCTTGAAATCACTGAACCTCGTCGCAGGCTGGAAATCGTTTATGAACGGATGCTTGAGGAGAGTGAATTCAAAAAAGTCGAGCGCAAGCTCAAGGAAAGAGTTCAGGGGCAAATTGGAAAGACTCAAAAAGAGTATTACTTAAACGAGCAGATTAAGGCCATTCAGAAAGAACTTGGACAGGGTGAGGACGGAAAAGCGGAACAGGAGGAATACGAAAAACGTTTGGAAGATATCCCTCTTTCCCAGGAAGCCCGTGAGATTGCCGAAAAAGAACTAAAGAAACTTAAGATGATGCCGCCCATGTCTGCAGAAGCAAACGTGGTGCGAAACTACATCGACTGGCTGTTGGATATGCCCTGGGGCGATAAAACCGAAGATCGGTTCGATCTTGATGCGGCAGAAAAAATTCTGAATAAGGGGCACTACGGACTTGAAAAAATCAAAGAGCGGATCATTGAATACCTCGCAGTCGCTCAAAAGGTGGGTTCCCTGAAAGGTCCTATCATCTGTCTGGTTGGACCTCCTGGGGTTGGAAAAACATCACTTGCCCGTTCTGTCGCCGATGCGTTAGGTAGAAAATTTGCCAGAATGAGTCTGGGTGGTGTACGGGATGAGGCAGAAATCCGAGGCCATCGAAGAACCTACGTTGGTGCAATGCCGGGAAAAATCATCCAGTCCCTGCGTAAGGTTAAATCAAAAAATCCGCTACTGCTGCTTGATGAAGTGGACAAAATGACACGCGGAGTAATGGGAGATCCCTCCTCAGCCTTGCTTGAGGTCCTGGACCCGGAACAGAATCACACTTTCATGGATCATTATCTCGAGGTTGAATTCGATCTTTCGGATGTCCTTTTCTTCTGCACGGCCAATGTGGCACAGGATATTCCGCCTGCCCTGCAGGACCGGATGGAAGTCATCAACCTTTCGGGATATACCGAACTGGAAAAAGTTCACATTTTGAAAAGACATTTGTTGCCGAAACAGATCGAGGAAAACGGGCTCAATTCAAGTCAACTCGGATTTCAAAACAAATCTTTCGATATCATCATCCAACAATACACTCGTGAAGCCGGAGTTCGAAACCTTGAACGGGAAGTTGGGAAAATCTGCAGGAAGGTTGCAACCAAGTTGGTGATGGATGAACCACAGAAAAAAATCTCCATTACACCAAAAAGAGTCAGGGAGTATCTTGGAGTTCCAAAATATAAACATGGAAAGGTTGAGGAAAAAAACGAAATAGGCATCACTTCCGGACTCGCATGGACACAAGCCGGCGGAGAACTGCTCACCACTGAAGTGACCGTCATGAAAGGAACCGGGAAAGTTCAACTGACCGGGAAATTGGGTGATGTGATGAAAGAATCAGCTCACGCAGCATTGAGTTATGTCAGGACCAATGCCAACCGCCTAGGGATTTATTCTTCGGTATTCAAGGAAACCGATATCCATGTTCACGTCCCGGAAGGAGCGGTACCAAAAGACGGACCTTCCGCTGGAGTGACAATAACCACTTCGTTGGTGAGTGCTTTTACAGGTATCCCTGTACTCCGAGAGGTCGCAATGACCGGCGAGGTAACCCTGCGTGGAAAGGTTTTACCGATTGGCGGGTTGAAAGAAAAACTCCTCGCTGCCAAAAGAGGAATGATGAAAACCGTCCTCATTCCAGCAAAAAATGAAAAAGATTTGACTGAAGTTCCGGAAGAAATAAAAACCGAGCTTCAAATCCTCTCAGTTGAAAATATGGATACGGTTCTGGAAAGAGCCTTGGAATGCGTTCCCATTTCCGTAAGTGATCCTGAGGATGATAACAAGGATGAAAGGAAACTTTCTGAGGAAGAATCACTTGTCCCTCAACAAAAAGGGAACCTAACCGAACCTCCTTTTGAAGTTCCTAATTTTCCCCAGCACTGAGCACCAATACTACCATTCAGTTTTTTCTTCTTTTGATCTTATGATAGATGACACGAAATTAAACAGCGACGACGAACTGTTTCTCAAGGAATTGGAAACGGTCTTCATCCGTTTTGTTGATTCAGGTAAAGAGCAGTTTAATTTAGAGCCGATGAATTCCTACAAAAGAAGACTGGCCCATAAACTGGCATCCCAATTTGAACTTGAAACAGAATCAATAGGTGAAGATAAAGAGCGTGCGGTTTTACTGAAAAAAACTCCCCAAACCAAAATCCCGACTAGCCGTAAAGTCAAACTACCTCGAATCGATACCGGTCATGAAACCTATTATGCCAAACCTGGAGTTCAGATTGTGCTTCGTTCCGACGGAAGTTTCGGGGTTCCATGGAAAGAGAAAGATGGTCACTTGATTGATAAAAGAGTGATCCATGACGGAGTTTTTCGGATCCGGAGTAACCAGATTGTGTGTCAGGACGACAGCAACTGGTAGCTTTGTTGGACTCTCAAACAACGTTTCATTTGCATTCCCCAAAACTTGGTTTAGAAAAAAATAACCCTCATCAAACAACTTCTACCTTTACTCTCTCTTATTTAGGTGACGCCTGCTATGAACTCTGGTGCAGGAAACTGGTGACCCATCATTACAGTAATCCCAAACAGGTACATCGCAAAACGGTCCAACTCGTTCGTTGCCAAACTCAGTCAAAATTAATTGAATTATTTTTGCCCCTACTCTCTGAAGAAGAGGTCCAAATTTACAAAAAGGGAAGAAATAGCCGCCCTCAAAAAAATCTACAGGTTTTGAATGCCTGGTGGGTTTTTGGATGCTCCGGGACGAATCCGAAAGATTTGATCAACTGATGAACGATGAAAAGGTTCAGCCTTTTATTGAATCCTTCTTATATTCCAGTCGTTCCATAAAACCATTGTAAAACCTGACTAGAGAAGGAATCGTTTGATTTTAGTTTATTCCATCATATTGATTCTGTTGTGTGTGATTATCGTTGGCTATCCCTTATTTTTTGAGAGGTTGCGTTTTTTTCATCTTCCAGAAATAAATCCAGAAAATGATCAAGAATATTTATTTGATGAACAGGAATCGTTGTTGACAGCTCTTTCTGAATTAGAAGATGAGTACCTTTTGGGGAAAGTATCGAAGGAGGATTACAAGCAACAGAAACTTCTTCTCAACAGAAAATATCTCCAGCAGAAAACCCTGGCTGCAAAAAATCTATTAGATTGAACAATCTTCTTTAAGATTTTTGTCAAACAGTCAGAGGGTTATAAGAAAATTCCTCATTTCCAGAAAAGAATTTAATGGATTCTGCCATTTGTTTGGCAGCCTGAATGGTTGTGCAATAGGGGATGTTGTACATAAGGGTCATCCGACGGATATGATTCGTATCGATGATTCTTTTTCTGGGACGAGTTGTGTTAATCACCAGACTTACCCTTCCGGTTCTGATGTGCACATGCACGTTTCCAGGATCTTCAATGTTCATGCTGGTAGGATGGAGATCTGAGATTCCATTGGCTTTCAGAACACGATAGGTCCCAGGTGTAGCGAATATGGAGAATCCCGCTGATTCAAATTGTTTTGCCACATCAATGATCGCTGACTTGTCCTTGTCCTGAACACCGATAAAAACATGTGCTTTTTTCAAGTCTGAATTCAGCGCTGCGATTTGGGCTTTAAGATAAGCTTCTTCCACGCTCATGCCCCGACCCATGACTTCCCCCGTCGATTTCATTTCTGGGCCTAACTCTGTATCTGTTCCTGCAAATTTGAGGAAGGGGAAAACGGTTTCCTTGATGGAGAAGAAATCTGGCGGCTGATACTTGTAATTTAAATCACTCAATTTTTCACCAAGCATCAATCGGGTGGCATACTTAGCAAGCGGATGCCCAATCGATTTACTGACAAACGGGACGGTTCTGGATGCCCTTGGATTGGCTTCGATGATGAAAATCTCGGAATCTCTTACTGCAAACTGGATGTTCATCAAACCTCTGACTTTGAGGTTTTTGGCTAAGAGTTTTGCCTGACGTTCCAATTCGAGGAGTGTCTTTTCTGAGAGGGAATGCGGAGGAAAAACACAAGCACTGTCACCTGAATGGACCCCGGCGGATTCAATGTGTTCCAGAATTCCTCCAAGCTCTGAGTTTTCTCCATCAGCTAACAAATCGACATCCACCTCCACAGCATCCTTGACGAACTCGTCAAGAAGAACAGGATGTTCAGGTGAAACCCTCAATGCCTCTTCAAAAAAGTGCTGAAGTTCCTCTTCTGTTTCAGCAACCATCATCGCTCTTCCACCAAGTACATAAGAAGGCCTGATCAATAGCGGGAATCCTAACTGTCTGCTGATTTCACTCGCTTCCTGCTGGCTATTTGCAAGCCCGTTTTTGGGTTGAAGGAGATTGAGATCTTTCAGCAAATTCGCAAATGACTCTCGGTTTTCCGCAATGTCGATGCTTCGATAGGGAGTTCCCAACAAAGTAATCCCTGCCTCCGAAAGTTTTTTTGCAAGCTTCAGCGGAGTCTGCCCTCCGAGTTGGACAATCACACCAATTGGTCTTTCCAACTCGATGACATGCATCACATCTTCAAAGGTCACTGGTTCAAAATAGAGACGATCCGAGATGTCATAATCCGTACTGACGGTTTCGGGATTACAGTTGAGCATGATGGCTTCATAACCTGCTTCTTTTGCGGCCATCACGGCATGGACAAAGCAGTAATCAAATTCAATCCCCTGACCGATTCGGTTAGGACCAGAGCCGATGATCAGAACTTTTGGTTGTTCAGTGGTCAGCGATTCGTTTTCTTCGGCATAGGTTGAATAATAATAAGGCGTTTCCGAGGGGAATTCGGCGGCACAGGTGTCGATCTGTTTGAAAACCGGGAGGATGCTCCATTCTTTTCGGAACCTTGCAATTTTTTTCTCGGAACAATTTAGAAGTTCCCCAAGTTTTTGATCAGAAAAACCCAATTGCTTCCAATTTTTTAGGACCGGTGGGGTAAGCGTCTCAAGATGGGTTTCCCGGATTTTTTCTTCCTCATCAACCAATTCCCTGATCTGAACCAGGAACCATGGGTCGATTTGAGTGATATGATGCAGATCAGCATTCGACCAATCCCTTCGCATCGCTTCTGCCAGATACCAAATCCTTTGACTGTTCGGTTGTTCAAGTTTTTCCTTAAGCCAATGATCCGGGATGAAGGAGGACGAATTTTTCTGGGTTTTTTTCTTTGAATTGGAGTTTAAATCTGGTTTGGACTCAGGAGTGGCCAAACTTGCTCCGGAGTCTGGATTTTCAGAAGCATGGATTTTTGGAAGATCCAGTCCGCAGAAATCCAGTTCCAGTGAACGAATCGCCTTTTGAAGCGATTCCTGAAACGTCCTGCCGATCGCCATGGCTTCGCCCACCGACTGCATTTGAGTTCCAAGTTTATCTTGGGAAAAGGGAAATTTTTCAAATGTGAAACGTGGAATTTTGGTGACGATGTAATCGATTGAGGGTTCAAAACAGGACGGGGTTTTTTGAGTGATATCGTTAGGAATTTCATCCAGCGTATAACCCACTGCTAGTTTTGCTGCAATCTTGGCAATGGGGAATCCGGTCGCTTTTGATGCCAGGGCGGAACTTCTTGAAACCCGGGGATTCATTTCGATGACCAGAATCTCTCCATCTTTTGGATTGATGGCAAATTGAACATTTGAACCCCCGGAATTAACTCCGATTTCCCTCATGACTTCCAGGGATTTGTCCCGTAGTTCCTGATATTCGAGATCAGTCAATGTGAGTGCGGGTGCGATGGTAATGCTGTCACCGGTATGGACTCCCATCGGATCCAAATTTTCAATGGAACAGACAATCACGGAGTTGTCTTGGGAATCACGCATGACTTCCATTTCAAATTCTTTCCATCCCAGAACTGACTGTTCCAAAAGGACTTCGCGAAACGGTGAAGCTTCAAGCCCTCTTTCAATCATTTTCCCAAGCTCTTCGGGTTTCCTGGCAATGCCTCCTCCTGCACCTCCTAGAGTGAAAGAGGGGCGAATGATGAGTGGGAAAGACTGGGTCCTAGACCAGGTCATTCCTTCCTCAACCGAATGGACAATAAAACTTTCTGGCATTGAAATTCCGATATGCTTCATGGCCTTTCTAAAAGACTCACGATTTTCAGCCTTTTGGATGGAATCAAGAGAAGCCCCAATCAGTTCTACTCCATGTTCTTCAAGCACCCCACTCTCGGAAAGATTGACAGCAAGATTCAATGCAGTCTGCCCTCCCATGGTTGGTAGAAGGGCATCCGGTTTTTCCTGAGCGATGATTCGGCTGACTGTTTTTGGAGTAATCGGTTCAATGTAAGTGGCGTCCACAAGCCCAGGATCGGTCATGATCGTTGCGGGGTTGCTGTTTACCAGGATTACCCGGTATCCCTCATCCTTGAGGGCTTTGCAGGCTTGGGTGCCGCTATAGTCAAATTCACAGGCCTGACCAATTACGATCGGGCCGGAACCAATCAACATGATCGATTCGATGTCGGTTCTTTTTGGCATTGAGGTTATTGAATACGGGTCAAATTTTACCGCTTAATTTATAATTGATGAGTCCAATGTATTCGTGGGAGATTGTTCGCAATCGGTTGTAATTTTCCCAATCAAAAAATTTCCACCATGGAGTTGAGGCTTCCAGTTCCCTGCTGTTCGCGGAATAAGGATATACTGTGATTCCAAGTTTCTGAAAAACCGATGTCAGACGAAACAAATGGTAGTCATGTGAAACCAGAAGAATGCTTTGAAGACCTTGCTCTTCCAAAATTTTCTTTGTTTCAATTCCATTTTGAAAAGTGTCCGAGGATCGGTTTTCAATGATGATGTGTTCATTCTTGACTCCCATACCCTGGAGAATGATGGGAATGCCCTTGATGCTGGAGGGAGGAAGATAGGGGTCTGTAATACCTCCGGTAACAATAACCAGGGGTGCTTTTTTTTCTAAATAAAGTAACGCTGCTGCATGTGCTCTTCGTGTGGAAGCATCAGTCGGAGCCCCCGATTCAAGTACACCGGCACTGGCAACAACGATTGCGTCTGCATCTTGCTTGATGCTTTTTGGGGTTAAAAATTTTAAAGGGAGAGCAGCAGCTTTA
>LUMI01000199.1_pt1 | contig 16887 bp, 10 predicted proteins | sample 729681 | NCBI WGS metagenome assembly LUMI01 (sample SAMN03860267, study PRJNA289734) | marine metagenome | biome: seawater column; feature: ocean; material: water; isolation source: Red Sea water column Station 34 - depth 10m | place: Saudi Arabia: Red Sea | collected 2011-10-15 | depth 10 m
ACTTTGGACACGCCCAGTGAGTCCAGGTGTGGCGCGAGTGATAGGCTCCCCTGGTTGACAATGCCCCTCTTCCTGAGTATCCCGATGGCGCTATTCCCCGTCGTCCTCGACTTACCGAGGTCCCGAGCCAGCTGTGCCTGTGATGGGGGGTTCGGGGAGTCTGACAGCCTGGTCACGATCTTCCTCTGGACTCCGGACAGGCCGACTGGCAGCATCGCAGCTGCGGTTGCCTGGTCCGTCACCCCGGTGCCCTCGAGGATCTCGACCTGGGCAGGGGCGCCAGCGTAGTAGCACGTTCTCCCGTTGACCGGTACCACGGTGACCGACCGCTCGCTGATCAGCACTCTCAGGTGGTGCCTCAGGGTCCCGTTCGCTGCATCCAACTGCCTCTGGAGCTCCCGGAAGTGTATGCCTGGCGATCTCTCGAGGGTGCGGAGGATGCTGCCCCTCAATGGGTGCTCCCATGCATGCTCCCTTGGTGCGGAGAGCGTCCCACGGGCTAGGGGTGCGAATGGAATCAGGGCCGCGAGACCGGTGGTCCCGGCCACGAAAGCGGTCAACGACTCGGCAATCCAGGGGTAGGATTCGCGGAGTTGCCTCACTATTGCCATGGCCTGAGTCCACAAATGCAGGCTTTAACCTTGCAGGGTCAGTTGAGTCGTGGATGCTCGTTCAGACGCTGTGCCTGATCACACGTCCCCTGTGGATCTTCATGTAGGCCACCAGAGGCCCCAGGAGCCTGCCAGCATCCTTGCCGTGATCAGTCAGCCGATATGTCACCTTCACCGGGCTGGTCGTCTCGACCACTCTGTCGACCAAGCCTGTCTCGACGCACTTGGTCAGCTTGTCGGAGAGCGTCCTGGAGGAGATCCCTCGCAGGAGCTTCCTGAGCTCGTTGAACCTACGCGGACCAGCCACGTACAGGCAGCAGAGTATCTCAGTGGTCCATCTGGAGCTGAAGATGTCGAAGCTCTCGACTGCAGCGTCGACCTCCCACTCTATGTCGGGGTCGCCGTCGTAGTACGACTCGAAGATAGACCTAATCTGTTTCCCGTCATCCATCACGGCTGAAATCGCTTCGTTCACTTTCTTGTAGTCTTCATCTGAGATAGACATCGGCTTTTTCGGCATGGTGTTATCAAGTAGTTAGAATGGTATCTAGTGTATAAACCACACCGTACTGTGATCGCGGATACTTGGACATTAATATGGGTCAGTCTGCTGGTTTTGACCAGTAGGTGTAAAAAAAGCACTAACTTTAAAGAGGAAAGCATAGATGGACAAATGGTTGGAACAATGGATGAACGAAGTGATGAATGCCTGGGAAGAAAAGGAGGATCTCTGAATGAGCCTATTCGAGATAGTGGTGAGAGCCATGGCGGACTGCCGGGCGCCCCCTTGGTCGGAGTATCCGCGAAGGAAGTGAGCGCATGGTGATGTCTGGTCTGCAGGGCGTGGCTGCATGCCCTAGCTGCGGATCGCCCTGCCTGGTTTACCGGGAGTACCTGACCCCGGAGCTTAGGACCACTTCGTGCATGACTTGCGGGGTGGTATCACTAACTGCGAACTAGGAACCCACGTACTCCGGGCGGCGACCCTCGATTAGGGCGGAGAGGCCCTCGCGCGCATCCTGCGTAGAGAAGATCTCGTCTAGCGCGTCCAGCTCCAGTTGGAGGCCCGCAGCTAGGTCGGTTGAGAGTGCCTTGTCAAGAAGATCGCTTGCGATCCTGACGGCCACCGGGGCGGCCCTGGACAGCGACTTTAGCTGTCTTGCGACGTTCTTGTCCTCCGGGTCGAATCCCTCTGGGACCTCCCCGGAGAGGATCGCGCCCATGTTGGCGTCGGAGTAGAACGCCTTGGACATGAACGATACCGGGTGGCTCGGGTCTGATGGCCTGCCAGGGTACTTGTCGTCCGGCTTGCCGGAGGAAGCTATGGTGCTGACCGTGTGCGAGACCTCTGAGGGATCGACCAGATGGGTGATGAAGCCCAGGGCTGTTGCTGTGGGTGCGTCCATGAAGTTGCCAGCGAGGACAGCGAAGCGCGCTGCCTCTATCCCGCAGACTCGTGTGGCGCGCTGAGTGCCTCCGAGACCCGGGTAGATCCCTATCGAGGTCTCTGGGAACCTGAGCATGGTCTTCTCTGTGCCCACCCTGTAGTCGCAGGACAGCGCCAGCTCCAGACCCCCGCCCAATGCGAGGCCCGTGGTCAGGGCGATCGTGGTGTGGGGGGAGTCCTCGATCATGTTCAGGACCCTGTGCCCGTCCTTGGTGAACTCCTCGATCTTGTCGAAGGAGTCCTCGCCGATCATGTCGACGAAGAACTTCACGTCCGCACCCGCGACGAATGCCTTCCCCGCTCCCTCGAACACGATTGTGTTGACGTCTGACCTCGCATTGAGCTCCTCCATCACCCGGCCCAGCTGGCCTACCACTGTGACGTTGAGCGCGTTCATCGCCTCTGGCCTGTTGATCAGGACCGTGGCGATGCCAGCTTCGTCCACGTCGACGTCGACGTAGCTGAACTCGAAGGGATCGGACCTCCCGGAGAACCATCCGGGTATTTCCAGTCCCGCCAAGTCTGCGTATTCCATGGCCATCCTGGATGCCTCCGTGACTCCGATCCTGTTGGCGAGCTCGAATGGGCCCATTGTCCATCGCAGCCCGACCTTGGCTCCCCTGTCGACGTCCTCCATGCTGCAGATTCCTTCCTCGACTATCTGGGAGCAGACCGCGAAGGCCTGGCCCATCAGCCTCTCCTTGATCATCCTGGATGCTTCCTCGTCGCATTCTCCGTCCTCGTCGATCTCCCACATCTCTCCCTTCTCCACGAGGGCGCGCATGTTGTCGGCACCAGCGAAGCGGGGTACGGAGAGCTGCTCGGACAGGTAGTCGCTGCTGTGTAGCGCGATCGTGGGTCCTGTGAGGTTCATCAGTCCGAATGGGCCCAGTCCTATTCTGAATTCCTTGCAGGCCACTGCGTCGATCTGCGCTGCCGTCGCGACTCCCTCCTCGAGGAGCCTGCAGGCCTCGTTGATCCAGGGCACGAAGAATCGGTTCACCACGAATCCGGGCCTGTCCTTGCAGACGATGATGACCTTGCCCATCGTCTTGCAGTACTGCTCGACTGCGTCCATCGTCTCCTGGGAGGTGGTCTCGGCCGGGATTATCTCCACGAGGCGGTTCTTGGCAGGATGGTAGAACCAGTGCATCCCCACGAACCTGTCCTTCCTCTCTACCTGCTGGGCGAGCTCGTTAACGGAGAGCGAGGATGTGTTGGTAGCCAGAATCGTGTTCTCCCCGCATGTGCTGTCCAGGCTGGAGAATATCTCCTTCTTCAGCTCGAAGTCCTCGAAGACGGCCTCGATCACGAGGTCGGTGTCAGGGGAGACGTTCTCGTGTCCGACAACTCCCCTGATTCTTGACTTGATGCCCTCCGCCTGCTCGGGTCGGAAGATCCTCCTCTCCAGTGCCTCCTGGAGGAACTTTTCTATGGTGTCCTTGCCCTTGTCCACCCATTGCTCCTCCCTGTCAACCATCTGGACGGAGAATCCCTCTGTGGCGCTCTTCTGGGCGATGCCCGAGCCCATGTTTCCCGCTCCGATAATAGCTACCGATTGTACCATGGCTTGCGGGATTACGTTCAGGACATAACTGCAACGGAAGGACGCTCTATCAGTCGCATAGCAGATCTCGGATCCTCCGAGCATGGGCATCGGGGCCCAGGTCGAGCTCTGATATCCTCTCCCTGCCCCTGGCTGCCCACTCCTCGCGAGTGCGCTGGTCTGAGGCCTGCTCCAGCGCGGAGTGCCATCCCTCGATGTCGGAACGGTCGATCAGACGCCCGTTCTCGCCGTCCACGATGGTGTCCCTGAAGCCCCCCTCGTCCACGAACAGCGCGGGGGTTCCGACGGAGAAAGACTCGATGGGCGTGAGTCCGAACGACTCGTTGTGGGCCATGCTTACCATCGCCCTGGCCCCCCTCATCACACTCACCAGGTCGGGTGAGCTGAGTCTGGGGGCGAACCAGACCTCCACGCCCATTGACTCTGCATGGGACCTGAGCATCTCTATCGATTCCCCGTCCCCCCCTCCGACTTGCGCGAGAGAGAGTCCCGACCCAGATAGCATGGAAATCGTCTCCCAGGTCCCCTTGACGAAGGACGCCTTGCCCACTGTCACCACATAGTCCCCCGATCCTGGGAAGGGGTTCTCGGGATCCCCAGATGGGTCCTCTGGGAACTCTTGGACGTCTACACAGGGCCATAGCACCCCGGCCTCTATCCCGTACACTTCCTTAGCACGCTTTGCGATGAAGCTGGAGTTCCCGCTCACTGCGGAGTCTTCCCTGGAGATCAGGTCCCTCATGAGGGACTTGTCCCTGGATCTGGCCCTGGCGAGGGCGGCCTTGGTCAACGAGAGGTTTCTCCGGGGGGATCCGTCCACGCGCCTGTGGAGCACCTCCTCGTACAGGCCCCTGTGTGGCTCTAGTAGATGGAGGTGGACCCTCAGGCCGGGGGGGACGTGGTCCAGGATTGGCAGGCTGCCGTCACCGCTGACAAGATGAATCGCTATGGCGGAGGACATGGCCTCATCGAGGCCCTCGCATGACCGCCAGGCTCTGGATGCCGAGCCCCTGCCGGAGTCTAGGATGGTTGACAGGGAGTCCCTTGGGACCTCCCAGTCTCTCTCCGGGGTGATGAGTGCGATGCCGTTGGAGGAGCAAACCTCGACGAGCTCGGGCGATGGCTGGATAGTGGCCATTGAGACGCTGAAGAGTTCGTTGAGTGACGGGAGGATCCTGATTAGGTCCCTCTCTGCTCCTCCCATCGGGCCAAGCACGCCCTTGGCTACCAGCAGTTTCTCCCTGGAGGACGCCCCCATCTACTCCCCCTCCCTAGCGGACAATGCGGATGCGTAGGCTTGGGATAGGGCGGCTCCCTGTGCCTGTGGGCTGAGTTCCTTCCTGATGTGGTCGATCAGCGACTGGTCAGGGCTTCTCGGCTCCCCTTCCCTCGCCCTCCAGTTGGAGTGTGCTTCGGCAATTGCATCTACCCAAGACGAGACGTCGGAGTCGAGGAGGCACCTGTCGGGGATCACCTCGTTGTGGGCCGGGAAGTCAGCGGCCAACACCGGGCATCCTGAGGCCATGGCCTCGAATGGCGGGTAGCCGAACCCCTCTGAGACGCTTGGGAACAGAAGGGCCTCTGCTGCTTGGTATGCTGCAACAATCTGGTCCTCGTCCATAGCGGTCCTGGAGCCTATGTGCAGAATCTCGATGTCGTCCGAGATCTCGCTGGGCAGCGATGATTCCACCTCGTCGATGAAGCCCAGCCTCTTCCTGGGGTCATCGCTCCCCACCGTGATCAGGAGGCACTTGGAGGGGTCGTGCTCTTCGGATATTGCGTCAATTGGGACTGGGTTCGAGCTGGGGTCCCAGTGGTCGACGTCTATCTTGTGTCTGACCAGCGCGGTGGGCTTCCCTGGGAATACGCGGTTGACTTCCGACTGGGTCATCTCTGAGATGCAGACTATCAGATCGGCCCTGTTGAGACCCGCCCGAAGCCTCCTGAGGTCCATCCTCCTGATCATTCCCGGGCTGCGTTCCCCGATGGGCACCCCCTCGATGACCTTAGGCTCTAGGTGGAACATGTCATGCACGGTCACGACAACGGGGACCTTCGAGTTGCTTGGGACCAGATGGGCCTGCTCCTGGTCGGTGATGTGGAGCAAGTCGGCTTCGGATGGGTTCGAACCTGACGATACTGCCGATGCGTGTCGAATCCTCTTCAGAATCCTCCCAACTGCCGAGGAGGGTGCTGCGTGCTCGATCGTTCCCGTCATTTCCCACCCATCGACCAGGGAGCCTCGCAGAGTCCCGACCAACGCGTGATGGGCTCGTCCTAGTCCTGAATCTGTAGAGAGGGCGGTCCCTCTGGCCAGGATTACGCGCTTGCCCACGTTGCCACCGAAGAGTGAGTGCATAATAACGGAGTTGGGAATCTGATGGCCCGAAACCCGATGAAATCCCCCTAATGAGGCAGTGGAGCCAGTTGTAGGCATCCTCGTTTATTATCCTGAGAGCTGCTCGGTTTTCGTGTTCAGGCGGGTTGTGCTTGCCAGGGGGTCCAAGGGGGACTCAGGGTACGGTGCCAATCACTCCGTGATAGAGTGGTTGCTGGACAGGGCCAAGACCCCAGGGTGGACGAGGGCGAGCACTGTCAGCACTGATGCGAGTTCGCGCTCGCACGCGAAGATGATTGCGGGCTCCATTGAGGAGGCTGGTGCGGATTTGCTGCACATAACCAACCAGCTGGACGCGGGGATGGTCCCGACCAAGGGGATCGGCGTCCCAGTGGTGGTTTCGGTCCACGACCTGTACGATCATCGTCCGAGGGCTATCGACGCGGGGGATGTCCCAGTGCCTCTCGGCGACCGCTTCCCGTCATCAGCAAAATCCAGGCTCCTGAAATCCTGCAAGGAGGGCATGTCCAGAGCGGACCTCCTGCTGTGCGCATCTAGAAGGACACTGGAGGAGGCGCGCGAGATGTTCCCGGGGACCAGGTGCGAGTTGGTCAGGGACTCTCTGGACGAGGACTTCTGGGACCCTAACAGGAATCTACGGGATCGGGAGATACTGGGCGAGACGGGGGACGAGGGGAAGTGCCTCCTGGTGTCGGTGGGCGAGAAGGACCCCCGATGGAGGTCCCAGTTCGTCAGCGAGGTGATGTCCATGCTCCCGGAGGAGGTCAGGGAGGACATACTCCTGGTCCGCATAGGCTCGGGCAGGGTCGACTGGGAGAAGATAGCCGCCTACTTCCAGCATGCGGAGGCAGTTCTCTACCCCGGGGTCTCCGTCGGATTCCGCAGCCCGCCGCTTGAGGCGATGGCATCTGGTTGCCCGGTGCTCGCCTCCGACCTACCCCTCCATGACGAGGTTCTCCCAGCCAGGTGCCTGCTCCCGGCGACCGAGCCTGATCACTGGGTATCGGCAATCCAGGAGATACACGCCGATTGGGTCCGATCCGGAGGGGTCCCCAGGCATCCCAATGACGAGTTGCTAGCCACGGCCAAGTCGTCGTTCGGGAGGGCTGCGCACGGAGACTCGCTCTCCAAGGCGTACCAGGTCGCATTGGAAAGCGTAGAAAGGTGAGCAGAGCGGGGTAAACGCATGGCGGAGGATTCGATCCCGACGGTCCGCCGCCATGACATCGACTGGCTCAGAGTAATCCTGTTCGGCCTACTGATTCCATTCCACGTGGCCATCGGAATCTACTGGTCGACGTACGGGGCAGACGTGAATCCGAACATTGACGAGATTTCCGCTGCCGATGGCAGGGAGTTCGTGGAGGAGAGCGACGACTACTCCGCCGAGTCGGTCGACTTCACCAGCATGGTCCTACACTGGATGCACCAGTGGAGGCTCGCGGCCCTGTTCATGATCTCGGGGATGGGGACTGCCTTCGCCTTCAAGAGGAGGACGTGGCAGATATTCCTGCAAGAGAGGGTCAAGAGGCTGCTCATACCCATGTTCTTCGGGGCCTGGACGATGGGGTTCGCTGGGTCAGTCATCCTCGGGGGGGAGGAGATGACGGCGTCGGGTCTCACCTTCTCTTTCCTGTTCGGGATAGTCTGGAGGAGCCTGATCTTCTGGGTCCCTGTGTTCGGGAAGCTGTGGGCGCTGGGGCATCTGTGGTTCCTGTGGAACCTGTTCCAGTACTCGCTGATCCTTACTCCGTTATTCCACCACGTCAGGCAGAATCCGGATGGCGGGCTCTCTAGGATGATCAGGAGTTCCCTATCTATGCCGATGGGGATAGGTTCGTTGGTGCTGATGCCACTGGCGCTCACCGTCACGGAGATACTGTTCAAGCCCTGGTTCCCCGGGTACATTGGGGTGGCCTACGAGTGGTTCTGGTTCCTGCTCTTCTTCCTATTCGGGTACATCTGCATAACTGCAAAGGAAGAGTACTACAGGTTCATCGAGAGCAAGAGGGTGCTGATCACCGCTCTGGCAGCAGCATGGACACTGGCGTTCGTTTGGATACGACTTGAGCAGCACGATTCCGGCATCCCATACGTGGACGGCGGATGGCTTGAGCAAGGTGTCCTCCACGACCGGAGGACCCTGCTGGCATGCCTCATCCACAGCTTCCACGCATGGTTCTGGTGCCTGACCCTCTTCTCATGGGGCGCGTACCTGCTGAACAGGCCGAGCGGCAGCCTTGCCTACCTCAACCAGGCGGTATACCCATTCTACATCGTCCACATGCCCCTGACCTTCCTCGGGCTGAGGGTGTCCTCCGACATCGGGATCAGGGGCTATCCCGCGGTCCTGCTAGCGACTGCCTTGGTCGTCTCCCTGTGCTGGGCGTTCTTCGAAGTTGTCAGGAGAACCAGGGCAACGAGCTTCCTCTTCGGAATAAAAACCCAGAAGGTCTGAACTTATCGGACGATTCCGTGACGAGAATTGAAATGCACCGCGAATCGCCGGTATGACGTCCGAAGGATTCTTTGGAAGTGAAGTGATGAGATGAGGAACCCGTTTGACAGAGCGACTGAAATCAGCATAAGACACCCAAAAATTGTACTCTCGGTGGGCCTCGTCGTGACCCTGATGCTTTCCTCGATGGCGATGTTCCTGGAGTTCGATAACTCCGAGGATGCCTTCTTCCCCGACAACGAAACGGTGAGGCTGCTCGACGAGGTTGAGAGCGAGTACCAGGCCAGCATAGACTTCGTGCGCGTAATCGTCAGGAGCGACACTGGGCTCAGCGATCCCAGCACGTGGTCGCATTTGGGAGCCATGGAGTCCCTTCTCCTCGGCAACGAAAACCTGTCCTCCCACTCATACCCACTGTTCGGCGGTCAACCGAACACCGGCCCAGCAAGCTCAGCAATATCATGGATGAAGTACCAAAGCATGGATAGCAATCGAGATTGGATCGAGAGGATGAAGTCTGGAATAGAGTTCCTGGTCAACAGCGACGATGCCAACTACACCTCGGCAAAGTCAGAGCTGCAATCCTCCATCCTGATGGTACCCTCACCGAGCCATGTGACCCCGCAAGAGCTGGAAGACTGGGATTTCGAGAACGTGGGTGACTGGTTTCCCAGGCTCCTCGGGGGGGAGAACATCTCCCATGAGCTATCCGGAATAATGCTCGCATCCCAGGCAATGCAGAGCGAGAACCAGACGAGATCGGCGGACATGCAGATGCTGAATGGGCAGATAGCGGGATCCATAGCGCCCTTGCTGGGCTATCAGTCAGTCGATCTCTCCTCAGCCATCACGGGCTCGATTCCGAGCGACCACGATGACCCACTCACCAGTGAGGGCCCCTTCCTGGTTTCAATGGCGATAACGACGGATTCGGAAGACCATGATGGGCTGGCCTTTGACGACATACAGGCGGAGGTAGTTGGCTGGGCCGAGGAGGTCGAGGACGGCGTAAGAGAGAGCGGGGACGACTCCTCGACGGTGTTCTCGTTCTCGCAGTTCCAACAAGGCCAGAACGCGAACCTAGGTCTGGAGCTCGCGATACTGAACTCAGCCTCCCTGCTCATACTGGGTTCCATCCTCTACTTCACGTTCAGGAGCCTCAGGGACACCGCGTTCGTGCTCGGGCTCACGGTCTTCGGAATCCTAGCGACGTACGGGACCTCCGGGCTGCTGACCAAGCTCGGGGTTGACATGACCTTCAACGCGGCCATGAACTCGATACCAGTTCTCCTGCTTGCGATCGGCGTTGACTACGGGCTCCACGTGGTAAAGAGGGTCAGGGAAGAGTACCTGGAGGAGTCGGGGGACCCCGAGAGCACGGTGAAGGATCTGAGCCACGAAGCCAGGAGGAAGGCAATCAGGTCTGGCACGACCCTGACATCTATTGCACTGCTGATTGCGATCTTCACGGACATGGTCGGATTCCTATCATTCAGGCTCTCGAGCCAGCAGTTCCTGGTGGTCTTCGGGACGGTCATCGCCATCGGGCTCTTCTACGTGTACCTGTTCAGCATCACCGCCCTTCCTGCCCTGTTGACGGTCGTGCCCCCGAAGAACATGGTCCTCGGCAAGTCGGTGAAGGTCGAGAGGAGCCCACTGATAGAGAGGATTGGATCCCTTTCAGACAGCCCCATGGTCGCGGTGGTCGGGGCCATCCTCCTCACCTTACCGATGGCAAACGGGGTCAGCCAACTGGAGGTCGGCTTCGACACGAGGGACAACTTCGACGACTCCGTCCCGGTGGTGGCCGACTTCATACTGATATCAGACGAGTTCCAGAATAGCCCCGCCCCGATCTACGTGGTGGTGGAGGGCGATGTGGTGTCCGAGGAAGGCAGGCAGGCGATTCGGGACGTCATAGGGGTGCTTGACCAAGACCAGCGTGTGACGGTCGTCATCTCAGACCTATGGTCCACGCTGGACTCGAGCAGGGGATCCAACCCCGAACTCGCCTCGCTGATGCTCTCGGTGGAGAATGAGGAGGATGGCGCCTGGTCCTCCCTGAGGGAATGGCTGACCGGTACCGAAGCAGGCAGGGACGTATCATCCGGGCTCCTGGCCGGGGACGGTCAGCAGACTCTTGTTTCCTTCCAGGCAGCAACCCTGGACTGGTCCGATACGAACTCGTTCGAGAGCAACCTTTCCGCCGGACTATCGGCATCCGTGTCCGGGTCAGGCTTCACCGCCGACCTCAGCGGCAGGTCCCTGATACTCGCACAGATAACCTCCGACGTGGCTGAAGCCGCGGTCCTGTCCACGGTGATCGTCGCAGGCGTCATCCTCCTGATGCTCGTCACGATACACACATTCCGAACCAGGAACCTCGGCCTGGGCATGGCGAGGGGGGTAGTGACCTGGATCCCGCTCCTCGCAGTGGTGGCCTGGGTCTACGGCATAATGGGCTTCACGGGCTTCCAGCTGAACTCCCAGACGGTTACCATCGGCGCCCTTACCCTGGGGCTTGGGGTAGACTACGCGGTCCACATATCCACAAGGATAGAGGAGGAGGTCGAGAAGAACCCCGATGGCCTGCCCTCGGAATGGGCCACGGAATCGATATCGACCACCGGCCGGGCCATGGCCGGCGCTGCGGTCACAACCGCAGGAGGCTTCTCGGTGCTGAACCTCTCCTCGCTGGTCCCACTCCAGCTGTTCGGACAGGCGTTCGTGGTTGCCATTACGCTCGCCTTGCTCGCGAGTATACTTCTGCTGCCCTCGCTGTACACCAACCTGATGATGTGGGAGCAAGGCAGGCTCGACAGCGGCTCCTAGGCACTAGCAATAACAACCACTTAAAGCGGAAGTAAGCGGGATGTGCCCTATGCTCCAAGTTACCGACCTCAAGAAGGGGTTCGGCTCTGGTAGCAGGAGACTGGAGGTTCTGAAGGGCATCAACATGGAGGTCAAGGCGGGGGAGCTCGTCAGCCTCATGGGGCCAAGCGGGTGTGGAAAAAGCACGCTCCTGAACATAATCGGAGGTCTCCTCGAGGCGGACTCCGGGGAGATATCACTGGGCTCATTCAACTACGGAACCAAATCCCCCAACAGGGTCGTAGACGTCAGGAGGAGCGGAGTGGGCTGGATCTTCCAGGACTTCCACCTCGTCGATAGGCTCGATGCACTGGACAATGTCGCCTTCAGCCTGGAGCTGTCCGGGATGTCCTCATCGGAGGCTGAGGGCAGGGCGATGGACGCGCTGATGAGAGTGGGTCTCGCGGATAGGATGAATTTCATTCCCGATCAACTCTCAGGGGGGCAGCAGCAAAGGGTCGCTGTCGCGAGGGCGATATCCGGGTCCAGACCACTAATCCTAGCAGATGAGCCGACGGGGAACCTGGACGTCAAGAGCGGCCAGGAGGTCATCAAGCTGTTCAAGGACCTGTGCGCTAACGACGGCCTATCGGTCCTGATGGTCACCCACGACCCGATGCTCGCATCCATGGCTGACAGGATGCTCCTGCTGAAAGACGGGGTGACCGCGGCTTCGGACATCCGCTCAGCCTGGGGGATAGAGGAGGAGTGAAGATGGTTGAGCAGAATGACGACCCTAGGGACAGGATAGACCCGGTCACCGGCATCAGTACTGGTGAGGTCTCGGATGCCGGATCAGTTGAAACAGCATCCGATGCTAACCAGGTCGTACTTGGCTTGAACCGGATAGGGGCTTTCCTCAACACCGGCTACAACATCGTCTTAATCATCGCACTGGGGTTCTCGGTGTTGTTCCTGCAGACTGCCGGGTCGGAGCTAGCACCCAACAGCTCTCTCATCTCGGAGATAATCCCCACCATGATACAATCCTGGGTGATGCTAGCCGTCCTGATCGTTTTCGTATTATCTATGAGGAGGTTCGGACGACTCCTCTACAAGGCGATAGAGCCCATAATAGTCCCTGGAAAGGGGCAGAAGAAGGACAAGGAGCCCTTTTCCGCTTCTGAAATGGCTTCCGAGTGGTACAAGTCCTTCCGATCGAGGTGGCTGGCCGCCCCGAACAACATCTCCATGGCGATGAGCAGCGCATGGAGAGGCAGGGAGAGGGGGCTGGCGATATTCGCGGGCGTGTTCCTATCCTCGCTGGTAATAACCACCGTGCTAGCCTACGCAGTGGGGCTGAACCAGGCCTTCTTCGCATTCTCCCTTGAGGGTGACGAGTTCGACGCAAAGGTCGACTTCCAGTCAGACCCAGACGGCTCATGGGCAGGCAGGACGAACGACTCCGCGGCTTGGGAGTCCCTCTGCGACGAGTTGGTCGAGATGGAGGAGTTCGCGGATTGCGGGCTAGTGTTCGGGAGGCAGGGCCTCCGCCTGTCGGGATTCTTCGATGAAGGGTTCGCCGCTCCTCAGCCGTTGAACGTCATGGCAGCGAGCAGCCAGGACGGAGAATGGTCGAACGTGAGCTGGGACTTCCCGGAGGCGTCCGAGAATGGGCCCCCGATCAACTCTGACAGAATCATCAGGTTCTACGGGGACGGGGTCTGGGACGGCGAACTGGGGGACAGGCACGCCAAGTCCGTGATATTCGGCCAGTGGCCCTCCACGCCAGAGGACGCAGCCGCCAACAGGACTGTGGTTCTACCCTCCAAGGTAGCCAGCCAGGCGGGGGTCGTCGTCAACGACACGATCGACTCCCTGACCTTCTCGTACGTCACCGCCACCTACATCGGAGAGGACGTAGCGCAGGGATTCTTGGATTGCCAAACCGACGTTCAATTTTCTTTCGAATCGGAATTCCCCCTCCTGTTCTGCAAGGAAAACATCACGGTCACCGACCTGACCATATCCGCTATCTACGAGGAGGGGGACTTCGGGAACCCCACTCTCCTGTTCCATCCGCTGATGGTATCCGACTCCGTTCTGAGCCCCGCGCAGAAGACCACCCTGATGCAAAGCGACCACGGATACCTAGGGATGGCCGTCGACAGGACGGAGATACCCACGTCCTCGACCAGAGCCGCCACGGGCTGGCTGACAGCGCTCAAGAGCTCCCTCGAGAGCGTCAGGGTCTCCGCCACCGTGTTCGACCCTTCCACGGGGGAGCCCACTGGGGAGACCGAGAGGGTCTCGATTCCTCGGGAGTTCACCGTCATGGAGGGATCGAGCGCGATCGCGGTCTCCATAGAGTACAATGACATCATCTCCGGCACCATAACGTTCCTCAACATATTCCTCGGAATCATTCAGGTCTTCGACTACATACTCGTGATACCGATTGTAGCGCTCTCCTTCGTGGTCCTGATATACGGACTCGTACTATCCCTGGAGCAGCGCAGGAGGGAGGTCGCCATCCACAGGGTGATCGGTGGCACGGAGGCCACACTGTCCAGGATGATGGTCCTCGAGATCTACGCCATCGGGACCGTCGCCTGGATGTTGGGATTCGCCCTTGCCTCGGGAGCGGTGGAGGTCGTGCTGAGGGCCGTCGGATTCCTCAGGTTCACCGATGCCGGAGACATAGACGTGGACCCGGTCCTTAGCTTCGGCTCGACCTTCACGGTCACGATGCTCACAGTCGGCCTGTCGTACTACTACGGCAAGAACAGGACCAACGACTTCCTGACCCTAGAGATAGACGAGGGAGTCCGGAGGGTGAGGAAGGAGAAGGTCCCCAACTACCTGCTTCACTGGGTCCTATTCGCCATCGGCTTGCTCGCTTACATAGAGAGCTGGATACAGAGCAGGGGCGGGTTCTGGATATGGGACGGGGGCAGAGGAGGGGGGATTATCGAGCCGTTCATACCGAACGCTGTAATCCAACTCCTCGGACCCTTCTTCCTCTGGATAGGCGGCGCTCTGGTCCTCTCCAGGCTCGGCGCCGCGGGGCCACAGATACTCAACAGGATAATTGGGTGGTCACCGGCAATCTCGGACATAAGGAGGGGGCTTAGCGGCTCTGGATCCAGCCAGTCAGTAAGCAGGCTCTCACTGATCATGATGCTGACCCTGTCAATCGTCACACTGGCAGCGGTCCAGGGACACACCGGGACCATGGTCGACGAGCGTACTACGGACGCCCAAAATGGCGCCGACCTGAGGATCCAGTTCGACACGGGCTACACGGAGCAGGAGGCGATGGCTCTCGTAACGAGCTCGATAGCCAACGTCGGCGACTCGGACATAGAGCAGATCAACTCGATGACGTCGGTCGGGAACATCCTCGTCACCAACAAGGACGGCGGGGGCAACTACCCCGTCTGGGTGGTGTTCGACGGCCACGAGGACACGCTGCTCTGGGACGAGCAGGCGGTTCGAGGGGAGGACCCCGGCGAGATAGCGGAGATCCTCAGGCAGGGCGGATACCTAGCAGGCTCCGGAGCCAGGAACCAACTGGAGAGGCCATCGACAGGCAGCCCCCTAACGCTGCAGTACAGCTACTTCACAGAAGGGGCATTCGGCCTACCAGAGAGGGTCGGACCGTCCGAATCGGTGGTGAACTACGCCGGAAGGTTGGATTGGGTCCCGGGAATATCGGCCGCGGAGGTGGACAACAGCCTGGTCATCGGCGAGAAGACCTACAACGAGCTGGTCGTCAACCTGACCTCGGAGGCCTACAAGTCGACATCATGGATGTTCGACCTATGCGACCAGTCCACCAAGGGCTGTGCCAACGCCCTCGAGCTCCTCAGCGCAGACCTGAGTAGCATCGATGGAGTCATCTCGGCGCAGGACTGGTCCAGCGCGCACGAGGGCAACGAGAGGAACGGGGGGCTGATATTCGGGACCCCTGGACTGCTGAGCATGATGTTCGTCGTCGCAGCGCTCGCTTCGGTGTCTTCCGCGTTCGTGTTCCTGTCGCTCGTCCTCAGCCAGAGGAAGAGGGAGCTGGCCATACTCCAGGCGATCGGGGCTAGCCCCAACCAGGTAGTGAGGCTGGTGCTGTTCGAGATCATGTCAATCCTGCTCGTCAGCATGGTCCTGGGAGTCTCGCTCGGACTAGCGGTCGCGGAGTCATTCAACGGCTTCTTCGGCGTATTCGGGTTCATATTCCAACTGTTCCTAGGCCAAAGTGCGCCCATAGACAGGGAACTGGTATGGCCCTGGGCCGAGCTCGTGCTGGTCAACGGCATGGTTCTGGTAGCCGTGGTCCTATCCCTGCTGGTCACGACGAGGAGGGCACTGGGAGCGGACCTTGCCACAGTGCTGAAGGGGGAGTGAAGGATGGACGTGATACTCAGAGCTGACTCCCTTTACCACATCTACGAGTCGAACGCAGAGGACGGCAACGTGGTCGCCCTGAGGGGGCTCAGCGTCTCCATCGGAGAGGGCGAGGCAGTGGCTGTGGTCGGTCCGAGCGGGTCTGGAAAGTCCACCCTCCTGAAGTGCCTGGGCGCGCTCATGAAGCCGTCTGCCGGGTCGGTGGAGCTCGCCGGCCGCAGGGTAACCAGGCTCACGGGCCCCGAGCTGGTGTCACTGAGGCAGCAGACCGTGTCCTTCATCTTCCAGGACTCGAACCTTCTCCCACACCTCAACGCGCTGAACAACGTCGCACAGCCACTGCTCCACCAGGGAGAGCTGGCGAGGCCCTCACGGAAGAAGGCGCAGGAGCTGCTCGACAGGCTGGGCGTGGGAGACAGGGCCCTGGGCATGCCAGAGCAGCTCTCCGGAGGGGAGCAGCAGAGGGTGGCCATCGCGAGGGCCCTGATCACGAACCCCAAGCTGATACTGGCCGACGAGCCCACCGGGGCCCTCGACCCGATAACGAGCAGGGAGGTGCTCGCTCTGTTCAAGCAACTCCACAAGGAGGATGGCGTCGCGTTCCTCCTCGTCACCCACAGCAAGGAGGTCGCGGCCTTCTGCGAGAGGTCCCTCGAACTGAGGGAGGGCCGGTTCATCGCCCAGCACGGTGGAGACGTGGACATAGCGGACCTCTCGGACTCCAGGGAGCTGATAGTCGACGACTCCGGAACCGTGACCCTGCCCCCCGACGTGCTGCTGGAGATAGGTGGTCCCGGGAGGTTCGAGCTGCCCGAGGTGTCGAGGGACCTGCTCCACATGGAGAGGGTGGAGGACGACCGCATCTACGTCGGCGGTGCGGGCACGATGAAGCTCTCCAGCACCTGCCCCGCATGCTTCCACCAGTACGGGGACAGCGACGAGCAGCTCTGCCCGGAATGCGGTAGCAGCAGGCCGATGATTCAGGCCTGAGGAAGCGAGAACTTCTGCGGCTTGGCTATCCCGAGGTCTGCAGGCAAATCGCGTGTCTTCTCGGGCAGAGTTACCGGAATCATCTCCCTGCCGATCAGGGCGACCCTGCTCTCCCTCCTGTCCGAGAGGACCTCCCTGCCGACCATGGGGGCCAGCTCGTGTGAGAACTCCATTACCTCGGTGTGGCTGGGCATGTTGTCTATCGACAGGTTGTTCCTGCTGTTGCCGACGAATACGTACCCC
>LUMI01000874.1_pt1 | contig 16821 bp, 13 predicted proteins | sample 729681 | NCBI WGS metagenome assembly LUMI01 (sample SAMN03860267, study PRJNA289734) | marine metagenome | biome: seawater column; feature: ocean; material: water; isolation source: Red Sea water column Station 34 - depth 10m | place: Saudi Arabia: Red Sea | collected 2011-10-15 | depth 10 m
GATCCGTATTAATATAAGGAACAACAGCTTTATTTTTTTCTAATTCTTTTTTTAATTTTTTTAATAATTGAATTGAAAAATTGGGTCTTGCAGCGTCATGTATAAATACATTTTTGAATTTCTTATTTTTAAGGTATTCAAGAGCTTTTTTTGAAGATTTAAATCTTTCAGATCCACCTTTTATTAATTTTATTGATTTTTCATTTGGTTTTTTTATTTTTGAATTAGTGACGACTACAATTTCTTTAAATAGCTTGGATTTTATAGCTTTATCTATTGAATGATAAATAAGTGGTTTGCCATTTAAAATATGGAATTGTTTTAGGTTTTTTGACTTAAATCTCTTACCTTTGCCAGCTGCCAGTAGTATAAAACAATCACTCATGTATATAAATTTAAAATTTTAATATATTCATAATTTATGTTTGCTTTGTTAAAAAGAAATTTATTTATAATCACAATATTTATTATTACATTATCATTAGGTTTCATTACCTTTTTAACATTTATTGGCAAAAGCTTTATAAATCTTAGTGATGATAATCTTCAAATTCTTTTAATTTTTAATTTATTATTATTATTCGTTTTCTTTGTTCTAATTTTTATAGATATTAAGAACTCAATTAAAAATAATATTAATGTTAAAGGGGCAGTTGCCAATAGAAAATATATAATTTCTTTTGCTTTATTTACATTAATACCATCTTTATTAATTTCTATTTTCTCGTTATTTATTTTTTCTTTTGCATTAGATAAATATTTTGACACCAAAATTACATCTGCAGTAAATAATTCATATGAAATAGCTAAAAATTATGTTGATGAAAAAAGGAATAAAATTGAGTCTGAAATTATCCTCATTGCTTTTGATTTAAATAAATACTCAAATTTACAAAAACAAAATCCAGAAAGATTTCAATCATTACTAAATACTCAAAGATTTGTAAGAGATATTGATCAATTACATCTTATTGATGGTAAAGGAAATCTTATACAATCTGCAGTTAATTCACCTTATAAAAAAATAGAGGACCGTGCGATTAATATGGTTTTAAATGATGATAGGCCTTTAAAGATCATTAATACATTCGAAAACAAATCAGCAGCTGTAATCAAATTAGCTAATTATGATAATACCTTTTTATATGTTGTAAAATTTATAGATAAAAACATTTCACAGTATTTAATCGAGTCTGAAGAAGCAGTTAATTTTTATTACACAGTTGAAAATCAAAGTCTTGGTATAAGAATTTCTTTTGCACTTATTTATATTGCTTTAGTGACATTATTGTTATTTTTATCAATAACAATTGCAATTAGATTTTCCTCAAGATTTTTCATATCAATAAATAATTTAATTACTGCTTCAGAAAAAATTGGTAAAGGCAATCTTGATACTAAAGTTCCAGAACTTAAAGCTGATAGAGAAATGGAATTATTAAATAAAAATTTTAATCTCATGATTGATAGATTAAAAAATCAGCAAGAAAAACTACTTACTTCTGAGCGTCATGAAGCATGGGAAAATGTTGCAAGAAAATTAGCACATGAAATTAAAAATCCACTAACACCTATACAGTTAACAGTTGATAATATTAAATCCAAATACCTAAAAAGCATATCTAGCGATAACAAAGAAAAATTTGAGAGCAATTTAAAAACAATACAAAAACAAATTACTCAAATCGAAAACTTAGTTAATGAGTTTTCTGACTTTGCAAGAATGCCCAAACCTCTTTTAAAAAAGAATAATTTGAATAATGTTATTAAAGAAAACATATCTTTAATTAGTAAACTTGATAAAAATATTAAAATTAAACTTATTAATCATCTATCTAAAGAAGTTTTAATTAGCTTTGATCTTGAACAAATGAATAGATTGTTTTTTAATTTAATTAAGAATTCTCTTGAAAGCATTCAAGAAAAGAGCAAAAAAGATAGTAAAATTGACAAAAATATAGATATAGAAATTAGACAAAGAAGAGACTATATAAATATAAATATTATTGATACAGGCGTTGGATTTAAAAACAAAACAACTAAAGAGCTTATTAAACCATATTTTACAACAAAAGAAAAAGGAACAGGTCTAGGACTATCTATAGTAGATAAAATTATAAGCGATCATAATGGATCAATACAATTTTTAAATCACAAAAAAGGTGCAAAGATTCAAATTATACTTCCTAACAAATAATTAGCATGTCTTCAGAAATTCTTATAATTGACGATAATTCAGACATTAGAACTATTTTAGATGAGTTGATTAGTGATGCTGGATATAAAACTAGGCTTGCGGCTAATTTTAATCAAGCGCTATCTGAAATTGATAAAAAGTTACCTGATGTAGCAATCATTGATGTTAAATTAGACAAAGGAGATAATGACGGTATTCAACTCCTTGATCATATTAAGAAAAAAAATAATGATATCCCTGTTATAATGATATCTGGTCATGCAAATATCGAAATGGCTGTAAATTCTCTTAAATCAGGTGCTTTCGAGTTTATTCAAAAACCATTTGATAAAAATAGATTATTAAATTTTATTAATAGAGCTGTAGAAAATTTTAATTTAAAAAATGAAAATAAAAATTTAAGTAATAAATTATTTCATTCATTTGAAATTATAGGAAAAAGTAACAATATTTTATCTATTAAGGAACAAATTCAAAGATTATCTAGCTCAGAAAGTAGAGTTTTCATAAATGGACCAACTGGAAGCGGAAAAGAGCTCGTTGCAAGAAAAATTTACAAAAATTCAAAAAGAAACAAAGGACCATTTGTAATAATTAATGGCGCATTGTTAGATGCAAAAAAATATGAACTAGAACTTTTTGGTGAAGAGAAAAATGATGGCTCGATATCCTACGGTGCATTTGAAAAAGCATCAGGTGGCGTACTGTTGATTGACGAGGTAACAGAAATACCACTTGAAACCCAATCTAAAATTTTAAGAGTGATAATTGATCAAAAGTTTAAAAGATTAAATGGAAATCACGATATAAAAGTTGATGTAAGAATATTTTGTTCTACGAGTAAAGATATGTCTTTAGAAATTAAAAATGGTAATTTTAGAGAAGATCTTTTTCATAGATTAAATGTATTTAATATTAAAATTGATCCGCTAAACAAAAGAATTGAGGATATTCCACCACTAATTGATTATTTTATAGATAACATTTGCAATACATACAGCTATAAGAAATTTAAAATTAAAGATAATAATTATCTTTTAAATTATGATTGGCCAGGCAATGTTAGAGAGTTAAGAAACCTAATAGAGCGTATAGCTATTTTATCTCCTGGTGATGATGAAAATAAAATTATCAATATTATAAAAGAGTCTTTATCAAAATCTGTTGATGATAATTTTTCTGTAACCGACACACTATCTATACCTCTTAGAGAGGCTAGAGAAAGTTTCGAAAAAGAATATTTAATTTCTCAAATTAAAAAATTTGGTGGAAACATATCTAAAACTGCAAAGTTTGTAGGTATGGAAAGATCAGCTCTTCATAGAAAACTTAAGCTTTTAGGTGTAAAGGATCTCAATTAAATGAACATTATAATATGTGGGGCCGGTAGAGTAGGCTTTACAATTGCAAAACTATTAACCGAACAAAATCATTCAATTACAGTAATTGATCAATCTGGTGATGATATTCAAAAGATAAACGACTCATTAGATGTTAAAGCAATTGTAGGAAAAGCAACATCCCCTTCAGTCTTAGAAAGAGCCAATACTAATGATGCCGACATGATCATTGCTGTTACAAGAAATGATGAAATAAATATGCTAATATGCCAAATAGCTTATTCATTGTTTAAAGTTCCAAAGAAAATTGCAAGAATACGTTCTCAAGAATACTTAGACCCTAAATTTTCAAGTTTATTTAATAAAGAAAACTTACCAATTGATTATGTAATTTCACCTGAATTAGAAATTGCTAAATCTATACAAAGAAAATTAGAAGCACCAGGCGCTCTAGACAATGTTCCTTTTGCAGAAAATAAAATTAGATTATTAGAAATTTCAATTGATGATAAGTGCCCAATATATGAAATTAAATTAAACGATTTAACTAAAAAATTTCCTAAATTAAACGCATATATACTTGGTGTTATTAGAAATGAAGAATTTAAAATCCTAAAAAAAAATGATGCTTTAAAAAAAGACGACAAAGCTTACGTCATGGTTAGCTCCAACCAGATGGAAGAAACTTTAAAAGTTTTTGGCCATAATGAAAAAATTTCAAGCAAGATACTAATAATTGGTGGTGGAAATATTGGTTTTAATTTAGCAAAAAATCTTGAAAATTCATTTGAAGCAGCAAGAGTTAAAATTATTGAAAAAAGCAAAGACAGAGCTGAATTAATTGCAAATGAATTGAATGATACCATTGTAATTAATGGTAATGGCCTAGATGAAGATGTTTTAAGTGAAGCTAATTTAGATGAGGTAGAAACAGTTTTAGCTTTAACTAACGATGATGAAGACAACTTGATGGTAAGTGTACTAGTTGAAAAATTTTCTAAAGATAAAAGAACAATGGCTTTAATAAATAAGCCAAATTATTCATTACTTCAATCTTCATTAAAAATTGATGATTTAATTGATCCTAGAATGAATACAGTTTCAAGTATTCTAAAACATGTTCACAAAGGAACAATTGAAAATGCATACACAATATTGAACGGCGAATATGAAGTAATCGAAGCTGAAATATTAGAATCTTCCGATTTAATAAACAAAGAATTGAAAAATGCAGAACTTCCAGATGATATTAGAATTGGATCAATTATGAGGGAAAATGAATTTATTAAACCGTCATCAAATTATGTTTTTCAAAAAAACGATATAATTGTATTACTTTCAAAAAGGGATCAGTTACCAACTGTTGAAAATTTATTTAGAATTAGTTCTATTTAATTTATTTCATGAGCAGATTTAGTTTAATTTTTATAGGTTCGTTTATGCTTTTGATAAGCATATTTTCTTTTTTTAATATTATTTTTTCTTATTATTTTGATCTTTTTTTAAATGTTAACAATTATGCATACACCTTTGTTTTTTCTTTATTAATAGGATTATTTTTAATTTTTTTTAAAAATTTTAATTTTAGAAAAATAGATATTTATGAAAAAGTTTTATTAGTAATTTTTGGATTTTTATTTTTTCCATTAATTATTTCAATTCCCTTTTATTTTAGTATTAGCAATATTTCATTTTTGAATTGTTATTTTGAAGCAATTTCAGGTTTTACTTCTACTGGTTTTACAATTTTTGATAATATTAAACAATTAGATCAAAGCTTATTAATATGGAGATCTACATCTCAATGGATAGGAGGTTTGTATTTCTTATTTTCATTACTTTTACTTATTGATATTTTTGATGAAAACTTAAAAAAATCTATAACCAACTATATTTCTTTCAATTCATCTGAAATTTTAAAACAATCTCTTAAAATCATTATTATTTATTCATCAATGACATTTGTAATTTTTATTGTATTGAATTTAATTGATATAAGAACTTTAAATTCCTTAAATTTATCAATGACAATAATTTCATCAGGTGGATTTTTATCTGTAAATAATTTTGATAGCTTATTTCAGTCGGATTTTAGCAAAATTATTTTATCTGTACTAATATTATCTTCTTATTTCAGTTTATTTTTAATTTATAATCTTGTTTTTTTTAAATCAAAAAATTTAAATTATTTAAGTGAAGATTTATACCTAGCAATATACCTTGCAATATTAATTGCGTTTACATTTGTTCTTTTTAGTTATGATAATGATTTTTTGAATATACTTGTTTCAATATCAAGTAGTGTCTCTAATCTTGGAATTTCATTTGAAAATGTTCCATCAAATCTTACCTTTATATTTTTAATTTTAGTCATAATTGGAGGATCATTCTTCTCAACTAGTTCTGGATTACGTTTAATAAAAGTTTTAAGTCTTATAAAGTACTCAATTAATAATTTACTTTCTCACAGCAAACCCAATCAAGTTTACATGAATAAAGTTTCATTACTTAAATCAAATACTAATAAATCAGATATAAATAAATACTTCTTAACTGTTTTGGTTTTTATAATTTCGTTATTTAGTATTTCAATTTTATTAACAATCTCAGGTATAGATTTTGAAAATTCTTTTAAACTTGGAATTTTAACCATAATGAATACCGTAAATTCACAAATGTATGGTTTAGCTAATTTTGATTTTTATAATATTAATATTGTTTCGAAGATATCCCTAATTTTATTCATGATTATAGGTAGAATTGAATTATTAACTTTATTTATTTTGATTAAAAAATTTCTTTTCAAAAATTAAAATTGTATTATACGTTCTTCTTGGGCGCCCTTAGCTCAGCTGGATAGAGCAACGGTTTTCTAAACCGTGGGTCGGAGGTTCGAATCCTTCAGGGCGCGCCATCATCATCAAATTTATAATAAATTTCTATCTATATATTGATAGAGTTGTGATTAATTTTTCATAATATTGAATTAACCTTGCTTGATGCGAATAATTTATCATTGATGTGGAACTTTCTTTCTGCTTTATTATCAGCAATTCAAATTTAATTTTGAATTATTTGTTAACAAATAAATTAATAAACAAGAGGAAGAAATAATGTTTAAAATAGTAAAACAATTAACTTCTTTAGTTGCTGTATTTGCAGTTCTATTTGCTTTTACAACTGAAACTATGGCCGCTAAGAAGTCTAAGACTCTTAAAAATACACAGAAAAAAGGTTTTGTGAGATGTGGTGTTTCACAAGGTCTTCCAGGATTTTCTAATGCTGATGCTGCAGGAAACTGGACTGGTGTTGACGTAGACGTTTGCAGAGCAGTAGCTGCTGCAGTACTAGGTGATGCAAGTAAAGTAAAATTTACTCCACTAAGTGCTAAAGAAAGATTTACTGCACTAACTTCAAACGAAATAGATATTCTTTCTAGAAACACTACATGGACGCTTTCTAGAGATGCTGATATCGGTTTAACTTTCGTTGGTGTAAACTTCTATGATGGTCAAGGTTTTATGGTTAGAAAAAGTTCAGGTATTACATCAGTAAATGATTTTAAAGCTGGTGTTTCTGCTTGTACTAACCTAGGAACTACTACTGAGTTAAATATGAGAGACTTTTTTAATTCAAAAGGAATTTCATATGAGCCAGTTACATTTGAAAAAGCTGATGAAGTGTATTACCTGAGACTATTTCTAAAGAACCTTTAGGACCAGTTGTAAGACAAGGTGATTCTGTTTGGGAAGATATCGTAAGATGGTCTTTAAACACTATGATTGAAGCAGAAGAATACGGTGTTACTTCAGCAAATGCAGACATGATGAAAACTTCTGAAAACCCAGCTATAAAAAGATTAGTTGGTGCAGAAGGTGAATTAGGTGCTGCATTCGGTTTAGATAATGACTGGAGTTTAAGAATTATCAAACAAGTTGGTAACTACGGTGAAAGCTACAAAAGAAATATTGCTGACACTGGAATTTTACCGGACAGAGGTCCAAATGAATTATGGACTAAAGGCGGTATTTTATACGTTCCACCTGCAAGATAATTTAATATAAAAGCGAATTAAAAGGGCTAGATTTTTCTAGCCCTTTTTTTTATAAATCCCCTAAATTGTGAACTTTAAAAAAATATTACCCCAGATAATTACACTTCTTGCAGTAATCCTAATATTTGGGTTTTTTTCCTACAATGCACAAGTTAATATGGAAAATAGAGGCATATCTTTTGGATATGGTTTTTTATCACAAGAGTCATCATTTGATGTTCAATTTTCATTAATTGAATACGACGGTTCTCACTCTTATTTTAGAGCTTATTTAGTTGGACTACTAAATACTATTTTGGTCTCAGCAATTGGAATAATTTTCGCTACTATCATTGGTGTTGTTGTTGGTATAGCAAGACTGTCAAACAACTATTTAATAAAACGATCTGCTGCAGTTTATGTAGAATTTTTTAGAAACATACCATTATTACTACAAATATTTTTTTGGTATTTTGCTGCTTTAAGAGCTTTACCTTTACCTGAAGATGCTGAACCAATACTTGGTGTATTTTTCTTAACAATAAAAGGATTTTTTATACCTGCATTTATTTGGAATAATTTAGATGTTTTTCTTTACTCAATAATTGCAGCAATAATTACTATTTTTTTTGTTAAAAATTATGCCAGAAAAAAACAAGAAAATGATGGAACACAAACGCCAGTATTATTAATATCAATAGCGCTATTAGTAATTTTTCCATTAATTAGTTTTTTAGTGGGTGGTGTAAGTTTAAAAATAGGATTACCTGAAATTAAGCAACTATCACAAACTTCATATACATTTGAGGGTGGTATAGGTCTTCCACCTGAACTTATAGCTCTTGCTTTAGCTCTATCTCTTTATACAGCAACTTTTATAGCAGAATGTGTTAGAGCCGGTGTGCAAGGAGTTGGAAAAGGGCAAAAAGAAGCTGCTGCATCTATTGGCTTAACACCTAACCAAGTATTAAAATTGGTGATAATGCCTCAAGCATTAAGAATAATAATTCCACCAACTACTAATCAATATTTAAATTTAACAAAAAATTCATCGTTAGCTGCTGCAATTGCATATCCAGATTTAGTTTTAATATTTGCTGGTACAGCTTTAATGCAAACAGGAAGAGCTATAGAAATTGTTTCTATCACAATGTTAACTTATCTGACTTTAAGTATATCAATTTCAATATTTATGAATTGGTATAACAAAAAAATAGCTATTAAAGAAAAATAATGAATAATTTAAATTTTTTAACACCAGATAAAAAAAATCTTTATACATATTTGTATTTAGGTCTATTTTTGATCTCTTTTAGTATTCTAGATGTTTTTCTAAATTCATTTTTTAAAATAAATTTAATATTTTTCTTACCTTCTATTTTAAGCTTTATTTTGCCTTTAATTATTGGTTTTATTGGATTGCACTTAATTAGAATTGAATACTCTGGAGTAAAATCCTTAGATGTTTTGAATAAAAATATAAACACAAACAATTTTAATGCAATTTTATCTCTAATTATTATTTTTGTTGTTATTAAATCTTTACCACCATTATTAAGTTGGTTTTTTATAGACGCAAATTTTAGCGGTGATTCAAAAGATGCTTGTACTGGGTCTGGCGCATGTTGGGCCTATATAAAAACTTGGTTCAATAGATTTATGTATGGAATGTATCCAAATGCCGAACAGTGGAGAATAAATCTTTCCTTTATTTCTTTAGCATTTCTTGGATCCGTAGGTTTTTTTGCTTCAGAAAAATTAAAAAAATATTTAACCCTTTATTATGTGGTAATTTATCCAATAATCGCCTTTTTATTTATTTTCTTTTTTATTTCTGGTGGCCCAATATTTTTTGATTTTTCTTATGGAATTATAGCAGCTGTAATATCTGTGATTGTAGGATTTTTTATTCCTAATAAATTTAAGATGTACTATTTTATTATCGTACCAATAACAATTTATATTCTATTAAAATATGTTTTTTTCTATGAGGAATTAATTGAGTTAGGTAAACTAGAAGCTTTAGAGTGGGTTGAAACTGGAGCTTGGGGTGGTTTATCACTTACATTTATAGTTTCATTTTTCTGTTTAATATTCTGTTTTCCAATTGGATTATTTTTATCTTTGGGTAGAAGATCTGACTTACCTATAATTAAATATATTTCTATCGGATTTATTGAATTTTGGAGAGGAGTTCCTTTAATTACGGTTTTATTTATGTCATCTGTAATGTTTCCAATGTTTCTACCAGAAGACATGTTTATAGATAAGCTAGTAAGGGTTATTATTGCTATTTCGCTATTTGAAGCTGCATATGTTGCGGAAGTAATCAGAGGTGGATTACAGGCCCTTCCAAGAGGACAGTATGATGCTGCTAAATCATTAGGAATGGGTTATTGGAAAATGCATATACTTGTAATTTTACCACAAGCATTAAAGCTAGTTATACCTGGTATCGCAAATACCTTCTTGGCACTTGTAAAAGATACACCATTAATATTCGTTGTAGGGCTTTTAGAAATAGTTGGAATGTTAAATCTTGCTAAAACAAATCCTGATTGGTTAGGATTTGCTATGGAAGGATATGTTTTTGCTTCCATAGTCTTCTTTATTATTTGCTATGCAATGAGTAAATATAGTTATAACTTAGAACAAAAATATAAAACTGAAAGATAATCTATGTCAGATAATATAATTCAAATTAAAGATGTAAATAAATGGTTTGGTGATTTCCAAGTTTTAAAAAATATAAATTTAAACGTTGAGAAAAATAAAAAAATAGTTGTTTGTGGTCCTTCTGGATCGGGTAAATCAACATTAATCAGATGTATTAATAGATTAGAAGAGCATCAACAGGGGTCAATTATTGTTGATGGTAATGAACTTACAGAGGATACTAAAAATATAGAGCAAATAAGAGCAGAAGTTGGAATGGTATTTCAACAATTTAATTTATTTCCACATTTATCAATTTTAGACAATTGTACACTTGCTCCTGTTTGGGTTAAAAAAATGCCTAAAAAGGAAGCTGAAGATTTAGCTATTAAACACTTAGAAAAAGTACAAATTGCTGATCAAGCACATAAATTTCCTGGTCAATTATCAGGTGGACAACAACAAAGGTGTGCAATTGCAAGAGCTCTTTGTATGGAGCCAAAAATAATGCTTTTTGATGAACCTACTTCAGCGCTAGATCCCGAAATGATTAAAGAAGTGCTAGATGCTATGGTAAACTTAGCAAAAGCAGGAATGACAATGATAGTAGTTACACACGAAATGGGTTTTGCTAAAGAGGTTGCTGATGAAGTTATCTTTATGGACGAAGGAATGATTGTAGAAAAAGCTGCTACAAAAGAATTTTTTGCCAATCCTAAGAGCGATAGAACCAAGCTATTTTTAAGTCAGATACTATAAAAATATTTATCTAATATGCAAAAAAGGTCCTTGACAACTTCTAGGATATTAAAAAAATTTAATTTTTTTTAAAAGTTTTTTGCTTGAAATAAGACTTCTATTTCTATTAACTTGAAAATATATTTTAATTAAAGAGGGGTCTTTGATGGAAGAAAATTTCAATAAGCATTTAGGTAATAAGCTTAAACTTAGAAGGTTGGCACTAGGTTTAACACAAACAAAAGTAGCAAAAGCAATCAACGTAACATTTCAACAAATTCAAAAATATGAAAAGGGCACAAACGGAGTAAGCTCAATTAGATTATTACAATTATCTAATTATTTGAAAGTGCCAATTAATTATTTTTTTGAAGATTTTTCAGAATATCTTTTAAATATAGAAAAATCTAAAGAGGGTCATATGAATGTTAATTATAACTTTTTGGTCAAAGTATATTCAGAATTAACTCAAGATCAGAAAATTAAATTCAGTAAAAACATTCAGTTATCACAACCGAGCATAACAAAAGTAGGATAATTTTTTTCTGGCTCCTCGGGCAGGACTCGAACCTGCGACCAATTGATTAACAGTCAACTGCTCTACCAACTGAGCTACCGAGGAATGTAAAACTGCAACTTACTTTTTTTTAAGTTTATCTCAACAGTTTTTTTTGGAGGCAACGCCCGGAATCGAACCGGGATACAAGGATTTGCAATCCTCTGCGTAACCATTCCGCCACGTTGCCAGCAAATATTCAATATTTGATAGATGACTTTATATAATTGATTTTTAAAATTAGTCTATAAGTTTTAGTCTCAAATTCATTATTGTTTATTAAAATGATTAATTTATAAAATATTTATCCAATGAGTAATGATAAATATATCCATTCTGAAGTTGAAACTAAAATCTATTCATATTGGGAAAAACATAAATTATTTGAACCTAAAAAGAATGAAAAAACCTTTTCAATTGTAATACCACCTCCTAACGTAACTGGTAGCTTGCATATGGGGCATGCATTAAATAACTCAATTCAAGATTTACTTATTAGGTTTCATAGAATGAATAATTATGAAACTTTATGGCAACCAGGCACAGATCATGCAGGTATAGCAACCCAAGCACTTGTTGAAAGAAAATTAGAAAAAGATGGTATTAAAAAAAATGATCTTGGAAGAGATAAATTTATTGAAAAAGTTTGGGAATGGAAAAAAGAGTACGGTGATATAATTATAAATCAGTTAAAAAAATTAGGCTGTTCTTGTGATTGGTCTCGAAATGCTTTCACAATGGATGAAAACTTGTCTAAATCTGTTTTAAAGGTTTTTGTTGATTTATATAAAAAAGATCTAATATTTAAATCAAAGAAATTAGTTAACTGGGATACGGTGCTAAAAACAGCAATTTCTGACTTAGAAGTTGATCAAAGAGAAGTTAATTCTAAATTATATCACATCAGATATCCCATAGAAAATAGCGATCAATTTATAACAATTGCAACCACAAGACCTGAAACAATGTTAGGTGATACAGCCATTGCAGTTAATCCTAATGATGACAGATATAAAAAATTAGTTGGCAAATTAGTAACTATTCCACTTGTTGGTCGAAAAATAAAAATTATTGAGGATGAATATGCTGATCCTGAACAGGGCACAGGTGCAGTTAAAATAACTCCTGCTCATGATTTTAATGATTATGAAGTTGGAGAAAGAAATAATTTGGAAATTCTTAATGTATTTACAGAAGATGGAAAAATTAATGAAAATGCACCAAAAGAATTTATTGGTTTGGATAGGTTTGAAGCTAGAAAACAATTACTTAAAAAACTTAAAGAAGGTGATTTTTTTGTAGAGGAAGAAAATATTAAAAACAAAGTTCCGTATGGTGACAGATCCAATTCAATTATAGAACCCTATTTAACTGAACAATGGTTTGCAGATGCAAAAACTTTAGCTGTAAAAGCAAAAGAAATAGTTAATTCAAAAACAACAAATTTTTTTCCTGAAAATTGGTCTAAGACATATTTTCAATGGATGGATAATATTGAACCTTGGTGTGTATCAAGACAGTTATGGTGGGGACATCAAATCCCAGCATGGTATGGTCCTGATGGAAAAGTATTTGTTGAATATACTGAAGAAGAAGCTCTAAAAGTTGCAAAAGAACATTATAAAAAAGATGTTGAACTTCAAAGAGATGAAGATGTTCTTGATACTTGGTTTTCATCTGGTTTATGGCCATTTGCAACATTGGGTTGGCCAGAGAACACAGATTATTTAAAGAAGTTTTATCCAACAACAGTTTTAGTAACAGGTTTTGATATAATATTTTTCTGGGTTGCACGAATGATGATGATGGGAATGCAATTTTTAGATCAAGAACCGTTTAAAGATATTTATGTTCACGCTCTTGTTAGAGATGAAAAAGGACAAAAAATGTCTAAATCAAAAGGAAATGTAATTGATCCATTAGTATTGATTGAAAAATATTCAGCTGATGCTTTAAGATTTACATTACTATCTATGGCATCTCCCGGAAGAGACGTAAAACTGTCTGAAGATAGAGTTAAAGGATACAGGAATTTTTTAAATAAAGTTTGGAATGCTAATAATTTATTACTTCAAAATGAGTGCAATTTTGATGCCATTGAAAATCCTAAAGATTTAAAAGTTAATATAAATAAATGGATAGTTTCAGAATATTATTCAATAAATCATACAATTAAACAAAACATTAAAGATTACCGTTTTGATGAAGCAGCTAAAAATGCTTATCAATTTGTATGGCACTCTTTTTGTGATTGGTATTTAGAGCTATCTAAAACGATATTTTATTCAGATGATAAATCATCAATTGAGGAAGTTAGAAAGGTATCAGCTTATATATTTAGAGAAATATTAATCATTCTTCATCCTTTTATACCATTTGTAACAGAAGAAATTTGGCTCAATAATAAATTAGATAAAAATAATTCAGATTATTTAATGTATGCAGGTCGTTTTAAAAAAACTTGGAAGAATTTCAAATATTTTAAATAAGGATCAAGATAAATCATCAGCAAGTTTAATTATTAAAGGTGAATTATATAAAATGTATTTTGAGCAAGATGTTGATCTTAAAACAATCAAGGATACTTTGATTAAAAAACATTCGAAAATCAAATCTGAAATGGACAAAATAAATACAAGACTTTCCAATAAAAATTTTAGCGATAGAGCCCCAAAAGAGATTATTGAACAAGAAAAAACTAACTTTAACAACTTAGAAAAAGATGCTAAAAAATTACAACTAACCTTAGAAAATTTATAATGAAAAAATTTAATAAAAAAAAATTACCAAGTAGACATACAACTTTAGGTCCTGATAAGGCTCCTCAAAGATCATTTTATTATGCAATGGATTTAACCGAAAAAGATGTTGCAAAACCATTTGTGGGAGTAGTTTCCACATGGAATGAAGCAGCACCTTGCAACATTGCTTTAATGAGACAAGCACAATCTGTTAAAAAAGGAGTTCATCAATCAGGTGGAACACCAAGAGAATTTTGTACAATTACAGTTACTGATGGAATAGCGATGGGTCATGAAGGAATGAAATCATCTCTTATTTCAAGAGATGTGATAGCTGATTCAACAGAACTAACAGTTAGAGGTCATTGTTATGATGCATTAGTTGGTTTAGCGGGTTGTGACAAATCTTTACCAGGTTTAATGATGGCAATGGTTAGATTAAATGTACCTAGTGTTTTTATTTATGGTGGATCTATTTTACCAGGAAGATTTGATGGCAAGGATGTAACCGTTGTAGATGTTTTCGAAGGTGTTGGAAAATATTCTTCTGGCAAAATGACTGCAAATGCACTTAGAAAATTAGAATTAAAAGCATGCCCTAGTGCTGGTGCTTGTGGTGGTCAATTTACAGCAAACACAATGGCGTGTGTTTCAGAAGCTATTGGATTAGCGCTTCCTTATTCTGCAGGTACACCTGCGCCTTATACTAAAAGAGATAAGTATGCAGTTGATAGTGGAAAAGCTGTAATGAATTTATTAGCAAAAAAAATTAGACCAAGAGATATTGTTACAAGAAAATCTTTAGAAAACGCTGCAACAATTGTAGCTGCAACGGGTGGATCAACAAATGCAGCCCTTCATCTTCCAGCTATTGCAAATGAAATAGGAATTAAATTTGATTTAATGGATGTTGCTAAAATATTTAAGAAAACACCTTACCTTGCAGATTTAAAACCTGGAGGAAAATATGTAGCAAAAGATATGTGGTTAGCAGGCGGTGTCCCAATGTTGCTTAAAACTTTATATGAAGGTGGATTTATTCATGGTGATTGTATGACAGTTACAGGAAAAACTATGAAAGAAAATTTAAGAAAAGTTAAATTTAATCCAAATCAAAAAGTAATGAGAAAATATAATAACCCATTATCTCCAGATGGGGGTGTTGTAGGATTAAAAGGAAATTTAGCTCCTGAAGGAGGTATAGTTAAAATTGCTGGTCTTAAAAAACTACAATTTACAGGTAGAGCAAGATGTTTTGATAATGAAGAGTCTGCTTATAAAGCAGTAAAAAACAGAAAATATAAAGAAGGCGATATTATAATTATTAGATACGAAGGCCCAAGAGGAGGACCTGGTATGAGGGAAATGCTTCAAACGACAGGTGCTATTTATGGACAAGGTATGGGCGAGAAGGTTGCGCTAATTACAGATGGAAGATTTTCTGGTGCAACACGTGGATTTTGAATTGGACATGTTGGTCCGGAGGCATCAATAGGTGGACCAATAGCACTTTTAAGAAATGGGGACATAATTGATATTGATGCAAAAAAAGGAACCATCAATGTAAGATTATCTAAAAAAGAATTAGCATCTAGACGTAAAAAATGGAAACCAAAGAAAATAAACTTTGGAAACGGAACTCTTTGGAAATATGCTCAAACAGTAGGACCTGCATATTTAGGAGCACCAACACATCCAGGTGGTAAAAACGAGGTTAAAGTTTACGCAGATATTTAATTATGAAAATTAGACCTGTAATACTATGTGGTGGGGCAGGTACAAGACTTTGGCCAAATCAAAAAAAACATCAAGCAAAACAATTTATAAATTTTGGTAATTGGACTTTATTAGGTAAAACTTTAGAAAGAGTAAAAGGATCAATTTTTGATGCTCCAGTTATTAGCACAAATCAAAAATATCTAAAACAAGTAAAACTTCACTTAAAAAAACATAAAATTAAGAATTATAAAATTGTATTAGAACCTGCAAAACGAAATACTGCTCCAGCAATTTTAAGCACTGCATTAATTAAAGATATCCAAGATAATCAACCTTTGATGTTTTTTTCATCAGACCATCTAATAGAAAAAGTAAGTATTTTTAATAAAGCAATTAACAAAAATAAAATAAACCTTACAGATCAAAATATATTTATCTTTGGAATAAAACCTAAATCTCCATCTAGTGAGTATGGCTATTTTCTTACTAAAAAAATGAAGGGAAATATTAACAAAGTCACAAAATTTATTGAAAAACCTAAAGAAGCCAAAGCAAAGCAAGTTATTAAGAGAAATGGATATTGGAACTCAGGTATGTTCTATCTTCGAAAAGACTCAATAATTAATAATTTTAAAAAATATCAGCCAAAAACATTTAAAAACTGTTTAGATGCGGTTAATAAAGCCAAATTTAAATCAAATACATATAATTTAAATAAAGCTTCATTTACAAAAGCAACAGCCAAATCATTTGATTATGCAATCTTAGAAAAAACTAAACAAATCAATGCTATTAAACTAGATATTCCTTGGTCAGATCTTGGTAGTTGGAAAGAAATATTA